>Ga0153939_1000429_pt1 | contig 15635 bp, 13 predicted proteins | sample TSNJ023MetaG_FD_104734 | JGI IMG/M metagenome (GOLD analysis project Ga0153939, IMG submission 104734) | Attine ant fungus gardens microbial communities from New Jersey, USA - TSNJ023 MetaG | ecosystem: Host-associated > Fungi > Mycelium > Unclassified | place: USA: New Jersey, Brendan T. Byrne... | reverse complement strand
GAAATCCTGCTCATGGCCGGAGAAAAGCCGAAACGCGTGGGTGCTGTTCTGTCCGGAAGACTGCAGGTAATCAAAGAAAGCTTTGAGGGCGAGAGAAACATTATGGCCATTCTCGATCCCTGTGATCTGTTTGTGGAAGCGTTATGCTGCGCCGGTGTGCAGGAAAGCCCGGTAACGGTCATAGCAGACAGTGACTGTACCGTCATGCTGCTGGACTTTCGGCACATCCTGCAGACCTGTTCCAATTCCTGTGTCTTTCACCATAAGCTCATTGAAAACATGCTGCGCGTCATTGCAAAAAAGAACCTCTTTTTACAGGAACGAATGGATATTGTCAGAAAAAAATCCGTACGTGAGAAGGTATTGTTCTATCTTGAAGCCTTCACCGTGAAGCAGGGGCGAAGCGTCACGATCCCCCTGAACCGGGAGGAAATGGCCAATTACCTCTGTGTGGAGCGCAGCGCCCTGTCTCATGAGCTCATGAAAATGAAACGCGACGGAATTTTAAGCTACAATAAAAATTCCTTTACATTATTATAGTCCTTTTACGGACAACGGGAAAATGCCTGGATTTTTGAAACGAAGATAAAAAACTGCCGCAAAACAATGTTTTGCGGCAGTTTTTTCTTTTTCGATATTATGCGTTTAGCATATATGATACGCCGGAATTACCGATATCGACAAGAACCCTGTCGTATGCTTTGTTGTAAGTCCGGAAGCGTTTAGATTCATAGCCGTTTTTCTCGATGTCTTTCTTCACCATACTGCATCCTTCTTTCAGGGAAGAAACATTGGCTACGACCTTCTCCACGCCATACTCTCTGCGTAATACCTTTATACTCTCTCTCATGTCTATTTCCTCCTTCATGATTTTTGGTGCACTATTATTATACCCAAAAACATGCCAGATTGGAATGAACAAAAGCGAAGAACTTTAAGTGAACTTTAACTTCAAATATATGCAATGTGCACATCAAAAAGGTGTTCATATTATGCAATATGACGAGTTGCATAATTTATTCTGAATCTCTTGGAAAGAATTAGCAATCTTGATATGGCGAGTGCTAATTCTTGATTATACAATTTGCCCGTTTTCATCATTCCATCCTCACGCTTATTTTATCACTTTGTTTCCCTTTCATGCGTGAGAGAAACACCCATGATACGCTTGTATGTCTGAGAAAAAATTGCTTTATGATTATGAATGCCTCCGAAGGGTCTGCCGCCGCAGACCCTTCGGTTCATTTCATCTTTCGCATGTATGCATCTTAACGCGGTTAAAACCTGCTAATCATTCGGCGTCGCCGCGTCATTTGACGGTACGCCGCTCACCAGTTCCGTGTTGGTCTGTGCCGTTGGGGTATACGTTATCGTGACACTCACCATATAGGTTCCGGTGGCCCAGCAGGAATCCGCACCGTCAATGGATACCGTCGCCGGCATTTCAAAGCTGCCGGTGCTGTCGGCCTTATTCGTTAAATCCACTGTGACGTAAATCGATTCCCCCGTCAGCTTGCTCATCTGTGCCTCTGAACCGATTACATTGACTGCCAGCGACGTCGTCGTCACAGTCACTGTCTTTCCGGCAGGCTTGTTGACTGTTCTGATATTTGTGGTCGTATGTTTCGCCTTTACATACCCATTGAGATTGATTTCCACTTTCGCTTTGGTCGCTTCATCCCCGCTCAGGCTTTTTACGCCGGTGGGTATCGGAATGTCCAATTCATATGAATTCTTGCTTAAATCGATATCGTTGAAATTGATTGGCGGATCCAGCGGAATCGTGTCAATCTTGGCAAGCTCCGCTTCCGAACCCACAATATCGATGGTTTCGGGCGTTACGGTGATTCTGGATTCGGCAAAGCCCTTTGGCTCATTCATCGTGGTGACCTCAAGCGGCACTGTCTTTTTGGAATTGACCGGAATCGTGACCTCCACCGTCTTTGTGTCAAGCTCCAGATAAAGACCGGAATAATCCTTAATCGGCTTGTCATCCTGTCCGTATAGGGTAAGTTCACAGGTAATCGTTGTCTCTTCGCGCAGCGGATCGGTAAATTCATAAACAGCGGAAACCTTACTGATCTTGTTCACCGAGGATTCCGGTCCTTTTATCGTCACCGAGGTATCTGATAAAATAGGGCTGTCCGCATGGTAGGAGGATTCCGGAGTATATTGAATTTCCTTGTCAATCGGCAGTGTGATCTCCTTTGACCGGTCATATTCAACGGTGATTTCCGCGGGATCGAGAGACTCAATTTCATATTCGACCAGAGTGTTCTTCTTTGTGGCTTTCAGCGTCAGGATTTCCGTTTGAATTGCATTGCCGCTGACCTTTATGGACGAGGGGGAAAAGCTGGCCACCACCTCAAAATCATCCGCTGTCAGCTTATTTGTGACCAAGCTGTTGCCTGAAACAGAAATGTTGGCCGTGTCATAAGAGAAATTGTAAATCTTTAGCCCGTTTTCCTGTGCCGATTCGGAATAATTGATGGTAATGGGTACGTCATAAATCACCCGCGGCTTGTTCGGCGTCGCCTGGCTCATCATAAAAATAAACCACATGATCACAGCGGCTATCAAGGACAGGATCAGTAAAAAATAGTTTTTTTCAAATAGCCCCATGAAACGCGTCCAGAGGGTTTTCTCTTCTGTGACCCTTTCCTCCTCATGTGTCTGTTTTTGCTCATCGCTCATCCTGCTCCGTCCTCCTTTTCTTGGAGCTAAAGCCCATCTTATGAAAACCCCGTTTGCTTTTGGGTTTATCCTCACTATTCTCCAGCAGCAGCTTTTCAAGTGTTTCCTGTAATGCCATTCGGTTATAGTCCCTTGTCAGATGCCCCTTCTGGGCAACAGAAATCTGCGCCGTCTCCTCCGAGACGATCACAATCACGGCATCGGCGTCCTCGCTCATTCCTAGAGCCGCCCGGTGGCGGGTTCCAAGCATCGCATTTATATTGTCACTACTTGTCAGGGGCAGAATACATCCCGCAGCCAACAGCTTGCCGTCCCGGATGACCAGCGCGCCATCATGCAAAGGCGCCTTGCTGTAGAAAATATTGCTGATCAGCTGTGCGCTTGGATCCGCGTCCAGCATGGTTCCCGTTGCGACGATTTCATGCAGCTTCGTTCCGCGCTCAAATACGATAAGGGCCCCCATGCGCAGCTGCTGCAAAAGCGAGCAAGCGTCAACAACACCACCTATGGCCCGTATGATCTGCATCCGTGTGTTGATGGTCTCCTTGCCGCGAAACACCTTTGTGATGCTCTTGCTCACATTGCCGCGCCCCATTTGCTCCAGTGCCTTTCGGATTTCCGGTTGAAATACAATAACCAGCAGGAGAAAAGCGGACTGGAAAAAATACACCAGCATATTGCTGAGCATGACCAATTCAAAGTAATTGGCAAGCCACCATGCGACGATAAACAGCAGTATTCCCTTCATAAGCTGTCCCGCACGGGTTTCACGCAGCAGCTTGATTAAACTGTAAATCAAAAATGTGACTACGAGTATGTCAAACATGTCTTTCAGCTCAATGCTCAAGGCTATGCTGACAAGATTCCGCCAGAAATCCTGCAAGCTACTTACAATATCTTCCATTTTGCATCCCTCCCTTAAAGGAGTATTTATACTTCCGTTTGAAGTGGTTATGTACGAATAAAAAGCCGATTTACAGTATACAGCTTCAGAGCCCCGTATTGCGGCTGTATACTGATGTCGGCTTTATCACCCTAAATGGCCCGTTCTCCCCCTCCTGCCGCACAGGTGCGGGATAAAAGCGGACTCGCTTTACGCTGCGGACAATGGGAGATCGTTCCGATCCCCCATATCCGGATTCGTTCGATCTTACTATCGCTATTTTACCACATATGGTTTCAGAATAAAAGCCCTTTTTCTTACTTTGGCCGTCTGAACCCGCGTATTTGACCTAAAAGAATATCAATATCATTTTTGCTTGTGAAAACAGAAGGGGAAATGCGCACAGTCCCTTCCGTCGTACCCATTTTGTCATGTGCGGCGGGCGCGCAGTGAAAACCACAGCGAACAGCTATATTCCTGCCTGCAAGATACTCGCCGACCATCTCGCTGTGTACTCCTCTCAGGTTGAACGACAGCACCGGTACATAATGCCAGAGGTCCGGACGCTCGGTATAAAGCTGCACGCCGCTCATCTCCTTCAGCCGATCATAGAGATATTGGATTAGGTTCATTTCTTTCACATATATATTTTTAATTCCCTTGCCGTTTACAAAACGAATTCCGGCGCGCAGACCGGAAATTCCCGAAATGTTCTGCGTACCGCTTTCATATCGCTCTGGCGGCTCCTGCGGTTGATTCAGCTCGCGCGACTGTGTGCCTGTTCCGCCTTCAATCAGCGTCTCAAGGCTGTCGCCGCTTCTGAGCAAAAGAATTCCCGTCCCCATCGGCCCGTACAGACCCTTGTGACCGGCTGAGCAGAGATAATCTATTTTCTCATCTTCTATATCGATGGGAACAATTCCCGCCGTCTGCGCGCAGTCCACGCATATTTTGGCGCCGTAAAAATGAGCAAGCGCGGCAATACGCGCAATGGGCAGGCGGATGCCAAACACATTCGAGGCGTGCGTGCAGACCACTAGCTTCGTCAGTGGTGTGATCGCTTTTCGAAAAGACGCCACCGTGCGGTCATTATCCCCCGGGCACGTTGCCGCCACCGTATAACCGATGCCGGATTTCGTCAGTTTCTTCAAAGGACGCATGACGGCATTATGCTCAAGGTCGGACACCACGACATGGTCCCCGTCTCTGAGCAGTCCCTTGAGAACCGTATTGATTGCCTGTGTGCAGCTTGGCTGGAAAACCACGCATTCCGGACCATCGGCATGAAAAAAATCCGAAATGTCGTTTCGGCACGCAAAAACTTCCTCTCCTGTTTTGATGCTCATGCTGTACCCGCTTCGCCCCGGATTTGCTCCAAAGTTTGTAAATGACTGCATCATACGGTTTTTAACAAGCATCGGTTTCGGATAGGTGGTAGCGCTGTTATCCAAATATATCATAGGCCGGCCACGTTCTTTCTCTCGCTGCGGCCCAAAATTCTAATTCCCATATTTCTAAGCTGCCTTTCCGCTTCATCTATACCGGCGGGAACGTAAATCCCGTAGCCGCATCCGGCTTCTCTTGTCCGCGGAATGCGTTCAACATAGGCCCGGATCCCACGCTGCTCTAAAATCCTTTTCCCTTTCATTGCATAGGTTATGGAGCTGACCAATATCAGTGGCTCATGCATCATATCACCTCCGCCGGCATTTCTGCTATTTTGTCCATTCTATGCCTCAAACAGCCGAATTGTCACAATGCGGGACAAACTATCAATGAGAGCAAAAAATAGCCGCCAAAACGCATCCTTACACATTTTGGCGCCCCTCTTTATTTTGTTACGAATCATCTTACGCCGTCTCCTGCAGAAGACAGACCACATGCGCCGCAATGCCGGAGCCGTCTCCTGTGAAGCCCAGCCCCTCCTCCGTCGTCGCCTTCACGCTGACAGCGGACAGCGCCACATGAACGGCTTCAGCGATATGCCTGCGCATTTCGTTTATATATGGCGCAAGCTTCGGGCGCTGTGCGAGAACTGTACAGTCAATATTGGAAACCGTAAAGCCCGCTGCATGAACCGCCCGTGCCGCTTCCTTCAGCAGCAGCAAGCTGTCCGCACCCTTATATCGTTCATCTGTGTCGGGAAAAAGCTTACCGATATCCCCCAGGGTCGCTGCGCCAAGCAGCGCGTCGGAAACCGCATGCAGCAGTACATCCGCATCCGAATGCCCCAGCAGGCCTTTCTCAAACGGAATCTCTGTCCCTCCAAGAATCAATTTTCTCCCCTCGACCAGTTTGTGAACGTCATATCCATGTCCGATTCGCATACTGTTCTCCCTTCCGATATAGGCCTGTACTGCCAGTGTGTCCTCGGGCGTCGTAATTTTTACATTTTGATGACTGCCGATCACCAAGTGAACCTTCTGCCCATATTGCTCCAGAAGCTGACAGTCATCGGTGAAATCCAGCCCTTTTTCCAATGCACAGTTGAATGCCTCTTTATAAAGCGCCAGTGAAAATACCTGCGGCGTCTGTACATGCAGCAGGTTCTCACGCGGCACGGTTGACGTGATAAAAAGATCGGGATCCGCCGTTTTAAACGTATCTTTGGCATACACCGCCAGAGCGCTTGCCTGATGCCGTACGGCATCGGCGCAAACCCTGTCAATTTCATCGGGCTTCACGGCCGGTCTTGCACCGTCGTGTATGACAATAAACCCACTGGCCGGAAATTGAGCCAGTGCATTCTGAACCGATTGCTGCCGTGTCATTCCGCCGGAAACGAATTTCTGTACCTTTTTATAAGCTCCGGAAAGACAGCGAAGCTCGTTTTCATCCTCTGCGCGGCAGACAATAGTGACCGAAAATATGTACGGAGATTGTTCGAAGGCAAGAAGCGTATGTTCATACACGGTTTTACCGCTGATTTTTTGGAATATTTTGGACTGTTTTCCACCCATCCGCATGGAGTTCCCCGCGCATAAAATAACCGCGTTAAAACTTTCGTTCATAAAAAACCGCTGTGCGGCACTATCCGAACAAAGATCCGCTGAAAAACAGCCTGCTGCCTGTGCCGCTTCCTTTCGTTCCATTTTCACGCTGACCTCCCGCTATTTTTTCCTTTTTTTTCTGAATAAATTATATACGTTTTCAATAAATTTTCAAGTCTAAGGGGTATAATAAATCTATCAGTTCATGAAAGTTTCAGAATTTACAACTAAATTTCTTGAAACCATTGAATTGTTCCCGCGAAGTATGATAACATGAAAAAGCTGTAAGAAATTGTTAATTAATTAAATATCGTTTGCTTTTGGGAGGGCAGAATGGATATCTTTTCTGTATTTAGTCTCTTGGGAGGCCTAGCTTTTTTTCTGTATGGAATGAACATTATGTCGGCAGGTCTCGAAAAAATGGTCGGAAGCAAACTGGAAAGCGTACTGAAAAGTATGACGTCCAATCGCTTCAAGGGCTTGCTGCTGGGTACAGCCATCACAGCGGTCATTCAGTCCTCTTCAGCTGTTACGGTTATGCTGGTAGGGCTTGTAAACTCCGGGATCATGAAGTTCAGCCAAAGCATTGGTGTGATCATGGGCACCAATATCGGTACCACAGTCACCGCCTGGATTTTGAGCCTTGCCGGAATTGAAAGCGATAACGTATTTGTGCGCCTTTTAAAACCGGAATCCTTTACGCCTTTGCTGGCGTTGATCGGTATCATTTTAGTCTCTTTTGTGAAAAGCCCGAAAAAGAAAGACCTCGGGTCGATTCTATTGGGATTTGCACTGCTGATGACCGGTATGTCCATAATGAGCAGCGCGATGAAGCCTCTTTCTGAAATGCCCGCCTTTCGGGAAATCCTCACCATGTTCTCCAACCCGATATTTGGTATTTTTACCGGTCTTATCATTACAGCCATCATTCAAAGCTCCTCTGCGTCGGTGGGCATTCTGCAGTCCATCGCCACCACCGGCAGCCTCACCTACGGCACGGCGCTACCCATTATCATGGGGCAGAACATCGGAACCTGTATCACTGCGCTGATTTCAAGCATCGGCGCCAATAAAAACGCAAAGCGTGTCACAGCCGTGCATATTCTGTTTAACGTAATCGGCACCGTGGTGTTGATGACGGTTTACTTTATTTTAAATTCCATCTTCCAGTTCGCCATCGTACAGGAGGCGGCCAGCCCCGTGGGCATTGCCGTCATCCACAGTGCGTTTAATATCACGACTACTGTCCTGCTGTTTCCCTTCGGAAAGGCCCTTGAAAAGCTTGCCAAGCTCATCATCAAGGATAAGCCGGACAAGGAAGTGGAGTACGAACTGCTGGACGATCGGTTGCTGAGCACACCAAGCTTTGCAATAGCAGAATGCCGGAATGTAACAGGAAAAATGGCTAAAATCGTCCGTTCCTCCATTCTCAGTTCCATTGACCTGATTTCCCATTATAATCCGAAGGTCGTAAAGCAAATCAACGAGGGTGAAGAGGAGATTGACTTTTATGAGGACAAACTAGGTTCATACCTCGTAAAACTCAGCTCTAAAAGCCTTACAATGGATATCAGCAATGAAGTGGCTGAACTGCTTCATGCCATCGGCGATTTTGAACGTATCGGCGACCACGCCATCAACATTGCCGAGGTTGCCCATGAAATCCATGACAAAAAGCTGTCTTTCTCTCAGGATGCCCTTGACGAGCTTTCTACCATGACGCGCGCGGTGAAGCAAATCCTCACAATCACCTTTGATGCCTTTGAAACAAACGACTATGAACTGGCATGTAAGGTGGAGCCATTGGAGCAGGTGATCGATACGTTGAAGCTGGAACTGAAAAAGCGCCATGTCAGGCGCCTGCAAAGCGGTAAATGCACCATTGAACTGGGTTTTGTACTTTCCGACATCCTCAACAACTACGAAAGGGTATCCGACCACTGCTCCAACATCGCGGTTTATATCCTGCAGGTCAAGGATACCGAAATAGAGGCACATGAATACCTGAGCGAATTAAAGTCGACTAACAATGCGGCTTTTGTCAGGAAATATGAAGAATTTAAGCATGAATATGCCTTGCCAAGCTCGAAAGCTTAATCCATAACTGCATTTTATTTACCTTATATTAGAAAAGCACAGACACCACAGTCAGATTGCGGAGTCTGTGTTTTTTCTGTAATCAGTTTGCACCGGCATCCGCCTGATTTGTGCCAGATGCCAGCATGGATTCCTTCAGCTTTTGCGCCTGCGTGCGGATCAACACAGCCTTGCAGTTCTGTAAAGTATCCTCCAGTTTTTTTAGAGCGGCATCGGTATTTCCGGTCTGCATTTCATATTCAGCGCGCAGCAGGCTTGTAAGATGAACCTCATCCTCACGCTTATCTGTCGTTTGTTCCAGTTGCTCAATGAAAGCACGGGCGACATACGATTCATGATGGATAAGGGCCAGCTTCGCCTTATGCGGCATCAATACATTACGCCGAAAGCTCTCCACATACTGTGCAAAGGTTTTTTTATCCGCCAGACTATCCAGCTCCTCTTCAACAAGGGCCATGCATTTTTCCGCCTCATCGAAACGTTCCGCCGCCAGTAAAAAGGTGGCCTCATTGGAATGGTTCACAAGATAGGGCTGCCCGCTTAAACCCGTTCTTCCGCTGAGCTGCCGTTTAATGGCCTCCCGCTCCAGCTGGTTTTCCTGCAACGCTTTTGCAAAGTCGCCTTTTTCATAATAGCAAAGGCTCATCAGGTTATGGTATGTATTCATCTGGTCGTCAAACTTCCCCTGATGGCGGTAGTCCTCCAGCAGCCGGATGCGGTCGTCCATATTATCGTAGGCCAGCAGTTCCTTTTGTATATCGGTATCCTGTTTCCGGTTCAGCATGACTCTGATATTCAGGTAAAGAATTACCAGCAGCACCAGCACAACAAAGCCCATTCCCCAAACAATTTTCCCTGTATGGACGCAGTCCCATATCCAAAACACCGCTACGGCAAGGATCACAACCCCCATGATGATGATCCTTGCCAAATCCTCCTTATGAATTCGCCGGACTTTTTCTCCCCGGTCGTCCATGCGTCCGTCCCCTTTCTATACCGTTCAGATTTCTGGTGATACAGCCCTGTTTCTTCCGTTTTTCTTAGCTTCATATAAGTTTTTATCCGCTTCCTTCAGCAGCTCCTGAATATAAAATACCGGCGGCTTCATGGTCCATGCCACTCCCGCAGAAATGGTTACCACTTTTTTCCTCGGAATGCGGTTGTGCGCATGTGGGATGGCAAGCTTCTCCACTTCCCGGCAAATCCTCGCGGCTGTTTCACTCGCATATTTCTTCGTGTTTCCATAGATGACCGCTACAAACTCTTCGCCGCCAAACCGTGCGTATAATTCACCTTTCCGGTAAAGCAGCCTTGAAAAAACTGACGCGATCTCCTGCAGACAGCGATCTCCGGCGTCATGGCCATAATGGTCGTTATACGGCTTAAAGCTGTCCACATCCATCATAATGACTGCAACCAAGTCATCATGACGATTGTATTCCCCGTTCAGTTCATCTACTTTATTTTGAAATCCCCTTCGGTTGTAAATTTGTGTGAGCGGGTCTGTAATCGTAGCCCGATTCAATTTGTCTTCATTGATACAACTTGTAAAGTGCGCCCGGTAAATGATAAAGCTTGCCAAAGGACCGATCATGGAAAATACCGCAAGTGCAAAAACGTTGTTTCCTATGATGTCTTCCCCGACGTCCGACAACAATAATATGGTAAAGCTTAAAGTGGTAAAAAGAACGAAAAGTGGCAGTGACTTTTTCAGAGGATAAATCAGATATGCCAAAATGATAACAAAATACAGATGATTGTAAATAGTATGCTTATTCTGAATTTCATCATAAAGCAGATATTGCTGCGTGATTCCGAACAAAATCATACATACATAGGTATAATAGCGATATCCCTGCGGAAACCCTGTTTTCCTGCGGCTTGCCAAAAAGAATACCGATAAGTAAACCGCGCACATCGCTAATTTAAAAAGTGATACAACAGAAAGCGTGTTTGATATCAGCTTACCGCTTTCCAGAGCACGGGATATGATAAGAAATAGTTCCAACAGTCCCACCAAAATAAAGGCAATTTTCAATCGCTTCGCATTAAGCAGGGTAATCTTGGTCTGACAATTCTGTCGATATTGATCTTCTCCCATGTACTGCTCTTTTCTTACCTGCAAACCCAACTCTTCCTGCACCCCTTCTGCGCAAACGCATGTCACATTTCCGGTTTTTCTTAAGCTGCTTTTTAAAATACATTATACTATATTATTTGTTTGCTATCAAGAAAAACTCTGTGCATCCGTACCTTCTCCCGGAAAAATCCCACTCTTCTTTCTCACAGCTCTATTATACGCAATAGACATCCGTATCACAAGTGCATTCCCTGCGTCCGATCACTGCTGCGTCAAAATGACGGACAGTTGAATTATTTGCCAATTATATGTTAAAATGGTTCAGAAAGAGTCCCACGGAAAGGCGGAAGCATATGCAAACAAATGAAGTACACCAGAACTGTCAAGCATTAAAAAAAGGAATCGAACAGGTTATAACCGGCAAGGGAGACATCATTGACCTTGTTTTGGTCTGCCTGCTGTCCGGCGGACATGTTCTGCTGGAGGATGTCCCCGGTACCGGCAAGACCATGCTTGCCAAAACCCTTGCGCGTACCCTCAGTACCGGCTTCGGGCGCATTCAGTTTACCCCGGACCTGCTGCCCGCCGACCTGATCGGCCTGAACTATTACAACCCTAAAACCGGGGATTTTACCTTCCGGAAAGGGGCGATGTTTACCCACATTCTACTGGCGGATGAAATCAACCGTGCCACGCCGAAAACACAGTCCAGCTTACTTGAAAGCATGGAGGAGCATCAAATCACCGTGGATGGGGTTACCTATCCGTTGGAGCCTCCCTTTTTCGTTATTGCGACGCAGAACCCCATTGAAACCCACGGCACCTTTCCCCTTCCCGAGGCGCAATTGGACCGGTTTCTGATGCGCCTGGCGCTTGGGTATCCCACATCTGCGGAAACCGCACGACTGCTTTCAGTCTGGATTCATCAGGATCCGTTTTCCGAGGTACGGCCCATCCTCAACAGAGAAACCCTGCTGCAGATGCAGCAAACCGTCCAGAATGTATACGTTCACGACGACCTGCTGCATTACATCGTAACAGTGGCTGAAAAAACCCGAAGCCATGAAATGATCGGTCTTGGCATCAGTACACGCGGCGCATTGGCCCTCAGCAAAGCCGCACAGGCCTTTGCCGCTATGTCCGGCCGGGATTTTGTAGTGCCGGACGATATCAAGCTTCTCGCCGTTCCCGTACTGAGCCACCGCATCATGCTGAAGGCGGGCCTTCGCGGCCGCGGGACGCAGGCTGCCGCGATCTTGCAGGAAATCCTTCAGAGCACGCTTGTTCCAACCGAAGACTGGCGGCTGCCGCAGGGTGGCAGACAAAGCCCTGAAAGCGTGTAGCGTGAAAAATAAAAGAAAGGAAGCGGCACGGGCACAAGGAGCTGTTTTTTATAAAGCTTTTGTGCGGAAAGTACCGCATGGCGGTTAATATGGAAATTGTCGTCATACTTCTCGCCGCACTGCTCATTTATCTGTTGCAAAGCCGTCTCTATAAAAAATATTGGAAACGCGGACTCTCCCTCTCGCTGCGCTTTGAGCGTGATACCGCGTTTGAGGGAGACAACCTTTCCCTGATCGAAGTGCTGACCAACAATAAACTGCTGCCGCTGCCATTTGTAACCGTAAAATTCCAGGTGTCCCGTAAGCTGGAATTTCTGGATTCCAACAATTCACAGATTACGGATTATTATTACCGAAACGACTTGTTCAGCATCACTATGCGTCAGCGTATCACGCGAAAGCTTCCCTTTATCTGTGCGAAGCGCGGCTATTACACCATACACAGCGCCGATTTGGTTTCAAACAATTTGCTGGGTACCGAAAAGTACGCGAAGCGGGAAAACCCTTCCACCTATTTGACCGTTTACCCGAACTTTACCGATTTATCGGACTTTTCTCTGCCCTTTGGCCGCATCGGCGGAAGTGTCATTGCAAGAAGCATCTTAAATCCCGATCCTTTCGAATTCCGGGGAATTCGGGAATATCTGCCGACAGACTCCCTTCGGCATATCAACTTCAAGGCTTCCGCCAGAATCGGCATGCTGATGAGCAACGAATACAGTCAGACTCTTTCACAGGAGCTGGTTTTGGTGCTCAACACAGAAAAGTATAAAGAATGGCTGCACGACGACCTGTATGAGTATGCCATCCGGCTGGCAGCATCGGTAACGGACATGGCCATACGGAAGGATATCCCCATCCGCCTGTACAGCAACGGACGCGATGTCGTAACGGGTGAAGAGGAATATTGTGAGACGGGTCTAGGAGAGCGGCAGCTGTACAATATCCTGGAATTGCTGGCGCGCATCGACCTTGAGAAAGAACCGGTCCAAAAGGGCAGTGAGCTTCTGCAAAGCAGCATGGAGCACCACCATGACAACGCCATCTTCATTCTGATTTCACCTTATTATAAAGACGATCTACAGCTGACTTTTGCCCGGTGTGAAGAAGAGGCCTTTGACGCCCTGTGGCTGCTGCCCTATTACAAAAATGAACCGGAAGCAAAGGAGCTGTTATCCGACTCCGTCCTCCCGTATGAGGTGGAACCATGAGTAAGCTGCGTAAAATCCTGCCGGACTTACTGATTGATCTTTCTTATGGACTTTTATTCTGCGGAATCTCCGTCCTCCCAACCTTCGCGCTCTATGTTCAGACGCCGAGGATGGCTCTATGGGGGCTGACACTGCTGCCGGTGACACTGCTGTTCTTCTTTCTGCGCAGGGTCTGCAGCTTTTTTCTGCTGTTTTCAGCCGCCCATATTGTCTGCCTCCTCGGCATCCCCTACGCGATATATTATTTTACAGGAAATTTGATTCCAGCTCTTGGCACACTTGCATATCTGCTGATTTTGACCATTTATTCTTTTGTGCGCCGCCTCGGCAAGGAATCGTCGGGACTGACGCTGCCGCTACTGCTTGCCTTCGCGTTTTTCTATCTTGCTACAGCGGTCATCATGGATAAGGCCTTGGGCATTCAACTATACGCCCCTTACACCGCTTTCACCGGAATATCGTTTCTATTGTTTGTGTGCTACACGCAGGCGGTCAATATCGAAGAGACGCTCACAGACGCCTATGTCCAGTCGGCACAGCATACAAAGGCCATTTTCCGATTCAACAACCGGTCCACAGCGCTCTTTTTACTGCTGTGCGCGGCGATCATGGGAAGTATGGTTCTGCTGCCCGTATCCGATGCCCTCTGGGCGCTGCTATACGCCCTGAGAGACGGCATCCGCGCCCTGCTCGGAATGCTTCCGGAGGGGGAGCCGGAGACAACCACTGTCCCTTCAGACAAAACCGGAACACAAGGCGGGCTTGACCTTTCCGGACTTATGCCGGAGGAGGAACCCCGCGAACCACTGATTCCGCCGGAGGTTCTGCAGGCTATCGTTCTGATATTTTTAGTCCTTCTCATCATCTTCGGCATCGTTTATTTCATCTACCGTATGTACCGCCGCTTTGGCGAGGGAGTCGACACCACAGGCGATATCAAAGAGTTTGTCGAGCCCCGGGAGCTCCAGCTCACCGAAAAAGCCCGAAGGGGATTCCGCCAGCTTTTTGAACGCATCATCGGTCCGGAAAACAAAATCCGCAGGCTTTTTTATCAAAAGGTACGGGATTACCACAAAAAAAATAGGCAGACCATCCTGCCGTCGGAGACGGCCGCCGAAATCGCCGCCCGTATGGCGGCGGAAAACGGTGAAATCACGGAGCTTCGTGAAAAGTATGACGCCGTTCGATACGGAAAAGAAAATATGCCGCCCCGATAATTACAAAAAACCAGAGAATACCGTTCGAACGGCATTCTCTGGTTTTTTCGCTACGCTTACCAATCACCCTTCAATAATCTGATAATCGGCAAGAACCTCCGGCATATATTTCATGCTGTCCTCTTCTGTGATTTCACGAATCACCTTACAGGGAACCCCCGCGGCAAAACAGCCTGACGGGATATCGCGGGTCACCACGCTGCCTGCACCGATGACGCAGTTATCGCCGATGATCACACCCGGACATACTGTGACGCCTGCTCCAAACCAGCAGTCGTTCCCGATGGTGACCGGCTTTGCATAGCAAAGACGTACCGGTTGACCGGTACTGTCCCGCATCAGGCGGCGCTCGTCCGCCCGCATGGGATGGCAGGGCGTGACGATTGTGAAATTCGGCCCAAAGTTATTATTATTGCCGATGGTCACATATGCATCATCCTGAATGGTTAGATTATAATTGAAGAAATTGCCCTTCCCCATTTTCGTGTGCCTGCCGTAATGCAGGAATATTGGTCCCTGCATAAAACTGCCCTCACCGTATTCCAATAAAATCTCCTCAGCCAGCCTCTGCCTCTTTTCATGCTCATCCTCACGGGCTGCGCTGTATTCCTGACTGAGGTTATGAGAACGCAGCTTAATGGCGCGAAGTTCCGGATCTCCGGGGCTGAACAGTATCCCCGAAAAGATTTTTTCTTCTTCCTTCAAAACAAACAACTCCCATCATTTTCATGCAGATATTCGCTAGTGAAAATTATCCACTCTCTTTGATTAATATTTGCTCATCCATTAATATTTTTTTCAAACGATCTCTTTTATTTATGGTACTTTGTACGGTTCAAGATCATAAACGCCCGATAGATTTGCTCGGTCAGCATCACCCTTGCCAGCGTGTGGGGAAAGGTCATTTTAGACATGGAAAGGCCTGTTCCGGCCTTCTTTACCAGATCCGACAGACCGTGAGAGCTGCCGATAATAAAGCTCACCGCACCATGCGTCTGTTTTGCCGTATCCAACAACCCGGAAAGCTCTTCAGATGAATGCTGCCTGCCCTCAATACAAAGCGGTAAAATGAGCCCTGCGGACTTTTCGAGCAGCCGCTTTCCTTCTTTTTCAAGCGCAG
>Ga0153939_1000427_pt1 | contig 15651 bp, 14 predicted proteins | sample TSNJ023MetaG_FD_104734 | JGI IMG/M metagenome (GOLD analysis project Ga0153939, IMG submission 104734) | Attine ant fungus gardens microbial communities from New Jersey, USA - TSNJ023 MetaG | ecosystem: Host-associated > Fungi > Mycelium > Unclassified | place: USA: New Jersey, Brendan T. Byrne... | reverse complement strand
TTCCACAGCACCCGCATCCAGTCCGCCAGGGCGATCTCCCCCACGGCCATGCCGCGGATGATCAGCGTGGAGGACTGGGATCCCGCGTTACCGCCCGAATCCATCAGCATGGGGATGAACGCGGTCAGTACCACGGCGGAGCTGAGCAGCTCCTCATAGTGGGTGATGATGGCGCCGGTAAACGTGGCGGAAATCATCAGCACCAGCAGCCAGACGATGCGGCGTCTGGCCAGTGTGAACACGCCGGCTTCCAGGTACTTGTCGTCCGAGGGGGCCATGGCCGCCATCTTCTGGAAGTCCTCGGTGTTTTCGCGCTCGATCACGTCCACGATGTCGTCGATGGTGATAATGCCGATCAGGCGGGTTTCGCCGTCCACCACCGGAATCGCCATCAGGTCATACTTTTTAAACTGCTCCGCCACCTGCTCCTGGTCGTCGGTGACCTTGGCCAGTACCGCGTCCTCGTGCATCAAATCGGCCACAACGGCGTTTTCGTCCGACAAGACCAGCCGCCGCAGCGAAACAATGCCCTCCAGCCGCCGGGTGTCGTCCAGCACATAGCAGGTGTAGATAGTCTCCTTGTCCACGCCGGTCTGCTTGATGCGCTCCATGGCCTGGCGCACGCTCATGTGCTTTTTCAGGTCCACATATTCAATGGTCATTAGGCTGCCGGCCGAGTTTTCGGGGTAATTTAAAAACTCGTTGATCAACGCCCGCTCCTCCGGCGCCGTGCCCGCCAGAATGTTCTTCACCACGTTGGCCGGCATCTCCTCCAGCACGTCGATTTTATCGTCGAAAGGGAGCTCGTCCATGATGTGGTTCAGCAGGCTGTCCTGAATCGCGGCCACAATCTCCTTGCGGCTGACAGCGCCCAGGTAGGAAAACACCTCCGCCGCCTGGTCCTTGTGCAGCAGGCGGAACAGGATCACGCTTTTCTCCCGCGTAAGCTCCTCCAGTATTTCCGCGATATCCATTGGGTACAGCTCGCCGAGCTCCCCCCTGAGTGTCCTGTAGTCCTTTTGCTCCAGCAGCAGGCTCACCATTGCCAGCAGCTCCTGTGTGCGCACTTCCTCCATTTTATGATCCTCCTTGTAAAACCACCTGTGGAATCTTTTTGCATCCACAGGTGGATGTCAGTCTTTCAGAGCCGCGCCGATATGGCGCGGGCAGCCCGCACGCCGCTGGCCCCCGCCTGGGCCAGTCCGCGGGTGATGCCGGCGCCGTCGCCCACCGCGAACATGTTTTTGAGCTCGCTTTCCAGCTCGGTGGTCAGCTTGAGGGTGGAGCTGTAGAACTTGACCTCCACGCCGTAGAGCAGCGTGTCGTAGTTGGCGGTGCCGGGGGCCAGCTTGTCCAGGGCGTAGATCATCTCGATGATGTTGTCCAGGTGGCGCTTGGGCAGGGCCAGGCTCAGGTCCCCGGGGGTGGCGGCCAAGGTGGGTACCGTGAAGCTCTGGGACATGCGGTGGTCGTTGGTGCGCACGCCCTTGACCAGGTCGCCGAAACGCTGCACCATCACCCCGCCCCCCAGCATGTTGGAAAGCGACGCGATGTGTTTGCCATAGCGATAGGGCTGATCAAAGGGCTGGGTGAAGCGGTTGCTGACCAGCAGCGCGAAGTTGGTGTTTTCGCTGTGCAGCGCGGGGTCGGTGTAGCTGTGGCCGTTCACGGTGATCAGGCCGTCCACATTTTCGGTGACTACATGGCCGCGGGGGTTCATGCAAAACGTGCGTACCGTGTCGCCATACTGCTTGGTGCGGTAGATCAGCTTGGACTCGTACATGACGTCGGTAATGTGCGCCATCACCTTGGCGGGCAGTTCCACCCGCACACCCACATCCACCTGGTTGTTGATCAGGGAAAGACCGAGCTGGCGGCAGCAGTCGGAAAACCACTCGGCGCCCGAGCGGCCGGGGCCCGCGATCAGATAGGTGCAGACAAGCTCCGCCCCGTCGTTCACCAGCAGGCGGTAGCCCTCGTCCAGCCGCTCAATGGTGTGGACATGGGCGCCAAGGCGAAGCTCCACCAGATCCTTGAGGTGCATGTAAATGCGCCTGAGAATCTGCAGGTTGTTCTCGGTGCCCAGGTGCTTCACCTTTGCCTGGAGGAGGTGAAGGTCGTGCTCCAGCGCGCGCTTTTCCAGTACCTTTGATTCGGGTGTGTCGGTGGAAAACACCTTGTCGGTGGCGCCGAATTGCATATTGATCGAATCCACATAATAGATCAGCTCCATCACCTCATCCGCGGGCAGGTACTGGGGCAGCCAGCCCCCGAAAGCGGTGGTGAAGTTGTACTTTCCATCCGAATAGGCGCCCGCTCCGCCGAAGCCGCTCATGATCGAGCAGGGCTTGCAGCCTGCGCAGGTCTTGGATTTCTTCGCCACAATGGGGCAGCTGCGCCGGTCGATGTCGGCGCCCTGCTCCAGAATGACCACACTCAGTGCCGGGTGCAGCTTGGTAAGCTCATAGGCGGCAAAGATACCCGCTGTTCCCGCGCCGATGATTGCCACGTCGTACCGCATGTTCTGTCCTCCACGCCTTTCCTTGCACGTTTCATAGTTATTATCGCAATGGCAACAAATAACAGTTTTCTACCCTTGCTGTAGTATACCACAAATCGCGGTGAATTGATACGGTTTAAACCCGTATGTTCCGGGCGCGATAGCGTCAGCCGCTGCCCCACATGGTTCCTCCAAAGTGCGCGCGCCTTGTCTGTGCGATTTCAACAAACCTTATGGGGTGACAGCAAATCACTTGACAATGCGAACCGGATTTGTTATAACCCGCATTGGGCAAGGGTATTCCCCATGTGCTGCGGGAGAATATGGTGGTGAACGTGCTGCTGCCCACGCTGTACAAGCCGGATGTGGGCGGCCCCCGCATCACCGGCACAATCGTTGTGGAAAAAAGCAGGTGCAGAATTCTGACCTATATGCTATAATGTGTGTGCAATACATCATCCTAATCCTAATGGAGGAATTTGCCATGGAAAATCGAAAGACGCCATCCACCACCCGCGATCTGGTGCTGACCGGGATACTGGCTGCATTCGGACTGCTGCTGCCCTACGTGGCTGGCCACGCGGCCGGCCTGCCCGGAGCGGTGCTGCTGCCCATGCACATCCCGGTGCTGCTCTGCGGCTTTTTCTGCGGTCCCCGCTTCGGGGCGCTCTGCGGGCTGGTGGTGCCCGTATTGTCCTGCATGATCACCGGCATGCCGGTGGCTTTTCCCATGCTGCCCATTATGGCGTGTGAGCTGCTCACCTATGGGATGCTGTGCGGCCTGTTTTACCGCGGGCTGCGCCTGCCGGTTTTCGCCGCGCTGCCCATGGCCATGCTTGGCGGGCGTGTGGTGTACGGCTTGGTGTTCGCGCTGCTCACCGCCATATCCGCTGCGCCGCTCAAGGCCCTTTCGGTGTGGGGCGCCGTCACCACCGGCCTGCCGGGCATCCTGATCCAGCTGGCGCTGGTTCCGCTGCTGGTCAAGGCCGTGGAGCGCCGTGAAACGCGCATCCCCGCGCCGGAGCGGGAGGAGGAGCCCTGGCTCCCGGCTCTGATGGAGCAGGCGAAGCGGCTCCGGGAGGGCGAATTCACCTGCATCGTGCTGCAGAACGGCCAGGTGGTGTACGAGGCGGACGGGCGCGGCGTGAGCCCGCTGATGGCGCTCTACAACACCGACAAGGCCAAGCTCCGTGGCGCCGAGGTGGCGGACAAGATCATCGGCAAAGCCGCCGCCATGATCATCGACTGCGGCGGCGGGGCCGCCGTGTACGGCGAGATCATGAGCAAGGCCGCCCGTGAGTATCTGGAACACCGCGGCATCCCCTACCGCTGCGGCCGCTGTGTGGACATCATCAGCAACCGCACCGGGAACGGCATCTGCCCCATCGAAAAATCGGTGATGGAGGTGCAGGACGCCCAGACCGGCGTGAAAATCATCTCCGAGACAGTCAAGAGCCTGCGCCAGACAGGCTAGAGCGGATGTAATATAGCCGCACAAAAAGGGGGCGTTGCGCAAACGCCCCCTTTTTGTTGTATTGGAAAAGCCCCGCCTGCGCTTTGCAGGCGGGGCCGGTCATTATGAATTGGCATACCGGCGGGGAATCAAGCAAACACCTTTACGGTGACGACCTGCCGGGATGCGCTGGACTCATGGCTGTTGGGGTCGATACAGGTCAGCGAAACCGTGCAGGTGCCAGAGGCCTTGGCGGTTGCGGTGTGGCCGGAAATTTCCACCACCGCTGCGTCGCTGGTCGAACAGGTGATGGTGCCGTAGGTGTTGGCGCCGGTGTAGTTCGGGTGCAGCATATCCACCAGGTCCACCTTGTTGCCCGCGTTCATGGAGATCGTGATGCTGCCGGCCAGCTCGCTCAGCTGCGTGGAGGATATCCGCACAGGGACTGTCCTGGTCACGGCGACTCCGTCCGCGCCGGTGTGGGTGGCTGTGATTTTACCTGAGCCGAAGCGCATCGGGGTCACCAGGCCGGTGGAGTCCACCGCCAGAATGTCCGGGTGGCTGGATATCCAGGTGACCGAACCGGCGGCGGCTTCCGGGAACAGCAGCTCTTTCAGGCGGAAGCTCTTCCCCTCGGACACTGAGAAAGAGTAGGACTGGGTCCGGACAGTTTTTTCCGTGACCTTAATACGCAGCTTTTGGGTCACGTGGTTCGCCCGGTTGTCGTAATAGCTCACCGTGATATTCGCGTAGCCTGTCTTCTTTGCGGTAAGCAAGCCGTTTTTGTCCACCGAGGCGATCTCCGGCCGGTCGGAGGACCAGGACTTTTCCCCGGAAATCTGAATCGGTGACTCCTCGCTATTGTTGTCGAAGATCAGCTCCTTGCTCAGGTCCAGCGTGGCCCCCACCGTCGTGCTCATGGTGCCCGCGTCCTTTTGCACCTGCTTGCCTGTCACGTTGGGGGTGTCCTCGAAGAAGTAGAAGCCCTCGATGGGGTCGTCCGTGGGAAAGTAGGAGCCGTGGTCGTAGTGGTCGTAGTCATACCGGTCGGTGTCGTCGTGGGGGTCGTAGTACGCCGCGGAAGCCGGCGCCGCCATCACCCCGCAGACCAGAAACGCGGCAAGCGCCGCACTGCATATATTTTTCTTCATATGGATCCGCCCTTTCTTTTAATTAGACGTCGTCGTGCAGCTCAGCCAGGTCCGGGGTGGGAGATTCCCTTAGACGGCGGCGCTTTTCTTTCCTTGCCTCGGTTTTGCCGGGCTTGCCGTCGAAGATCAGGTAGAAAGATGGCAGCAGCAGCAGTGTCAGAACAGTGGCGGCTGTCAGGCCGCCCGCCACGACCACGCCAAGGCCTTGCAGCATCTCACCGCCGGAGCCGATCTTCAGCACAAGCGGCAGCATGGAAAGCACCGTGGTCAGCGTGGTCATCAGAATGGAGCGCATGCGGTGACGGCCGGTGGTGATCAGGGCTGTTTCCAGCATCATGGACTTGCGGTATTCGTTGGCGGTGTCCACGTACAAAATGCCGTTGTTCACCACCGTGCCCACCAGGATCAGAAAGCCCAGCAACGCTGTCATGCTCAGCGTGCTGCCGGTGAGCAGCATAAGCCCAAAGGCGCCAATCAGGCTGAAAGGGATACATAGCATGACCATCAGGGAGTGCTTGGCGGAATCAAACTGGACCGCCATGACCATGAACACCAGCAGCGCCGCAATCAATATCGCCTTGATCAGCGCGGTGAACTCCTCCACGATCATCTGCTGTATGGAGCTGTCGGCCAGCGACACGCCCTCCGGCAGCTGCAGCGCGGCCACTTGGGCGTTCAGTTCGTCCTGTACCACAAAGCGGTCCTCCTTGAGGGGGGTGCCGGACACGGTGACGCTGTACTGGTTGTTCATGCGCAAAATGGTCTTGGGGGTATCGGTAAAATTGATGGACGCGATATCCGTCAGCGGCACGCTGGCGCCGGTGGGCGCCACCAGAATCATGCTCTGCAGGTCACTGACTGAGTCGTATTTGCCGGTTGGGTACTCCACCCAGATGGCGTAGTCGTTGCCGTCCCTGCGCAGGCTCACGCTCTCTTTGCCGCTCAGGGCCATGTTTACGTTTGAGGCGACCTGGATCGGCGTCAGGCTGTAGGCCGCGGCTTTCACCGGGTCCACAATGACCTCGGCCTGGGGGTTGGTCCTTTCCACCGAGGAGGTGGAGCGCAGTATTTTCGGGTGCTGCTGGATCACAGCCTGCACCTGGTCCGCCGCCTGACGGATCGCGTTCAGATCGTTGCCTTCCAGCGCCACCTCAAAATCGCTGCCGCCGCCTATACTGCCGGTTGTGGAGCCGGAGGAAACGCTGATCTCGCAGTCCAGCACCTGCGCTGTCTCGCGCTGCCACTGGGCCACCACCTGGTCGGTCGTCATTTCGTGGTTGTCTTTCAGGTAGGCGGTGATGCTGGAGGAGCCGCCGCCCATCATGGAGGAAACGCCGCTGCCGCCGCCGCTCAGGGAGTAGCGGTCCACATCGGGATGGGCCGCCACCATTTCCTCCAAGCCTGTAAGCAGACTGTCAACGCCCTCCAGATTCAGGCCGGGCTTTGTCTCCAGATTAATCTGCACGATGCCCTCGTCCATGGTGGGCATCAGCTCCACGTTCAGCATGGTGGCCATTGCCACCGCCACCACCAGCAGCGCCACCGAAACGACCACCACTGTCTTTTTTTTCCGCAGCAGCCTTCTGAGCAGGTTGCCGTAGCCGCGCTCCAGCTTTTTTAAGAACAGGGCCGCCGGCGCCCGGCGCTTTTCCTGGGGATGGTACTGCACAAAGAACAGGGGCACAAGGGAAACCGCTGAAAGCAGAGAGGCCACCAGCGAGAAGATAATGGTGAAGCCCAGTGGCTTGAACATCTGGCCGGACATGCCCTGCAGCGTGGCCAGCGGCAGGAACACCACCACCGTTGTAATGGTGGAGCCAATGATGGAGCCCATGACAAACTGGGTGCCCTCCACCGCTGCCTGGGCATAGGATTTGTCCTTGGACTGGAGCTTGAAGCAGCTGTCCAGCACAACAATGGAGTTATCCACCATCATACCCACGCCCAGCACCAGGCCGCCCAGCGTAAGCACATTGATCGTAAAACCCATCATATCCATGCAGATAAACGCGACCAGCAGCGATACGGGCATAGAGCTGCCCACGATCAGCGACGCCTTGATGTCGCCCAGGAACACATACAGCACGGCCATGGACAGAACGATGGCCAGCACCAGCGTGGTAAACACCGAGCTGATGGAGCTCATAATGCGGTCGCTGTAATCCTGCACCACCGCGATATTGATATTCTCGTCCTTGGCGTTGAGCTCCTCCACCACTTTCATCACCTGCCGGGAGGTGGTGACCGCGCTCGAGCTCTGGCGCTTCTGGATGCCCAGGCCGATATCGTCGTTGCCGTTGTAGCGGCTGATGCTGTCCGAGTCCTTGACCGAGTCATACACCTTGGCCACATCGCCCAGACGGATCACACCGCCGCCGCCCAGCGGAATCGGAAGGTTGTTCAGCGATTCGGTGGTTTTATACTCCACCGCGCTGCGCACCGGCAGATCCTGATTGCCGAAGCTGGCGGTACCGCCGGGAATCGAAAAGTCGGCGGAGGCCACGCAGGACAGGATCGTGTCCATGGTGACACCGTACTGCTGCATTTTGTCCTCCTGCAGCTCCACCTTGATATACTCCTCGCGGCCGCCGGAAATACTCACGTCGGACACGGTGGACAGCTTTTCAAATTCGGGGATAATATCATTGTTTACATAGTTCAGGACATTTTCGCCGGTTTTGGAGCTGATCGACAGAGTGACCGTGTCCATGGCGTTCATGTCCATCTCGATCACGATCGGGTCTGTGGCGGTGTCGGGCAGGGACCCGCGCAGTCGGTCCAGCTTTTCCTTCAGGTCGGTGTAGGCGATGTCCATGTTGGTGCCGTATTCATATTGCAGCAGCACAATGGACGCGTTGTCCATGGAGTAGGAGGTGATGTCCTTGATGCCGCTCAGCGAACCCATGGTGCCCTCGAGCTCTCTGGAGACCAGCTTTTCCACGTCCTCGGCGCCCGCGCCAGGGTAGACGGTCACAGTCAACAGAATCGGCATGTTCATTTCCGACATGAGCTCCAGCGGCATGGAAAAGATGGACATGACGCCGAAGATCACAACGCCCAGTATCACAATCAGGGCGGAAACAGGCCGTTTTACTACCAGCTTTGTCAGATTAATCATGGGGCGGACTCCTCCGCCGGGGCTTCGACATTATCAGGGGTCTCATCGCCCGCTGTGTCCGCGCCCTCGTCGCCGGAGGAGATTTCCCTGTCCGGATCGTCCGGCTGCTCCGAGCCGCCGGCACTCTCACTGCCCGCTTCCTGTTGGTCTTTCGGGGTGCTGTCTTGGGCATCCTGGCCGGACAGCAACACCTGGGCGCCGTCGGCCAGCCTGGAGTTCCAGGTGCAGATCACCTGGTCCGACGCGGATATGCCCGATAGAATCTCCACGTCGCTGTTGTTGGAAAGGCCGATCTCCACCGCCCGCCGGTGCGCGGTGCCGTCCTCATATATGTACACATAGGCGGCGTTTGTGTCGAAATTCAGGCAGCTGATGGGCAGAATCAGGCTGCCGGAGGCCTTTTGGGTGTCGGCGTAGACCTTGATGCTGGAGCCGGTGCGCAGCTCAAACGGGGGATTTTCCACGCTGGCCTTGACATCGAACAAGCCCTTGGACCCCACCATGGTGGAGATTTCGTTGACAGCGCCAACGCAGGTTTGCCCGTTCTTTTCCACGGTGATCGCATCACCCACCGCAAGATTATCCAGCGCGGATTCGGGCACCGAGAAAGACACCGTGAGCAGGCTTTTGCTGGAGATCACATAGATGGGGCTTGAGCCGGACACCATGTCGTAGGGGTCCACATCCCGCTTTTCCACCACGCCGGAGATCGGAGCCTTGACCCTGGTATCGTTCAGATTTTTCTGGAGCTTTTCCAGCGCCTTGTACTGGTCGCTGAAGTCAGTGCCGATCTCGGCCATCTGCACGTTTTTCTCGGTGGTCACCTCGCCATCCGCCATGGCCTTCTGCGCGGCCCGCAGCGTCTCTTCGGCCTGCTCAAGACCCAACTGGGCCGCTTCCAGCTGGGCTTCCTTGATCGTGACGCTGTCGCGCAGGTCGTCCAGGGATTTCTGCGTGTAGTCCTCGCTGTTGCCGCCGTTTTTGGCCTCGCGGTACTCGCGGCGCGCCAGCCGCAGCGCGGTGCCTGTCTGCTCCACCGAGTTTTCAGCGGTGCGAACAGCCGCTTCCGCCTTGATCAAATCCGCGTTGGTTCCCCCGTCCAAATTGCTCCGGTAGGTGTCCAGCGAATCCTGGGCCATCTCCAGGCTCAGATTCGCCTGCCGCTGCGCCTTGGCCAGCGTGGCCTGGGTCTGGGCCACTGTCAGGGCCAGGTCGGTGGAGTCCAGCTCGCACAGGATATCCCCGGCCTCCACTGTGTCCCCGGCATTAAAGTGCACGGCCAACACCTCGCCGCCGACCTTGGGGAATACCGTCACCGACTGGGACGGCTCCACCTTCCCCACGTACTCCCCCGTTATCACAATGTCGCCCCTGGCAGGGGCCTTGATATCCACGTAGACGCTTTTGTCCACGACCTCCTCGACTTCGTTTTGGGACGAGGCCGCGTTTACCGCGGTGGCTGTTGCGATAACCGCCACGCAGACCACCACGGCCGCAATACTCTTTTTGCTTTTGCTTTTCATAAGGGTCAACCTCCAGCTGTGATTTCTTTGTTTGCGGACTACTTGCTTGTGATCGCTATGCAGCCGCCCTTTGTTGTGTTAAAATGAAGATATCCGTTTTGATCCAGCGTGTAGCGCTGGTCCGCCAGCAGCGTGCAGCTGCCAGTGGCGCTGTCCCAGTGGTACAGCGCCAGGGTGTCCGGGTCCAACGTTCCAAGCTCGGCCTTGGCGGCCACCGACACTGTCATACCGAAATCACCGCTGTGGGAAAGACGGATCAAGGCGGTCTTACCGCCCAGGGTCTGGCGCGCCTTTGCCTGCTCCTCGCCCACCCGGTCCTGCTCCGCCCAGACCCAGGTGCCCACCTGGTAATCCTCCTTGGGGGCCAGCTTCGGGTCGATCACGAGCCAGCCCTGGAGCTTCGGCGATACTTCCTCATGGAAGAAAAAGTCGGTCTCCCCCCTGGTTTCACTGGCGCTGGTGGTGGCGAATTTCAGCTGCACCTGTCCGCCCGCGCTCTGGGCCGCATAGGCCGCCCCACGCAGCGAGGCGGTGGACACCTGGGACTTATCGTTGTAGGTAAGCGACTTTGCGCCGTCCTTCACGGCTTTTTCCACGTCGCTGCGCAGCGCCAGCGCGGAAATGGTTTCGCCGCCGGAGATTTCGGCGCCCGGGGTCTGCGCGTTTTCCACATCGGTTTCTATGCCCTTCAGCACATGAGCGGGCACCGTGACCTTGCAGCTGCCCGTTTTTCCATTGACCGAGACAGCAAAGACCTTGGTGGTGCCCGGCGAAATGCCGGTGACATGGCCATCCATGTCCACCACGGCGATGTCCGGGTCCTCGGTTTCCCAGTACACGGTCTGGTCCTCGGCGTTATAGGGCCTTATATACACGCCCAGCGTGCGGGTCTGGTTCACGCGCACCGTGATGCTGTCGGGCTCAACAGCGACCGTGCGCACCTTGATCTCCTTGTCGGAGGCCGCGAAAGCGGTGCAGCCCAGCGCCGCTGTGAGCAGGACCGCCGCGCCCAGCGCGGCGAAGAATTGCTTTTTCATATACTTCACAACCCTTGTATTATTTTGTTTGGTTAGAATCCTGTGCTTTATATTGGTATCCGATCCCCCACACTGTTTTGATGTAGCGGGGGGCTGCGGGGTCGTCCTCGATCTTTTCCCGCAGCCGGTTGATATGTACCGTAACAGTGGTGGTGTTCCCGCCGGGATCCTGTCCCCACAGCCTTTCATACAGGTGCTCTCTGCTGAACACCTGGTCCGGGTGGGAAATCAGGTAGTACAGCAGCTCAAATTCCCTGTTTTTCAGCGACACCTCTTTCCCGTTCACAAAGACCCCCCGGGACCTGGGACAGAGGCGCAGGCTGTCCCGCTCCAGGTCCTCCTCGTCCAGAAACGGGAGAGCCGTCCGGCCCCGGGAAGCGCTGTACGGCGCCTTGGCCGACCCGGAATCGCCGACCATCAGCACTGGAATATCCAGCTCCTTGCGAAGCCGGGCGCACACATCCGCGCCGTCGGTTTCGGGGAAAGTCAGATCCATCAGAGCCAGGCCGCGCTGCTGCGAAAGATAGCTGTTGAGCGCCCCCAGAGTGCTCACGCGAACCGTATCCGCCGGGGGGGATGGTCCCGGCAAGGCTTTCGCGTCGGCGATGCCATCTCCCAGAATCAGAATTGCTTTCATCTTATCGGTCACCTTCTTTGTGTCGGCAAGCTCTGTGTGGCTCGCGGAAGTATCACGGGATTTGGTAAGCAAACCGAATCATAACAGGCGAATATAAACTCAGCGTCAACTAAACATCAACTCAATGTAAACTGGAAAAAAGTTTACAAAATTGACACTGAGTTTACAATTGTCGGATATATTGGAAAATAACAGCATGGTGTCACACCGGATATAATTTAGAGAGAAAGGGTCGTTGCAGGTGTTCAACGTATTGGTAGTGGAGGACGACACAAAGCTGCGCCAGCTGTTCTGCACCGTTTTGCAAAAAAACGGCTACAGGAGCATTGACGCGGAAAATGGACAGGACGCATTGGCGAAAATGGACAAGGAGTATGTGGACCTGATCATCTGCGATATCATGATGCCGCAGATGGACGGCTACGAATTCACAAAGACCCTGCGGGAGTCGGGCGTCGATATCCCGATTCTGATGATCACGGCTAAGGAAAGCTTTCACGACAAGAAGCGGGGCTTTCTTGCGGGCACCGACGACTATATGGTAAAGCCGGTGGACGTGAACGAGATGGTGCTGCGCGTGAGAGCGCTGCTGCGGCGCGCGCAGATCGTAAGCGAGCGCCATCAGAGCGTCGGCGGCACCAAGCTGGACTACGATTCGCTGACACTGCACCAGAACGGTCAGGCGGAGGTTCTGCCGCAAAAGGAGTTCTACCTGCTTTACAAGCTGATGTCCTACCCCAACAAAATCTTCACCAGGCAGCAGCTGATGGACGAGATCTGGGGCATGGAGTCCGATTCAGAGGCCCGCACCGTGGATGTGCACATCAACCGGCTGCGCGAGCGCATCAAAAACAACGAGGACCTGGAGATCGTAACGGTGCGGGGCCTGGGCTACAAGGCGGTGAAAAGGAGTGGATAAAAAGCCCTTTTCCCGCCTGGGCCGCTACTTTGTTATGTATGTGTTCGGGGTGATGCTGGCCGCCGCCGCCATTGTCCTGGGGCTTCTGCTGGTGCTCACGCTTCTGCGGACCTTTGATTTTGCCGAAGTGGTGCCCCACAATTACAAATTTGTATTTATCACAGCCCTGCTCGCCAATGTGGCGGTGGGAACAATCCTTTCCAGCGTATTCGGCAAGCGGGTGATCAAGCCTATCACCGAGCTCAGCAAAGCGGAGCAGGCGGTTGCAAAGGGAGATTTCAGCGTCCGCCTGGACGAAAAGCACCGCTTTCGGGAGCTGCGGGAGATGTCGGCGAATTTCAACAAAATGGCGCACGAGCTGAGCGGCATCAACACTCTTCGGGACGATTTCATCGTCAACGTTTCCCACGAGTTCAAAACGCCGCTGGCCGCTATCGAGGGGTATGCCACGCTGATGCAGGACGAGTACCTGACAATGGAGGAGCGCGGCGAATACGCCGGTATGATCATCAGCAGCACCAGGCAGCTGTCCACGCTGTGCAACAATGTGCTGCAGATATCCAAGCTGGAGAACCAGGCCATTGTGGCGGAGCCGGCCGCCTTTCAGATCGACGAGCAGGTGCGGCAGGCGATCCTGCTGCTGGAGCCGCGCTGGAGCGCCAAGGGCCTGGAGCTGGAAATCGACCTGGACCCCTGTGTATGCGTCGCCAGCGAGGAGCTGCTGATGCAGGTCTGGTTGAATCTGATCGCCAACGCCATCAAATTCACGCCGGAGGGCGGCGCAATCACCGTGGAGATGTCCACCCGGGACCAGGAGGTGGTGCTGCGCATCGCCGACACCGGCGTGGGCATGAGCGAGGAAACCATAAAGCACATCTTTGAAAAATTCTACCAGGGCGACATCGCGCGCTGCGCGGAAGGCAACGGTCTGGGGCTTTCCCTGGTAAAGCGCATTCTGGACCTGTGCGGCGGCACCATCAAGGTGCAAAGCGCCGTGGGGCAGGGGGCAAGCTTTACCGTCAGGCTGCCGTTGGCGCGGTAGCAAGGGCTTTGCAGCCGCCCGCGTGCAACCTGCTATGCGAAACGAACCCCTGAACCAGGGCAGTGTTTGGCTAGGGACAGACCTTATTTAAATAATACCCGTATAAAATTTTCCGCGCCCAAGACAACCGCCACAAGCGCTATCAACAAAGTAAATAATGCGACAATAACCATGGCGAATTCTTTGATTTCCGTGTGTTCTGTGTCAGGCTCCGCAAGCAATGCGCGTATGCCATTGAACGCGAGGGAAAAGATGTATACCATAATAAAATCAAAAATCAGTACACACAAATACACGATAAATTTAAATTCTATCGCGTCATTCGACCGAAAATATGTCATGACGCCAAGATAAGAAAAGCCGCTCAGACCAACGACACATAACACAAGAACCATAATGAGAAAAGCCTTATTTGCGCTGAGAATTAGTTTTTTCATTGACAACGGGGGTTTCGGTTTCCGGTTCCCCTTGGCACTTTTTATTTTCCGCATTATAGCAATCACCCCTTTGTAACATAATACTCCCAAATTTTCTAATTTTCAACATATTACAGCAAGGAAGAAAATAAGCGGAAAGGGTTCCTGAAAAAAACAAGAAACTGTTTAAACATGATGTTTAAACAGTTTCTTGTTTGGTGGGGATAGAGGGGCTCGAACCCACGACCTCACGGATGTGAACCGTGCACTCTGACCAGCTGAGCTATATCCCCGCATCGGACTTTATCTATTATAAACGCTTGTCCCAAAAAATGCAATACCTTTTTTACAAAAGGTCGCGGGGAGCCGGAAAATTCCGTGCTCCCCGCACACAGTACGTATTCTAATCGCAGCAGCCGTCGCCGCGCCCGCAGCCGCCGAAGCCGTTTCCGCAACAGCAGAACAAGATGATGATCAAGATTATCCACATGCAGCAGTTGTTATTTCCAAAAAACATAATAGATTTTCCTCCTTAGATTAGGTTTCACACCATACTATGTAAGCCGTGAGCAAAAGGTTCCTCTTTTGAAAATTTAAAAGGAACGCCGCAGACAGGCAAAGCGCCCTTACGCGATTAGCTGGGCGGAGCTGAAAGAAATGCTCCACCACTTTGAGACTCCCGGCGACAAGGAGCGGTACAAGGCAAGGGCGCGGGAGATCATTGACGCCCTGGCCGGACAGGCGCATAAGCGGCTGGGCGCGGCCGATCACCCGGAGCAGCTTGTCGCGGCGCTCCAAAGCGAAGCCTTTGCGGAAATGGTAGACGAGCTCCTGAACCGTTGGGACGCCATGCGGTCGGTGCAGGGGTATGTGGCGCGGAGTATGGGAAATTTATTGGGCAGTGTTAGCAGGAGCAAAAATCAAAAATAGAAAAAGACCTCACCATGACATGAAGCCTTTTCTATGGGAGTCGGATTCATCTTTGGTTTGCCCGGCTATGTAACAGCGCTACTAGCTGCGCGACGGTAGTACATGGGTTGCTGTCCCTGTGGAGTAGGGGGAGTCCGTTAGCGGTATGATGTTTCTGCAGCGCATATGCACGGTCAAGTGCCTGCTGCTGTCCGGGGAGCAAAAGCTCACAGCAGTCGCCGGCTTTGCTGTAATTCGAGAGTCGGCCCTCGTAATTTAATTTTGCGATCACCGCTTCCGCGTCGGGGAGATACGCCCTCTGGTCGGCAAAATGCAAAAGAAACCAGAGCTCAAAAGCCGGATTGGAATATGCTATGCCGTATCCGCGCCGGGATGCGGTCTGTTCGGCTTTTTTCAGTTCCTCGTTCGAGTTTCCGTTCCTGTCGAACACACACCAGAGCTGATCGCCGTCCTGCGGATAATATGGTTCTTGCCTGATGCTGTCCGCGGCGCGTTCGACCAGATAAAAAGCGGATTTATGCTGTGAGGGGATCGGGCGGATGTCCACGTTGCTGTACCGTGTCCTGAATTTTCTAAAATAATTGATCTCGGTTTCGGAGCCCTCGCAGATGATATACACCACCGGTCTCCGGGGCCGGCGGCCGGCGGTGCGCCGCTGTTCTTCTATTCTTGCCACTGCGTATCACCTCCCAGGAATGGAATGGCGCCGTAGCGGCCCTGTAGATATCCTTTGCGAATATTTTCGCCTTTCCGAACCGAAAAATCCCAAAGCGAGAACAACTCGGTAGCAAGTGTTTCCGGATCCTTGTCGGTAAACCAGATCTGGTCGCGCCGCAAAAGCGATAAGTCGAGCAGCATGACGTCGTGTGTGGTAAAAATAAGCTGGGCATGGTTTTTGTTGATGTCCGGATTCTGCATCATTTCA
>Ga0153939_1000426_pt1 | contig 15652 bp, 13 predicted proteins | sample TSNJ023MetaG_FD_104734 | JGI IMG/M metagenome (GOLD analysis project Ga0153939, IMG submission 104734) | Attine ant fungus gardens microbial communities from New Jersey, USA - TSNJ023 MetaG | ecosystem: Host-associated > Fungi > Mycelium > Unclassified | place: USA: New Jersey, Brendan T. Byrne... | reverse complement strand
GATCACGGTTGTCACCGCAATGAGCACAAGCACCCGCAACAGGATCGGGCGCACAAGTGCATAGGAATTCATAAGCCCCACGGCCGCCGGAACAAATAACAGCGTCATGATTTCAATGAGGAAAGAGCCAGTCTCCCCCACGTGTTCAAGCTTGAGCAGGCCGCTGCACAGCAGCGCAAACAGCAGTACCAGCCCATAGATGCTGGCCGGAATGGACAGTGGCACAAGCTGCTTGATCACCTCCGCCACAGCGGCCAGCGCCGCAATCACCCCAAATTGCATGATGTATTTCAAAGCCCAGCCTCCGTTAGTCCGTAAGAATAATATGGCTTTTTAAACATTGTACTCGTAAAGCGTGTCTTTCCACGCGCGGATTGGCATTATCGGGCTCTTGGGGAAGATGTAACAGTTTTTGGGCATCATCGGGTTGTAGACCGACTCGATTTCCACCACACCTACCGGACCCTTATCCGTGTTGATGTACTTTAGCGCACCCTTGAGCATAACTGAAAACATCTTTCCGAACTCTACGCAGTAGACCGCCACTGCCGCGCCGGCTGGGATATCCGCCAGATGACCCTTTTGCGCCCCCGCGAACACGGCGCGGCTGGTGCTGGTCAGCACACATTGGTGCAGTGGAACGATCTGCATGGCCCCCGCTTTGTCCAGCCAGCCGATGACCTTATAGTTAGCCGGCGCCTCGAAATACTGTCGCGTTAAAACACTGATCGCCTCCGGCGAATTGCCGGGGTGAATCCGCTCCGCGATCATCCTGGATTCCAACTCCAGACCGGTGTCGGCAGGTACCTGTAAATCGTGTAGCTCCTGGAGCTTGAGGAAGTGGATCGGCAAATACCCATACAGCGTATTATAGCGGTACCGCGGAATGGAGTTGAAGCGCTCGTATATCTCGCCGGAGGACTCGTTGTGGTCGTATATGGCGCGGCCCCACTCGGTGCGGCCGGCGTTGTCAAGCGACAAAAAGGTGATATCCGGGTGGACAAGCTGGTTGATTTTGGAGTAGCCGTGGCAGTACTCGCCCCAGACAATGGTCTCGTTGTCCAAACGGTACATCGAGTTGAGCAGCGTGATATGGGGTGCGCGGTCCTCTCCCACAGTTCCGTAGAATTCCAGCTTTCTCACATCCGCCAGCGAATGCGTGTTGATATCGTTTATGGTATACATGGCCATTACACTCCTTTACGGTTCATGTATTCTCCACCAGCGTCGACCCTGTCCAAAACACGCGGGAGGGGTCCCCGCGGCTGCCGCAGGCAATCTTGTGCAGTGCTTCCATTTGGATTTAGACATGAGCGCGGTCTCCGCAAAGTCCCATTCCATATCCAGCCGTGTGTACTTATCCCGGCAGAGGTTGTTGAAAGCGCAGAGCTCCCATCTTTGCTCCACCCCACCGAGATGTCCGCGGATAAACCGGCCAATTGCAGCAATGTTCTCGTGCGAGTTGGTCGCACCGGGAATAATCGGGGTGCGCACCCACAGCGCGGGGCTTCCATGCCGCGCGATATACTGTGCAAGTCTTGTGGCGTTTTCCAGGATCCTCGCATTGTCCACACCGGTAAAGCGTTTGTGCTGCTCCGCATCGAAGAGCTTGAGGTCAAGCAGAACGAGGTCTGTGTGGGGCAGCACCTTTTCAAATATGCTCCAATCGACGAGCGCGGCGGTGTCCAGTGTGGTGTGCACGCCCTGCGCCTTTAGTTTCTCGAAGAAGGCGGCCACGAAGTCCGCCTGCATGAGCGCCTCGCCGCCGGACGCGGTGATGCCGCCCTCCGCGGCAAAGTAAGCGCGGTCCTTGAGCACCTCGTAAACAAGACTGTCCACATTCCAATCCTCGCCCTTGACTGCCATTGCGCCGGCGGGGCACTCCCGCACGCAGGTTCCGCAGGCGATGCAGCGTTCGCGGTTGATCTGCATACCGTTTTCGTCTAAGTTGAGCCCCTGCCTTGTGCACGCGGCGGCGCACAGGCGGCAACCATGCAGCGGTCGGCGTACCACTCGATCTGCTTTTTAAACGAGAGGCTCTCGGGGTTGTGGTACCATGCGCAACGCAGGTTGCAGCCTTTGAAGAACACAGTCGTTCGGATACCCGGCCCGTCCTCGGTGGAAAGGCGCTGGATATCGATGATCAGTGCCTTTTTACTCATAGACTGCTCCTTACCTACCATTTATTGTGGCTTTCGCGCGCAATGATCTCATCCTGCAATTCCTTGCCGATGGTCGTGAAGTAGGCGTTGTAGCCGGTCACGCGCACCAGCAGCGAGCGGTAGTCCTCGGGTTTCTCCTGCGCCTCCTGTAGCATTTCGGGGTCGAGAATGTTGATTTGCAATGCGGTGCCGCCGTTGAGGATGTAGCCGCGCAAAAACGCCTTGAACTTCTGCTTGTGATCCGGGTCGCGGAGCATGGCCGGGCTGAAGGTGATGGTGTGGCTGGCGCCGTTGGGCAGATTGTTGCGGTAATCCATGTAGTCGCCGTTCGCCGGATCCTTGCCGCCCAGCGCCTTGCCGACGGAGTTTGCGTTCGAGGTTGGGCCGTTGATGTCCGCCCCGTTGGAAGGACAAATTGCGTTGGACAAAAACTGCCCGCGCGCACGCCCGTCCGGTGAGGAAAACAGAATCCCTGCATACGTGACCCAGTAGTTCCAGCTCAGCATGCCGCCGCGGAACCGCTCGTGGCTGTACTCGGTGCGGTAATTCCACGACTCGGTCGTCCAGCAGTCCATGACGCGTTGTGCGAGTGCGTCCGCCTCGTCGTCGTCACGACCATACTTGGGAGCCTTGTTCTTGGCTTTTGCCTGAAGGATTTCGCAGCCCGCCCAGTCAGCCTGGAGCGCCTTAATCAGCTCATCCATCGTGCAGTCCTTGTTGTCGTAAACAAGGTGCTTGATGGCCAGCAGCGAGTCCACCGTGCTGCCGTAGGTTACGCCCTCCAGCGTGCAGTAGCGCAGCTCTGCCCCGCCCGACACCACGTCTTTCCCCGATTCGGCGCAGCCCCTGAACAAGATGGAGGTGTAGGGAACGGGGGAGTACTTGCTGCGAATCATATCCCCAACCTGGTAGAGCTCCACATCCCGCCACACGTGGTCGCGCAGCTGTGTCTCAAACGCCTCATAGAACTCCTCGAAGGTTTTAAAGTTCCGCGGGTCGCCAGTCTTGGGCGCGTCGCTAAATTCGGGGTAGGGCTTGCCGGACAGGTCGTAATATTCGGCGATCTCCTGACCGTTTCCAAGCGCCATCTCAACCGCCTTGATCAAATTGAGGTTGTTGTTTACCGTCTCGGAGCGGTCGTTGCCCACCATGGTGTTCTCCATGCAGCCAACGCTCGCGTAGTCGTGGACGTTTTCCTCGTTGATGAGGTGCTCATTGCCGCTGGCTTTCGCCTCGCGCAGCATGCCCGCCATGGAGCGCTCATCGAAGTTGATAAGGAACGGCGCGCCCTGGCTCTGGCTGACAAGGTCAACCACACGGTCAAGAAGCTTGTCGGGCGTGTTCTGGTGCAGGCGGACATTCGGCTTCGGCTCCAGCATCGGGGTCATGTCCTCAATGACGTCCATGAGCGCGTAAGTGAGATCATTGCTGAGGTCCACGCCGCCCTTGCCCATCCCCGAGAAAGAGAAAAGCTGACCGAATCCCGCGGTGATGCCTTGGTTGTTGCCAATATTGATGGCGGCGTCGTAGGCGGTGTTGCAGTGGATAAAGAAGCATTTGAGGATGTCCTTGCCGAACTCGCGATCCATGCCCTCATCAAGTGACTTCTGCCAGTAGGGATACAAATACTGGTCTATGCGGCCGAACGAGACGCCGGGGCCCGCGTAGTTCTCATCCGAGAGGATCAGCATATGCTGAATCCACAGCGAGATGACGGCTTCCCAGAAGTTTGAGGTGCCCTCCCACGGCACGCGGGTGAGCATGTCGGACATCGTCAGCAGCTCGCGGCGGCGCTCCCCGGTGTTTGCTTTCGGCGCAAGCTCCGCGCAAAGCGCAGAGTATTTTGCCGCGAGGTTCCGTGGCATTGTGCAGGCTGTCATCATCGCGCGGAGCAGCGCGCCGTGGCTGCCGCCGCGCTGCTCCTTGCTCAGGCCATTGTAAAGCTCCTCCATGTATTCGTACTGTGCCTTAAAGCCGGACGCCACGATTTTCTCGTGCCCGGGAATAAAGTGACCTGGTGTGGGGCCGAGACTGCCGAAACCGCGAAAGTTGTATTCGAGATGACGGGCACGCAGGCCGTCGGTTCCCTCCATGATGCGAGCGCGTTCCTTGGTCTCTTTCTTGGACAGGCAGCGGGATATGCGCAAATTAAAGCGCCCGCCCGCGAGCAAATCGCCCGGCAGGATTTCCTGCGGCACGTGGTTGACCATGACCTCTTTGGTAAACCACGCCTTGCGCTCCACAAGGCTCATGTCGTAGAAGCCCTCCGGAACCGCGACGATATGCGCTGTTCCCGCCTGGTTCACCGAGGCTTCCTGCATCTCGATGGACCGCAAGTTTTCAAGCATCGTATAGAAATACACCTCTTCAAAGCAAATATCCCAGGGAGCCCCGGTTGAAAAAGACATGAATTCGTTGTTCCATTCACGGTTCCGCCCCAGATAGTAAAAGTCGCGGAGCCACTGTATGCGCGGCGACAAGTTTTTCGGCTGCTTCAGGGTCGCTTTGCTGGACATGATGTATAAACACTCCTTTCGCGTTGCGTGGATACCCGTGCCGATGCTTCGTTAGGCACTGTGGATGATCTCGAGCAGAGACGGCTCGTTGAACTGGGGGGATCCGCGCAGAACCTCATCCACGATCTTGCCCTGCGACACCACGAGAATGCGGTCGCAGATGCTCAGCAACTCCCGGCACTCGGGTGAGAAAGCGATGACACCCTTTCCCTCGGCTTTCTGTTCGAGCAGCAGCTTGAATATCTCCGACTTCGCCTTGATGTCCACTCCGCGCGTGGGCTCATCGACAATGATGATGTCAAGGCTTCTCAGCAGCCATTTAGCAATGACAATCTTCTGCTGGTTGCCGCCCGACAAGTTGGCGACGAGCTGGTACAGCGAAGGGGTCTTGATCTCGAGCTTGCGGACGTATTCCTCAGATCGCTCGTCCAGCTTGCGCTCGTTGACAAAGCCGAGCTTTGTCAACAGCATGTCAAGCGAGCTGACCGAGATATTGCTCTTTACGTCAAGCGACAGCGCAAGGCCCTCCTTGTGGCGGTCATGCGTGACCATGCCGATCCCGGCCTTGATCCCCTCGTAGGGGGTGCGGGGGTTTACCTCCTTGCTGTGCACATACATCTTGCCGCCGGTGTGGGGGATGGTGCCCTGAAGCGCAAACATCAGCTCCGTGATGCCCGCGCCCTTAAGGCCCGCGAAGCCCAAAACCTCATTTTTGTGGAGTGTAAAGCTCATGCCGCTGAAGTTTTCCTCGTCCGAGAAGTTGTCCACATGCAGTAGTACTTCTTTCTCCTCGGCGGCGTGCCCCTCCTTCACCACATCGTGTAAATCCCCCTTGATGTCGATGCCCAGCATCGGGGTGATGATGTCCTTTTCGGTGATGTTCTTCGTGCAGTCAAGCTCCGCCACATTTTCCCCGTTGCGGAAGACCACGACGCGGTCCGATATCTCAATGCACTCGTTGAGCTTATGGCTGATAAAGATCATGCCGATATTCTGCTTTTTGAGGTTGCGGATTACCTCGAACAGATGGTCCACCTCTTTTTGGTTGAGAGGCGCCGTAACCTCGTCGAGAATCAGGATATGCGGATTGAGCAGCACCGCCTTGGCAATCTCGGTCGCCTCCCGCTCCACCATCGTGAGTGTGGACACCTTACGGTTGACATCCAAATCAAAACCGAGCGCCTCGAGTGTCTTTTCGGCTTCCTGCTTCATTTTTTTGAAATCCAGCTTGCCGTATTTATTCGTGAGCTCCTTGCCCAAAAAGATGTTCTCCACCACGGTCATTCTCGCCACGAGCGTCGGCTCCTGGTAAACAATACCAACCCCGTGCTGTTCCGCCACCTTGGGAGTGGTGAGCTGTACCGGCTTCCCGCGGATCAAAATCTCGCCGGCGTCGTGCGGGTAAATCCCCGCGATGATGCTGGCGGCCGTGGATTTGCCGGCGCCGTTGGCGCCGCACAGCGCCACAACCTCGCCGGGATAGAGCTGAAAATCCACTTCCTTGAGTGCCTGGACACCGGGGAACGACTTACTCACCTTCTTTAGCTCAAGCAATGCTTCCAACATAGATTCGCTCCCTCCTGTATTAAACCAAGCTCTTGCGGTTGTAGGCCTGTTGGATTGCGGCGATCAAAATGATTGCGCCGATGAACATGGTTTGGTACCACGAAAACAGGTTGAACAGTGACATGACGTTGAAGATCAGCGCCACGATCGCGGTCGCCATCAACGTGCCGACCAAGGTGCCTCGGCCGCCCTCCATGCTGACTCCGCCAACAACCGCGATGGCCAGCGCGAACATCTGGTAGCCGGTGCCCTGCACCGGATCCACCGATTCAACCCTGGAACTGTAGATAAGGCCCGCAATGCTGGCCAGCGTACCGCTGATCGCAAAAGCGATGACCTTCCACTTCTTGGTGTTGATGCCCGCGTAGGTGGCGGCCCGCTCATTGCCGCCGGTGGCGTAGATGCGCCGGCCGAGCTTGGTGTACTTCATCGCCCAGATCAAAATGCCGCTGACCAGCGCGAAAAGCACAAAGCTGACAGGGATGCTGAACAGCTCCGCGGTACCGAGCCACTTTGCGCCCTCCAGCCTATTTAAATACAGCGAGTAGCCGTTGAAGAGGAAAAACACACCGCCGCCGAGGGTGTACATCATGCCCAAGGTGACGACGAGGGAGGATACATTGAATTTCACAATGATGATCCCCATCAAAAACCCCACCAGCATACCGACAAGGATCGCAAGCACCATATAGAGCACAAGCCCCCCGGTGATATAATTGCCCCCCACAAGAATATTCCGGCCGGTGAGGCCGAGGATTTTGGAGGTGAGGAACATGGCGAACGTCGGCGCAAAGCTGAGCAGGCTGCCCTGGGTCAAGTTGAGCTCCGAAACCAGCATAACCATCGACTGGCCGAGTGCCAGAAAGCCGTACACGGTCATGGAATAGAGCAGGTTCTTTATATTGTAAAGCGTCAGGAACGAATCGGTGAATAATGCCCCCATCGCAACCAGCAGAATAATAATGATGAGTAGCATATTGTCGCCGAGTACTTGTTTCACTTGCTTGTTGTTCATGCGTTCACCCCTCTGTGGTTGGCTAGAGCTTTGCATAGCGCTTGCGCTCAAGGTTTTGGAAGGAAATGACGATGATGATGAGGAACAGCCCCTTGAAGACCTGCTCCATATAGGTGCCCAGCCCCGAAAGCGTGAGCACGTTGAGCAGCAGCTGGAAGGTGATCGCCGCCAAAGCGGTGCTTAGGATAGACCCCTTTCCACCCGCCATGGAGGTACCGCCAAAGATGGCGATGGACAGCCCCGTCATCTCATAGCCGCCGGCTCCGTAAGAGGGCCCCACCTCGTTGAGCAGCGCCGACTGGAACAGCCCGCCCAAAGTTGCGAAAAGTCCCGCGAGAACAAAAATAATGAGCTTAATGCGCTTTATATTGACGCCCGACATCCACGCGGCCAGAGGGTTGGCACCGGTAAAATAGACTTCTTTTCCAAATTTGGTGAGATGCAGGAATATGAAAAGCACAACAAAAATGACAACCGAAAAAACAACCGGTACCGGAATACCCAGAATCATACCCTTGCCCATCCACAGATAGTTGGGCGCCTGATAAAACAGCGCAACCTTTCCGCTGGACAGAAAGTAGGCCAGTCCTCCGAATAAAGACATCGTTCCCAAGGTGGCCATCAAGGATTTCACCTTAAATACGGTGATAACAATGCCGTTAAACAGTCCAAGCAAGGCGCCGGCGACAAGTGTCGCGATGATCATGACGATGTCGCTGGTCACACCGTAGAGCTTGCTGCCGATAATCAGCGCGAAGACCATCGTCGAGCCCAGCGAAAGATCAATCTCCCCCACCAACAGCACCAAGGTGGCCGCAAGCGCAAACATGCCGGTGATTGCGCTGCCGCGGATCACGTTGATGAGATTATCCCGCTGGAGCATGGCGGGCGCTGTGATGGAGCCCACAATCCAGACAATGATCAGCAGGCAAAGCACAATAAACTGCGAGGACGTGACGATGCGGTGGAGCTGCAATTTGGATTTTCCGGATGATGCCGGACTCAAGGTTTGAAGCGCAGCCGGGTTTTCTTTTTCCACAGGGATCCCCTCCGTTTGGCGTACCCGCACCTGAAACGGAGCGGGTACGCACATTCCAGTGATATAGTCAGTCAGTTTCAAAACGCTTTAGCGTTTTGAAACTGACCAGCTGTAGCTTATACTTCTGGCCCGAAAGTAAATCCGTACCACTCTTCAGGTGTCTGGGTAGACATACCGAATAGCTTTCTGCCATCCTGGGTGACAATGGGGATGTTGGGGAAGATGATGTCCTGGGGAAGCTCCCCGCCGCTCAGCCTCTTGAGCAGCACACGCAGGCCGATGTCCGCCATGAGCGGGGTGTAGGGGGCGTTGGTCGCGATGTCGCCCGATTCCACGTATTTTACGGCTTCCTTGGAATCGTCCACATTAAGGATGATCACGCGCTTGCCGCCCTCGCGGCTGTCCAGCCGGTTGGCGAGCTTGAGTGCGTCGAGCATCGCAATTCCCTCGTAATCTCCATCGGTCATGACCGCGTCGATCACGGGATGTGCCTGGATGGCGGCCTGGCTGTTGGAAAACGCGGTGGGCTTATCCGAGGTGTCAAAATAGCTCGCGACAATCCTGATGCCCGGCACATAGCTAAGCGGCTTGAGGAAAAAGCCGATTCGGATCGCGTCAGCGGTGGTGCCAAGGGGCTTGCGGATCAGCACGACATTGCAGTTGTAGCTGCCCTCGTCCGCAAGCTGCTGGAGCAGGTACATTGCATTCTGCGCGCCGTTGGCGGTGAAGTTGCCCGCGCAGCGATTGGTGTAGTCTGAATAGCCGGCCACACGGTCGATGGTGACGACAGGGATTCCCGCCTCCTCCGCGCGCTGTACAGGGGGGCCGGAGGGCGCTTCGTTGGCAGGCCACAGAACGATTCCGTCCACCTTTTGGGCGATCACGTTGTCCATGATATTGGACAGCTTGTTGTTGTCGTACTCGTAATCCTGGACATCCACTGTAACGTTTGAGTGGCGGGACGCCTCGTACATGATGGAGTCATGCATGCTGGTGGACCAGGCCGACTTCATACCCGCCGCCACAAAGGTAATTTTATACTCCTTGTTTGGGTCGCCGATGGGCCCTTCGGAAAGCGGTACGTAATCGGAGTACGGCAGCTTCATCGGCCAGCCGGAGAATTGGCCGATGAAATCCGCGCCCTGCCCGGTCAGCGTATAGTTTTCATGCGTGGTGCCGGTGGGGTAGGTGTCGGCATAGATTTCAAAGCCGTCCTCCACATAAAGCTTGTAGATGTCCTCATTGGCCTGCGAGACGGGGAGGTCGATAAAGAATTGCATGATCTCGCTGTCGCTCAGGCCGCGGTCTGCCAGAGAATTGAAGAAATTAATTGCGTCCTGGCCGGATAACGCGGCTACCTCGTCAAATAGTGACTGCATGGGATTTTCGGTGGCTGCCGGAGCTTGGGTCTCGCTTTGAGAGCCCTCTGCCGCCGGCGTGGATGCGGAGCTGCCGGCCGCCGGGGGCGCGGCGCTGCCGGACGAGGAAGGGGAACCGCCGGAACAACCCGCCAAAAACACGAGGAGCAATACCATGGTCAGAGCTACAAACGTACGCATTTTTTTCATATACATCCTCCTAATTGCTGGTTTTTGTTTCCTGCTGGCATCACGGGGAGCCGGCTCCACTTCGTCAATACGCCTTGCAGCATTTATATATGTCGCCCAGCTTTTAACCAAGGCTGTTCGCGATATCGGTGAAGATGACGCCCAGCCCGTGCGCGCCGGCGTCGGGATAACCGAGACTCCGCTCGCCGACCGTTCCGGCGCGGCCCATCCGTGCCACGATCTGCTCTGTGTGCTTGGCGCCCGCCACGGCGGACTCGGCGCCGGCGCGAAATGCGTCGGCAAATGCCGCGCCGCTGTCCGCGGAACGCTTCCATGTATCCGCACAGGGCGCGAGTGCGTCGATGAGGGTTTTATCCCCCACAACAGCGCCTCTGCCAAAAGAGCGCTCGCCGGTGAGCTGGATACTTTCCACCGCCGCTGCGAGCATGTCGGCGAAATCGGCGACGCGCAGCTCGCGCTTGCCCTGGAGCCGCTTGCCCGCCGCGCGGAACGCCGAGCCCCAGATCGGGCCGGATGCGCCGCCGCAGTGCTCCATAATCGCCATGGAGCAGGCGTCGAGGAAGCCCGCGATGTCAAGGCCGGGCTGCTCCACGATGGCCTGCCACTCCTGTTTGAGCCGCTTAAAGCCCTTCGCGATGCTCATACCGAAGTCCCCGTCCCCTGCGTGTGCATCCAGCTCGCAGAAAGGCACCTCGTTGCGGATGATTGAGTCACACATGACGTCTACGATGTATTTGAGGTTGTCCAAGGTCATAACGGCGCCGATTTTTTTGTACATCGCGGGGGTTTCCACCGCATAGGAAAATTCGCGTTCCTTTTCACCGGCAAAGGGGTTGTTGTAGCGAATCATCTCAGCCGGACCATTTATCTTGAGCGCCGGGGTGTCGCATTGCGCATTGAGCAGCGCTTCCAGTTCAGCGTCCAGCTTCAGCAAAGACACGGAGGCGCCCGACATGTCGATGCTGGTCATGAAGTTGCCGACAAAGGTGCGGACAAGTGTTACGCCGCGCTTGGCAAGCTCCGCCGTTACCTCGTTGTTCATAAGGTATAGCTCCATGAGTGGCGTTGCTCCGAAGCCGTTGACCAGCAGCGCCACCCGGGATCCGTTGCCGGTTTTGAGCTGCAGCTCCTTGCAAAGCGTTCCCACCATGCGCCCAGCCATCTCGTGGGCGTCCACCAGACTCTCCCGGCGGATGCCCGGCTCTCCGTGGATGCCGACACCGTACTCCATTTCCTCTCTGCCGAGCTCGAAGGTTGGAGTCCCCTTGGCGGGAACCGTGCAGGAGGTGAGCGCTATCTTGCGATTATTGAGCGCAGGCTGGCGGCCTTGCTGGTTCTGCTGGATGAGCTCTTCGAGTATACCCGGCTGGAGACAGGGCAATCGATGCTCCAGCCCGAAAAGCTGAACCTGGGGGCGGCTTTGCTGGAGCAGCTGGCTCTCTATTATGAGGAGTTCGCAGGCCGGGGCATCACTCCCGATATCGCTGTAATCGAGGAACCCGTGACGGTATTCTGCGACCGGAAAAGCCTGGAGCGCATCTTCCAGAACCTGATCAAAAACGCTCTGCTCCACGGCGATGGCGGCTTTCAGGTAAAGATGGAGCGGGAGGAGAATGGGGTGTTGGTCCATTTTTCCAACGCCGCAAACGAGGGCGGGGCGGACCCCGACCGCCTCTTCGACCGCTTCTATACCGGGGACAAATCCCGTTCCGGAAAAAGCACCGGCCTGGGCCTTGCCATTGTCAAGCAGTTGGCAATCCAGGCGGGCGCAGGGGTGAGCGCGACCTACAGCCAGGGAATGCTGCGTATCACCGTTCATTTCCCCGGGGTATAAGCATAAGCGTCCACGCCACCATTTTTTCCGTCTGCTCATGAGATATGTTTCCGTCTGCTGCCTATCCACCGGAACGATCAGGTCATACAGAACAGAATAATGATGCGTTAACCACAACGAGCGCCAGATACCCAAGGGGTTGTCTGGCGCTTTTTGTGTCGTTTTTTAAGGTTTTATGCGGATCCCCTGGGGTGCCGTGGCTCGCCCTCCAATCTGGATTTCAAGAAAATTCAGATCAGCGAGTTGCTGGGAATGGAGCTGCCCATAGTCTCAGACGCGGCAAGCGGGGATGCTGCAAAGGCTACTGTAACGCTCTAGGTGTGTTCTTCTCTTGATAAATTGCCGAAAACTCTGACATCGACACGTTGTTTTTCAATGCCACGGCGAGTTTTTCTTCATATTCGACTGCCTTTTCACATTGATACTTTACTTGTTCGACGTTACAGGCTGCAAGTGCAATGACCCCATCACAGTCGCCTATGACATAATCTCCCGGTTCGACCCGGACGTGTCCGCACATAATTGGAACATTAAATGCAGTTATCTTAAAATCGTGGTTGGCAACGCCAATTGCGCGTCCAGCCGTGAATTGTGGGATTCCCAGTTTGGCGATTGCCAAACTGTCCCTGGTCCTGCCATCCAGCACCATGCCCCCCAATTTTTTGTTTTTCAGCGCCATCATCATATTATCGCCGACCATGGCCCTTGGGTTGTAGGAAGCGACGACGACAATATCACCGGGCTGGCACATGTCGAAAATATCGTACATGGAGTATTTCTTCTGCTCGGGGTTTCTGACTGTTTCGTATTGCACAGTGAACGCGCGACCACAGAGCCTCATCTCGGGATGCGTCGGATAAATGCCCTCCATCCATCCAACATGGACACCCGCTAAATTCATTGCATCGGTAATGCATCCTGTCTCTACGTTTTTAAAGTACTCAACATATTTGTCTGTCATGCCTGATCCTCCTCATTTCTTTTTTCTATAAGTTCTATTAAAGCTCCCTCCGGGCTGCTTAATCAATTCAATCACGGCATTGCCGCAACGCATATGTACAATTTCCATAATGCCTTCGGCCTTTTCGACCTTTGCAGTAGCGTACGATTCGTTTAGCATTTCAGTTTGCATCGAAACGTGCCCAATTCCCGTTACTCTGCACATGCTTTGTCCCCCTTTAGCGGCTTACCGTTATTTTCTCTGCGAGAGCGATTGTCTCATCCGTCAGCTCTTGCCCCAAGCCAGGCAGCGAAGGAATTTCAAAATAACCGCCAACTGGCTGGTAATCGTATTTGCACAGTGCCCTATTCTCTTTTAGCAAAGCGGCCGCGTGGTGTTCGTGTACCACGAAGTTCGGTATGACTGCTTCCAACTGGAGGGCTGCTGCTGTTGCTATTGGACCGCCGCACACATGAATCTGGACGCCGATGTCGTAGATGTGAGCCATATCACAAATCTTTTTTCCCTCTGTAATACCGCCTGTATTTCCCAAATCAGGCTGAATAATCGATAACGACCGATTTTCCAAAAATGGTCTGAATCCCCAGCGAGAGTATATACGTTCGCCGCTGGCCAGAGGAATACGCAACTTCTGCGCTATTTTATCCATCAGCATTGGATTCAGCGGTTGAGTAGGCTCTTCATAATAAAAGCAATGATATGGCTCAAGTGAATATCCAAGCTGAATTGCCGTATTCGTGTCAGTTAGGGAATGTAATTCTATGATAATGTCGATATTATCGCCCGCAACCTGGCGCATGGAAGACACTCTTTGAACTGCCATATCAATAACGCGCTGGCTGAGCAATCCATATGTATTCCCACCCATCCAAACCCCATGCTCGTCCTGCCCAATAGGATCAACCTTGACGCAGTCATAGCCATCCGCAATTGCTTTACGCATTGCGCGAGCGTAATCGTCGGGTGTTATCATGGGTCTGCTGACCTCGTCCCAATCGAATTGCAACTGGCTGGCGTACGAACGCAAACGCGAATTTGTTTTTCCGCCAAGCAGTTCATAGACCGGCACGCCTAGAGCCTTGCCCTTGATGTCCCAAAGCGCGATATCGATCGCGCTCATGCCGGAGGAAACGACTGCGCCATTCCCCATTCCCCAGAAAGTTTTTCTGTGAAACATGTTCCAAATGGCTTCATTGCGCATTGGATCTTGCCCGATAATGAGTTTGGCGAAATCCTCAAGGATGCCGTAAGCGGCATTAGAAGCATTGCCGTAAGCCAAACCCGCCTCGCCAAACCCGCAAATGCCCTCGTCGGTATTGACGCGGATACAAATCGGTTCCCACGGCACGGTAGCAATACACGATTTCCCATTCTTTAGTCGCATCACGTCTACGCTGGTTATTGTCATAAAGCCCTCACAATAATATAGTATAGTCTATCTGAAGAATTTCGATTTTGCTTCCATCGCTTTTAGCGCGGTACATGCAATGTTTTCCGCCGTCAATCCAAACCGGTTCGCGAGGTGCTCCACGGAACCCACTTCTCCAAACCGCTCGGCAATACCGATTTTAAATACGGGAACCGGGCACATTTGACCAACAGCTGGGTACCAGCCGCATCAGGCCGATATCCTCAAGTGGCATATGTGCGGCTCCGTTATAAGTTGCGGTGATTCCGGCATCTGAACGCGCCGGCTTCTTAATTGCCACATCATCCATAGCGTCCACCTCAATTCTTATTCACACAGATGATAGATCTCGATAATCTCGTTCATTTGAAAGAACATCGGCCCGAGCTCATGAATCTGCTGCGCCATGCGTTCTATGTCGGGACTGCCAATGCCCAACTCACCAAACGTCAAAGGAGCGCCGATCTCCCGAAACCATTGGCGCAAGCGGATAATCGTATTGTCAGCGGCTTGCGTCTCAGAATCGGATAGCCCGAAAACCGCCCGGCCAAAGCTTGCCAATCGGGGAATCATCTGCTGTTTTTTATATTCGAGCACCGCCGGAATAACAACGGACAGCCCCGCTCCATGCGCGACATCGTACATGCCGCTGATCGGATGCTCCAGCTTGTGCGCATAGAATGTCTGCCCATATAAACCGCTCATGGCGATCCCGTTGAAAGCGAGGGTGGCCAAGTACATGAACGAGGCGCGCGCGTCGTAATGGTCAGGCTGTGCAAATATCTTGCCAACCGTTTCAATAAGAGCGATCGACAAACCCTCGATATATCTGAAGTTAACCGGCGCAAATTCATTTTTGCAGGTAAAATACCCTTCGGTCATGTGAGATAATATGTCGACGGCGGCGTATGTGGTGTATTTCTTGGGAATTGAAAAAGTGAATTTCGGATTCAAAAAAACGGCTTTCGGACGGCACAAATCACTGTGCAATGCGATTTTAAAACGGCTTTGGGTATGTGTGAACACAAAAAAGGAGTTGCTTTCAGAAGAAGTGGCCGGAACTGTTACAACGGCGATTACCGGCAATGCGCGGCTAATTTTTTCCTTGCCCAGTTGCAGGTCCCAAACATCTCCGCTCTCGAGGCCGATACCGCACGCTATCCCTTTTGCCTCATCGATGACGCTTCCGCCGCCCACCGCTATGATAACGTCCACGTCATGTCGTTTTGCGAATTCTATCCCCTCGTTTAAATGATCGCTTTCAGGATTGGACTTAACGCCGCCGAATTCCAGCACTTGAAAGCCGCCGAGGTTTGATAAAACCTCATCGTAAATTCCATGCTTTTTTATGCTGTTCTGTCCATAAACCAGCATAATTTTACTGCCATAGGATAAAACCTCCCGGCTTAAATCCGCAAGACATTCATCGCCGAAAAAAAGCTTGGGCTGCGCGCCCAGAATAAAATTATCCATTTGCATATCTCCCGTTAGGCATATTTTTTATAAATCCCCAAAAGCATAGTGTTGCTATTTCCTGCATGACATGATAGGATTGTCCGCAGGAGGGATGACGATGGACAGAG
>Ga0153939_1000424_pt1 | contig 15693 bp, 8 predicted proteins | sample TSNJ023MetaG_FD_104734 | JGI IMG/M metagenome (GOLD analysis project Ga0153939, IMG submission 104734) | Attine ant fungus gardens microbial communities from New Jersey, USA - TSNJ023 MetaG | ecosystem: Host-associated > Fungi > Mycelium > Unclassified | place: USA: New Jersey, Brendan T. Byrne... | reverse complement strand
CCAGAGTCAGGGAAGCGTAACGCTTGCTCCGGACGAAGTGTATAATGTCACGGAAAAGGCGGCAGTTGGTTACACGGCGATTAAATCGTTCAACATCAAATATGATGGAACTAAACTTGTGTGCACCGACGCGGCGGGGCTTCCTTCCGGCGTAACATTGAATGGCCTGACTTTATCCTTTGTCAATGAAAAGGATTCAAGCCAGACAAAGGATGCCAGCTATAAGGTTCGCTATTACACCACCGACGGCGCAAAGGAAGAATTTGCGACTGTGAGTGCCAAAGTTTGGGTTCATGACACAACAATTCCGGTAAAAGCCAGTGACATTGACCTAACAAACAGGTTTACAGGCTATAAGTGCGATATCACCGCGGCGAATCTTCTGTCGACAGTACCGGTCGAAAACGGTCTTGTTGAAGTTCCTCATTCGGCGGATAGTAGCAAAACCAAAAAGGCAAGCTATTATGTCGAGTACTATAAAGACGGCAGCTTGACAAAGAAAGAAACTGTTACAAAAGATGTATGGGTGAACGCGACCGACGTAGATGTGGAGGCTTCCGCTATCAACGTCGCAAACTATTACGGAGCTGGTTATGCGTTTGATAGAGTGGATCCGACTTCGATTCCCGCAAAGATTGCTATCGGTAATACGATCAAGGTTTACTACATCACGGATACAGGAGCAAACAAAGCAATCAATTACAAGATAGAATACTATCTTGATAATGAGTATCATGAGACGGTTCAGATGTCCGAAACTATTTGGGCGGGAGCAAATTCTGTAGAACTGAAAGTTTCTGATTTGAAGACCTATCTCGGATATGCTTTCAGCAAAGCAAATCCAACGCTTCCGGCAAACGTAGCGGATGGTCAGACGGTAAAGGCATATTTTGTAAAAGATCCTGGTGCTACGGTTAAGGTAAGCTATACCATGAAGTTCGTTGATGAAAGCGGAAACACATTAGCACCTGATGTTCAGAAGAGCCAAGATGTTTGGGCGGGTACCCCTTATGTGACGGTCTCATCGAGCGATGTGAAATTTATTTCAGGCATGGTCATCAAGGAAGTAAAACTCAGCGATGGAACTGTTATAACACTTCCCCATAAGAAGATTGTGGACGGTGAGGTTATCACGGTTGTCTACATGAAAGACCCGAATGCGAAAGAAGATATCACCTTTACCATTGCGTATTACAAAGATGGCTCAACAATACCGGATTATACTGAAGACAAGACCGTTAGTGTGATATCCGGTCAGAAGTATGATCTGAAGCAGTCAGAAGTCAATACGAATAAGTTTGCCGGACAGAAAATTGACACTTCAAGAACATTCTTCCCGATTTCCGTTGGGAACGGCGAAACAGCGCACATTTACTTTGTGAAGGACAGTTCGCAGTATACAACCATTCGGTATACGATTAAGTATTACCTGGACAATGTTTTGAAAGAATCTGAAACTGTTACTGTTAACGATGTATTGATTTCTGAGAATGCGGTGAATGTTGTCGACCCGACAAAAACTTATAGTGGATATAGGAGAACGACCGCTGCTTTGACTGGAAAAGCGCAAAATGGTGATGTTTTCAATATTTATTTTGTAAAAGATTTGACAGTGACAAAAACGGCTCAGTATACTATTCGATATTATTTTGCTGACTGGCAGAATCCGGATGTCTATCGACACGATACGGCTGTCAAGTCTGACGATACAATTTCGAGAACGGTATGGGAGGGTGCAACCCAACTTGATGTGCTTTCCGCTGATTTGCCGGATTTGACACAGCCTCTAATCGTTTCTGTTGGTGGCACCTCAGAGACATGGATCTTTAATGCCAATAAATCGGCTGTGCCGGCCAAAGTTGATATTGATGGTTATGTTGACCTGTATTATTATGTGAAAGCGGATGTCACCGTTGACATCACGGCAAAGGTCACCTATACCAGCAAGTTAAAGGGCAACGACTTTAACTTTATTATGTACGATGCGGCGGATCCGACGAAAACGCCGGTTGCGGGTGGTCCAAATTTGTCGACAGGTGTGATTTCGTTTACTCTTTCCGTACCGTTGTCGGCAGGCAGTATTGGAACCATTGGCGAGTATTATGTAGCATACGATTCTCCTGGCGCTACAACTCCGGCAAGAGCTGATACTACCCTGTTTAAAGTAAAGGCGCAGGTTGTGCAGAACAGCAATGGAATACCAACTTTGAAGGTTATTTCATATGAAAAGGCAATTGCATTTGCTATGCGCTAAAATGTTTTAATTAAAAAGTGGGCGGCCTCAGATTTGAATTGACAGATCTGAGGCCTTCCGATTATTTTCAGAGATGATAAAGTGCCGCGAAAAACGGGTTTTATTTAATTGTTATAATAATTTGAAACATGAAGTAAATGTATAAATCTTTGTTACAGCTTGTTTTTGCTATTATCTATAAAAGGCTGACAAATACTGCTTTTATGCGGCATGAACAGCAAAAAATTGCGCAGACGCTCAAAAAAGGCTTGCAATTTCGGTATACAAAGGGTATTATATATGTAACTTCCACTCGCGGGATTTTTCCTGCGAGAATCTAAAATTTAAGAGGGTTGAAAAAATGAAGAAAAGCAAAGTTCTGAAGAAATCATTGTCCTTTTTGCTGGCAGTTTTGCTGGTAGTGGCAATGGTTCCGTTTGGCGCTTCTGCCGCTGATCCTACAAATCCGCTTTTGGCGGAGTTGAGGGTGGGTGCTGAAGGCACAGCCGCAGACATCAATCAGTCAACAAAGACCATTTCTGTTGTACTGAAGCCGACGAATTCTTTTAACAGTGTGATTTTAAACTACACTGCAAAAGATGGTATCGGTGAGCTGTATCTGGGAACTGGATATCAGCAAGTTGTGAATGGTAATGCATATGACCTGACGCAGTATAAAGTGTCAGGGGTCGATGGTATGGTTTCTGTTCCGCTTAGAGTTCAGGATCCGATCAATAATGGATTCTTTACCGATTATATGCTGACAGTTCAAAACAAAAAGGTTGAAGAAGACGTTACAATTGAGAAATTCACAATTGACGGCCAGGTTGGTTCCACTTTTGAGCCGGGCAAACTTTCCTTTGAAATTCTGATGCCGTATAACAGAAATTTGGATGGCTCAGAAGCGCTGAAAACAAATATCAAGCTGGCGGATTCCAATTCAGATCATGATTGGATAACAACAACGCGCAACTGGAACACAACAGATTTGGAGCCACTCTATCCGGATTATTATCCTTTGAGCTATGCGTACTTTACCGTAACCGGTACAAATGGCGCCACTCAGGAGTATGAAGTGATCATCCGCAGAGCTGAGGCCATTCAGTCGTTTGCGATTCCGAACCAAACAGGTGTTGAAATTGTTTGGCCGAATAATTATTCCAACGCTTTCGCAGGCTATCCCGGCGAATGGGTTATGGAAGATGGTCAAATCAACATCACAATTCCGAAAAACGCAATGAGCAATGCAAATTACCTGGCATCTGTTGTGCCTTCTTTCACAAGTGAACTGGGCGATGTGCAGCCGACAAAGGTTGAGCTGTATTATACCAGTGGTACCGGTAGTTTTGTGGAACTAAAAACAGGTGTCACTTCGGCTAATTTGACAGCCGCACTCGGAAGCAACACAGCGATCTATGTAGTCGCGACATATCCTGCGAATACAGGCGGCGCAAAAGCAGTTTATGCTCTGGAAATCAATGAAGAAGGCACGGGTTCAAGAGCAACTGTGAATGAAGCAAAGCTTACCACGGACGCATTTTTGGGCATGGAAAGATACGCTGAGATTAAGGACGACGAGATCGTCTTTACCGTTTCCGAATCACTGGATTTAAGAAATGTTAACCTTGATCTGACTCTGCCTGTTGATGCTGAAGCGAGCTTCACAATTGGCAATATCAGCTATGGACCATTCACTTCTACCGGTTCAAATGAGTATGAAACCGTTAATTTCCCGAATATTGACCTCAGAAATAATGTGGTTATTACAATTAAATCAGGAACAGGCGTTATCAAAACATATACAGTTAAGACAGAGAAAGGTGAAACTCCCGGCCAACCGGCTAAATTTAAATCTGTCTATCTGAGAAACAATTCAACAGGCGTTGTATATGAAGCGGACGCAACGGGGCTGGCAGGTGTTAATATCACCTTCACAGTACCGAGAAGCACACAGGTTTCCAGCCTGACCGGTTATACCCTGTACTATTCTGCTCCGATTGGAGCGGCAATTACGTACAAGAACGGTGCATCGACATACGCTCCGCTGCCGAAGTCCAGTACGGTTCTTGCAGCAGGTGATTTTGGTACTTATGGTATTCTACCGGGGCCGAATTACCAGACAGCCGATACAACTGAAATTGTTGTCAAAACATATGATGACAATGCAGGTACGGTAAACACGACCAATTACATTGTTGGCTTCAAGTATAACGACTGGGTTACAGACAACAAAATTCAGAGCGGTTCATTTGCTCTCACAAGAGCAAGAGCAGCCAGCGAAGTTGCTGATGCCAACATTTATAAGGGTACTGTCAAGACAGAAAATACAACGAATACAGTTTATACAAATGCGAATTCCGGAAATCTCTCTGTTGTGGAAGTTACAATTCCTTGGGTTGATTATTTCAAACTGAGCGCACTTACACCGGATCCGATGTCGCATATTGCACTTCAGACCCTTGGAATTGCAGACAGTGCCGCGTTATATGTACAAACAGCGGACGGTAATCCGGCAACCCGTTACTATCCGATTACGGATTCCAGATGGACTGCTGCGCAGGTACTTGACCTGACGACTTTGACCACATCTTCAGCTGCGAGTACAGAAGTCCGTATCTTTGTTCTGAATGAAAAGGGTCTTTATGATCTGGATCGGAATGGATCTGGCTCAATTGCGGAAGCAGATTTGATCAATGCTGCAAATGCCGGTAATGTTACTCAGTATTACCTGGTTGCAAAAGCAGGCACAGCCAGATCAGCCCGCGGCCTGAAATCCTTGGATTTTATCAATTCTAAAAACCAGTCCAGAACAGCTGCGGTCGCAAATGATGCTGTTACTTTCAACGTACCGTGGAGCTGGGCGCGCGGCGACGACAGCATTCTTTCCGGTGGCGCTGCGGATCCAAACGCAGAAAAACTGCATTTCTCCTATACCGCAGAACCGGGCAACCTGCTGTATGAAACAATGTCTACGATGATGATTTACTCCGGCGGGTTTAAGGATGTTGCTGGAAATTACATGGGAACAGCAAATGGCGATGTGTATTTCCAGGTATCTAAGATGGGCGTACTTTATATCGTATTTGATACCGCTACTCCTGGTAGTAGTGAAAGAGCACAAGAGGTTCAAAGCTTGTTTGTTGAAGCTGAGAATAATGCGCAGAAGTCTTATTCTGTAAATGTAAACATTCTTCCGATTCAAAGTGGCGCTGAAATCAAGAGCTTCTCCGTGAACGGTGTTGCAGGAACAATCAGCGGCGATACCATTAAGGTTGTTCTACCTTATGGCTCAAAGTACGATGATGTTGCTCCGGTCTTTACCGCAAGCGATATGGCAACTGTAACATTTGATGATGATGGCACAGAAATCCTCAGCGGAGTAACTGAACTCGACTTCACAAAGACTGTGAATTTGACAGTGAAATCTGAAGATGGTCATGCAAGTACGAAGTATAAAGTAATCGTTGAAGCTCCGATGCAGTTCTCCGATGTAAAACCGGGCTCCTGGTATTACAATGCGGTTATGGAAGCAGCAAGTCTTGGTTTTGTCAATGGTTACAGCGACGGAACATTCAAGCCGGCCAACCCCGTAACACGCGCAGACTTTGTATTGATGCTTACACGTGCAATGGGCGTGACAGACGCCGAACTTGACGCCTATACAAACAATCCGTTTATGGATGTTTCCATTGATTCCTACTATGCAAAGGCCGTAGCATGGGCTTCGGATAAGGGTTATGTAACAGGTTATGACAATGCTGACTTCAAGCCCGGCAAGTACATCACAAGGCAGGAAGCCGCAGCCCTTTACTGCAGAGTAATGGGTCTGGCAGAAGTTACAAATCCGTCTGATTCCGCCAAGTATAAGGATCATGGTGCAATTGCTCCTTGGGCAGTCGGTTATGTTTATGCAGTGCAGAATGTTTCTATTATGAGTGGTCACTCTGATGGTAGATTCACACCGCAAAGCAACCTGACCAGAGCTCAGACAGCACAGGCTATGGTTAATTACTATCACGTAAAATAAGATTTCAACTCTACTTAATTTTATGATTACCCCATAATATTGCGGGGGATGGTTCATTCCATTCCCTGCATTATTATTTAAGGGGCCAGGGTGAAATTTAAAGAAGAAGGAGCGGCCGAAAAGCCGCTCCTTCTTCTTGTCAAGAAAAATCTTTTCCATATATTACCATTTCTATAATACGATAATACTACTATCTATACAAATGAAAATAGTATGATAGTGTTAATCATATCCATTAAAACTCGAATCAGAATATATGGCAAAGGACAGAAAAATGAAAAAATGTAAAACCTTCAAAGCAATACTTGCCATAATACTGGCAATGCAAATAATAATTGCGATGATTCCAATCGGTATTCCCGCGGCGGGCGCACCGGTTTTTGAAGAATTTTCCGTTGGAAATATCAAAGCAACAATTGACAATAAAACGATAACCGCAAAGGTTTTCACATCGGATATTAATGAGAATAAGCTTCAGGTTTATTTTTCTGTGGACGTTGTTAACTTCTCTGTGCGCTATGAAGGAGAAAGCTTAACAAATGGCGGAATGATGGACCTGACGAAGTTTATGTACGGCTCGGGACTGTATAAAACAGATTTGCTGCTGAGAGATACAGCCACAAATCTAACCAGCATGTATAATCTGATCGTGGAAGTTGTTTATGCAAGCGGCGATACCTCCATTGCATCAATCGATTTAACAGGTTCTGTCGGCGCTATAAGCGCGGATTATGAAAATCAGCTCATCACGGGAGCTGTGCTATACGGTATCGACCTTTCAACATATACAGAGAACGATTTTCAAATAGTTTTGACAGATGCGAACCGGGCCGGCTGGGAATGGAATGCAGCTTCAAAAGAAATCATTGTAACAGCTGAAAACGGCAATAAAACCGCTTATTCCTTTCAATTGACACCAATTGACGGGTTATCCGCCTTTACAATTTCCGAAGCCTCATCCTCCGTGATCGACCAGCGATCAAAAACGATCACAATTGAGATGCCCTATACGCATGAAAATGATATTCCGACCGGCGCATTAAAAGCAACAGCAAGTTTCACGAAGACGATACCGGCATCTACAGTCTCGCTGGGCAATGGAGTGTTATTAAACAGTTCAAATAAAGTAGACTGGATAGAAGCGGTAAACGCTGAAGTGCCTATAATTGTTTCGTTCATAAAAAACAATGTACAATATACGGATACCTATATGCTGACAATTACATATCCATTAAATCCAAATGCGAAAATCAAAGAAGTTGAAATTGTTTCTTCCTCGAATTCAGTTCATGAGCCGGGCATCATCAACAATGATGTAATCACAGCACAGCTTGCCAAAGGCGCGTCATTGGAAAACGCAACCGTCTGTGTGAAAGCGTCTGTTAACTCGAAAATCAGGATTCCAATGCAGGGTATAGAGAAGGTGGCATTGAGCGAAACAGATTTCACCGAGCTGCCTAATGTGAATCTTCAGGGAAGTGTGGCGATTCAAGTAATCTCTGAGGATGAAAAAATAATTACAAGGTATACATTGAACGTTACCGGGCGCTCGAACTTTACAGAACCCAATATACTATCTTTGGCCCTCAAAGATTCAAAAGGAAATGTTTATTATGGGGAAATCATCGATAATGTGATCACGATAAAAGGGCTTGCTTACAATACAACAACTCCGGAACTTGCCGATATGAGTCTGGTATACACAGTTTCTAATGGCGCGGTGCTTTTAGATCGTAATGGGAACGCGGCCACACGCTCCGGCACAAAGCTTGGAGGAAATATCGGGCTTTATATACCGGATTCCGTTCACACCACATCGACAGCAAGCCTGTCGGTGTTGGCACAGGATGAGGATAACAGGCAGGCAAAATCCTATCATATTGCAATTGAGGCCAATCCTGCAAAAGAAGAAAGCCACATCAATAATATCAGTATTATGCTTTCCGCTGCCGGTACAAAAAATGAAGAAAGCATAACCGGTCAAATTGCAACGGAAAAAGATACCTCTGGAATAGCAAAAAATGTTGCCGTGTTCACAATGCCCTTTGATACATATTACGGACACGATTATATCAGTATCAATGATCAGCTGAAAACGGCAAAGCCTGCCCTAGAGCTAAGTGACGGAGCCGTCGTATACTATTATGATGCTGTAAATAAGTTGTTTGTTCTTATGCAAAAGGGTTCGGAAGCATCGAAAGGCTTTACCTTTAATTTTGAAAATGCAAATTCCTTCAAGACCGCAAATATAGTTTATGTTTTATCGGAGGAAGTTGCATACAGAATTGCCAAATATATGGGAGACGCGAATGTATTGGCAAATGACTTTGAAACATTTCTTTCAAGCTTTGCCTCTTCAAAATATACAAGGTACTATGTGTATGCAGTCAGTTCAGCAGCAAGAAAAGGTACGGATATGAATTCCCTTTCAATCGATCATGCAAAAGTCTCGATTGACCACAGCTATCAATTGATTCAGCTTACGATCCCCTGGAGCCAGGCGTCTTCTGATATTTCGTCTCCGATAACATTAATTCCTAATTTTACACTTTCGGGAGGAGCGGGATTGTGGGCGGATGTAAACGGTACAAAAGGTAACGGATTGAAATTCACATCCGGCGGAATTTATGATTCCAATGGAAACTGGGTCAAATCTTCGGTACATTTAGCGGTGACAAGGGATACAGTCGGCAACTTTCAGGCGCTTTATTACTATGACGGCAGTGAATATGTTCTGACAGACGGGCTCTATGTAGTAAATGAGGGGGGCACTGCGTTTAAAAAATACAGCTTCCAGATCGGTATATCCATTCCTGAAAGCGGGTCTTCATTTTCTTCCTTCTCCTTGGCAGGCGTAAACGGGAATATTTCCGGAACGAATATTTCGGTTATTCTTCCATACGGCACAGATGTGAAAGCATTGGTACCGGAATTTTCGGTCTCAAAAATGGCTTCTGTATTTGAACATATTTATGGAGGAAGTATAGCAAGCGGTGAAAATGAAATTGACTTTACAAACCGTGTAAGGCTCACGGTTTATTCTGAAGACAGAAAAAATAAAACGATTTATACAATCTCCGTAACAGTAGCAGATGCATTTATCGATGTGAGAACGACCGATTGGTTTTATACTGAGGTTATGCAAGCAGCGGCAGCCGGCCTTGTAAATGGGGTGGGAAACGGTTATTTCAAACCGAATAATACCATTACACGAGCCGATTTTGCCGTTATGGTTGCCAGAATGCTGAATGCGGATCTGAATTCGGTCACATTAAACCCCTTCACCGACGTTTCGTCTACAGCGTATTTTTATAAAGCAATCGTATACGGGTATGAAGCCGGTTACTTAGGCGGCTATGAGAACGGTAGTTTTAAGCCATACAAGACTATAACAAGACAGGAAATGGCAAAAATGCTGGCCACTGCTCTTAAGCTGGATTATGAGCAATCCACAGAAGTATTCAGCGATGACAAGAAAATAGCTGCATGGGCAAAAAACTATGTATACGCTTGTAAATCGGCCGGCATTATGGAAGGCACAAATAATATATTTAGTCCGGCAAACACTGCAACTAGAGCACAAGCCGCGGCTGTGATTGTAAGAAGCCGGGAAGCTGCATAATACTATCAAAGCAAAATGAACCTGAACTGTCAAAATTCGAACCGGTTTTTCATCTGCTTCTGGTCCATTTCTTTGTGATTATTGGTATGATATGATTTTTTGGGCCCGTTATATCGTTATAGTCTGCCGCACATTTCAATCGGATTGCTCTGAAGTACTGCCTTTAGAAGGGTGAAAAAGAACCGAAGCGCTCTCCTGATACAAGCCCATTTGTTGAAAATGTTTCGTTTGAAGCGCATAGCTATGATGACGTAGGAGGAATAGCAGCAACAGTTTTATTGTGAGAAATCCCAAGAAATAAATTCCAAAGAGAAAGGTGAGAAATAAAGGATATTACGATAATATGTGGCAAATAATAATTTCACAACGAATCGCCGCGCCAGGCGTTTGAATTTGGAGGGAATTATGAAAGCCACAGGAATTGTGAGACGAATAGATGACTTGGGAAGGGTCGTTATCCCAAAGGAAATACGGCGGACACTTAAAATACGTGAAGGCATGCCGATGGAGATTTTTACAGATGCATCCGGCGAGGTTATACTTAAAAAGTATTCTCCCGTTGGTGAAATGTCTCAAATTGCACAGGCCTATGCCGATACGCTGGTCAGTCTGACCGGCTGCGCAGCTGCCATTTGTGACAGCGAGCAGGTTATTGCCGTATCGGGCCCGGTCAAAAGGGATTTGGTTGGAAAGTCCATATCTCCGCAAATTGACGAGGTCATGCAGAACAACCGCAGCTTCACGACAAACGGCGAAAGCGCCCTGTTGATTGCAAAGGATTTTCCATCCACAGCATCCATTGTGTTTCCGGTATCCTCGCAGGGGGATGTTATGGGAGCGGTGATACTGGTAAAAAATGAAAAATCTCCTCCCAAGGTGAGCGAGGAATCCGCGGAAAGCGTCCGTGCGGCCGCAATGTTTTTGGCAAGGCAGCTGGAAGAGTGAGAAGTTTGTTATGGACAGGCGGAAAAAAGACTTTATGCCCTTAATGATTAGGCCGGCCCGTATTTTATGCGATAAATCGGCAAAAGAGTCTTGCCTTTTGTGCAAATGTATGTTAAACTATTTATTAGTGGATATGTTCAGAGTAAAGGAGTGGGGTGACCCGCTCTTTTGTTTGCCTAAGGGAGGGTATCATTGGATAAAGGGAAAAAACGCGGCAATACAGCTGAAACCGTTTATAATCTTGTAAAACCGCTTGCGGATCAGTTCAATCTTGAGATTTGGGATGTTGTGTACCTGAAAGAAGGGGCAGACTGGTATTTACGTGTGTTTATCGATAAAGAAACTGGTGTCTCCATCAACGACTGTGTAGACTTGACGCAGGAACTGAATCCGGTTCTTGATAAGGCCGATCCGGTGCCGAATGAGTATATACTTGAGGTTTCGAGTCCCGGAATTAACCGGAAGCTGACCCGGCCGGAGCATTATCGGAAATATATCGGGCAGATACTGCGCGTTAAGCTTGTGCGCCCCCTGGAAGATGGACGCCGTTTATTGGATGGCGTTCTGCTGAATGCAGAATCAAACGGCAGTTTTGCAATACAAATTGACGAAGAAACCTCTGTGGATTTTGAAAAAAAGGAATGTGCATCCGTCATATTGCTGGAAGAAGATTTTAATGAATAAACTTTGAAACGGGGTAAGGAAAGATGGCAAGAAAAAAGACGCCGGAGATCAATCCAAACGAAGAATTTTTTACAGCGCTGCAGCTTCTGGAAAAAGAAAAAGGGATTCCGGTGGACTTTATGCTGGAGAAGATCAAGAAGGCGATTTCCACCGCATGTAAAAATAACTATGGCAATGAAGATGTGGATATTGAAATTGATGCGGGTAAGCTGGTTTATAATGTATTTTTGAAAAAACAGGTAAAGGCGGAGGTTGAGAATCCTGACCGGGAGATTGACATCGACAAGGCGCGGCAAATCAATCCAATGGCGGAAGAGGGCAGTACGGTCGGCATTAAACTGGACACCAAACAATTTGGCCGTGTAGCGGCGCAAACCGCCAGAAATATCATCCGCCAGGGAATTAAGGACAGCGAGCGCGGACAGATGATGAAGGAATTTCAAAGCAAGCATCAGGAGCTGGTCAGTGCTTTGGTCGAGAAAATCGATCCGCGTTCAGGTGCAATTTCCCTTAGAATCGGTAAGGCAGAGGCGATCCTGCCAAAGAATGAACAGATTGGGAACGAAAATATCCGCGAGGGCGACCATATCAAGGTCTATGTTGTAGATGTCCGAGAAACGGAAAAAGGCCCGAAGGCCATTATTTCACGGACACACCCTGACCTTGTCAAAAGAATGTTTGAAACAGAGGTTCCGGAAATATTTGACGGAACCGTTGAAATAAAGGCTGTGTCACGTGAGGCCGGCTCCAGAACGAAACTGGCTGTACTCAGTCATAACCCGGATGTGGATGCTGTGGGTGCCTGTATTGGTACCCGTGGAAACCGCGTTACGGAAATTGTAGATGAACTGGGCGGAGAAAAAATTGACATTATAGAGTATAATGAAGATCCGGCGATTTTTATTGCGGCGGCGCTTTCTCCGGCGAATGTGATATCCGTTGGAATTGTAGAAGAGGCCCAGCGTACCTGTAAGGTGACCGTTCCGGATAATCAGCTTTCGCTGGCAATCGGAAATAAAGGGCAAAACGCCCGCCTTGCCGCAAAACTGACCGGCTGGAAGATTGATATCAAGCCGGAAAGCGGATTTTACGGCGAAGCGGAATAAAAAGAAAGGGGGAAGGCAGGATGCGCCAAAGAAAGATTCCCATGAGGATGTGTACGGGCTGTAAGGAAATGAAGCCTAAGAAAGAGCTTGTAAGGGTCGTGAAAACCCTCACAAAAAAAGCGGATGGATCGGAGGGCGAGGGCAGCGAAGAATTTGTCATTTCGCTTGATTTGACTGGAAAAAAGCCGGGACGCGGCGCATATATTTGTGGCAACCCCGAATGCCTGAAAAAGGCCAGAAAGGAAAGGCGTTTTGAAAAGGCCTTTTCCTGTAAAATACCCGATGAGGTATATGAGCGGATGGAGTGTGAAATTGCGGGTGAATGATGATAAAATGCTCTCAATGCTCGGCCTTTGCCGTCGGGCGGGGAAGCTGAATGCCGGGTACGACCTTTGTGTGGATAAAATAAAACAGGGTCAGGCAAGGCTCGCTCTCGTAGCGTCTGACATATCCGAGAAAACATACAAAAACCTTTGCTATGAGGCAGCCCACATGCAAATACCGGTACGCCGCATTAAGCATGACAGGGAGGTACTTGGTAAAGCCTGTGGTATAAAAGCAGGGATTGTGGTAATTACAGATGAAGGATTCACAAAGGCAATTGTGGATATGGATGACAGGATGGATGAAGGAGGATTACAATATGATGATAAAATATAGGGTTCGCGAGGTTGCGAAAGACCTGAATATTGGGAATAAGGAGATCATCGATACACTTTCCGAGTATTTTTCGGAGCCGAAAAAGTATATGACAGCACTTGAAGAGCCGGAGCTGGATATTATTTTTGACACTTTTACGCAGCAAAACAATATGGAAAGTCTGGACGCATATTTTGCGAGGCGGCGTGAACCAGCGGATGAATCTCGGCCGGCAGAAGTACCGGTTCAGCAGCCCGCGCCTCAAAAACCGGCAGAGAACAGGGGGAAAACGCAGCATAGGCCGGAAGCGAGGAAACCGGAGCAGTTTACCCCCACAAAGGCGACTACACCCGCGCAGCGGCCTCCAAGGGGAGTAAAGCCACCCCAACGCAATGACCGTAAAAAACCTCATACACCTGCGGAAAAACGGCCCGCCACACAAACGCCTGTACAGCAGACAAAGGTGACGGGGGGTGTGACCAGCGAACCTGTACAGCAGAAGGAACGTAAAGTGGTGGATACCAGACAGTCCAATGTCAATATTGACCGCTACAATGAAAAATATGACCGCCTTGCGGATCAGAAGGTAAAGAGCGATAACATCGTCACAAAGCAAAAGTTTACCAATCGTAGCCAAAACCGCCGCGGAAACCAGCGCCGCGGAAAACGCGAAACCGAGGCGGAGCGCCTGAACCGTATTGCGCAGGAGCGCAAGGCGAAGCACATCACCGTGGAAATTCCCCAGGAAATCACCGTGGGCGAATTTGCGCTGCGTTTGAAGGTTACGGCCGCCGAGGTTATCAAGAAGCTGATGCACCTGGGCGTATTCGCGGCTATCAATGACACTATCGATTTTGATACAGCATCTTTGGTTGCGGACGAGTTCCACGCAAAGGTGGAAAAAGAAGTCATCGTTACCATTGAGGATCGTATCATCGACGACAGCGAAGATGATACCGAGAACCTGCAGTCCCGTGCTCCAGTCGTTGTGGTCATGGGCCACGTTGACCACGGTAAAACCTCAATACTCGATGTGATCCGCAATGCCAATGTCACACAGGGAGAGGCCGGCGGCATTACGCAGCATATCGGCGCGTACCGTGTGATGGTGGGTGAGCGCCCGATCACATTTCTGGACACACCCGGCCACGCGGCGTTTACCACCATGCGAGCCAGAGGCGCGCAGGTGACAGATATCGCTGTTTTGGTTGTGGCATCGGACGACGGCATTATGCCGCAGACCATTGAGGCCATTAACCATGCGAAAGCGGCGGGCGTCGCCATCATTGTCGCCATCAATAAAATGGACAAAGAAGGCGCAAACCCGGAAAGGATCAAGCAGCAGCTGACGGAGTATGAGCTGATTCCCGAAGATTGGGGCGGCGACACACCGTGCATTCCGGTTTCCGCACACACCAAGCAGGGAATCGATGATTTACTTGAAATGATTACGCTGGTGGCGGACATGAAGGAACTGAAGGCCAACCCGGACAGGGCCGCCCGAGGGACTGTTGTGGAAGCAAGGCTGGATAAGGGTCTTGGCCCCATTGCAACGGTGCTGGTCCAAAACGGCACACTGCACATAGGGGATATTATTGTAGCCGGTACCACCGTTGGGCGCGTGCGTGTGATGACAGATGATAAGGGCAGGCGCCTGGAAACAGCGGGCCCCTCCATTCCGGTGGAGATCACCGGTTTAGGTGAAGTTCCGACCGGCGGAGACATTTTCAATGTTGTCACGGATGAACGTCTGGCCCGTGAGCTGGTGGAGCAGCGCATTGCTGCGCAGAAGGAAGAACAGTTCAACGCGCAGACGAAGGTTACGCTCGATAACCTCTTTGACCAGATGAAAGAGGGCGAGATGAAAGAGCTGAAAATCATTGTGAAGGCGGATGTTCAGGGCTCTGTCGAGGCTGTGCGCCAATCTCTGGAAAAGCTTACCAACGAAGAGGTTCGTGTTCATATTATTCATGGCGCAGTGGGAGCCATCAATGAAAGCGACGTCATGCTGGCCAACGCCTCCAATGCGATCATCGTCGGCTTCAACGTCCGTCCTGATCCTGTGGCGGAGGAGAACGCCAAGCGTGATGGTGTAGACATGAGAATGTATCGTATCATCTATGACTGCATTGAAGAAATCGAATCCGCCATGAAGGGTATGCTGGCCCCGAAATTCCGTGAGGTTGCACTGGGCAGGGCAGAATGCCGCGAGGTTTATAAAATCTCCAATGTCGGTACGGTCATCGGTTCCTATGTTTTACAGGGCAAGCTTTCCAGACATGCGCAGATCCGCTTGGTGCGTGACGGTATTATCATTGCGGACGATAAGGTCGGATCGCTTCGGCGCTTTAAGGACGATGTTCGCGAGGTGGCGGAAGGCTATGAATGCGGTGTAACGCTTGAAAAGTTCAATGATGTAAAAACTGGTGATATCCTT
>Ga0153939_1000423_pt1 | contig 15702 bp, 13 predicted proteins | sample TSNJ023MetaG_FD_104734 | JGI IMG/M metagenome (GOLD analysis project Ga0153939, IMG submission 104734) | Attine ant fungus gardens microbial communities from New Jersey, USA - TSNJ023 MetaG | ecosystem: Host-associated > Fungi > Mycelium > Unclassified | place: USA: New Jersey, Brendan T. Byrne... | reverse complement strand
TGACGCGTAAGGAAGTGACTGAAATTTTTGAAAATACCTACCAAGTGCTTTATGAATGGTAATCACGGTCAGAGAAAATATTTTTGACCCCACAGGTACTTTGACGGAAGCCATAAGCGGGAGATGGAACAGGCGGAAGGATCTTAAGCTCCCGGCAGTTTCAACAGACGGGCTTCCGGAAAGCAACAAATGTGAATGAGTACCGTAAAAAGCCCGGCGCATAGGCTGCTGCAAGCCTTATACGCCGGGCTTTCCTATGATTGCCTCAGACGGCAAAGCTAGGCCATCCTCTCAATCTCATCCATGATTTTCTGTGTCACCGTGTCAAGCCCCTCAAAGCACAAGGCGTCAATATAGTGGCTTTCCAGCTCGTCGTGCAGCAGCAGAGCCTTGCGGATGGAGTAGGCGGCCTCGCTTTCCAGCGACAGGACAGCCTGCATGGAATGGGAAAGTTCCAGCATTTCGGCTGAGCTGCGGTAAAAGGCGGAGCATTCCACGCCGGGCTGCAGGTTCAGCTTGTTAAGGCCATGTACGGCGGAGAACAGAATTTTCTCCGTGGGCACCAGTATATGCTCGGTTTTATTTTCCGGGAAAAGGATGCACTCGCTGACAACGATGTCGTAGCCCTTTTGCAGCAGCAGCCCTTTCAGCTCCTGCAGTAGTAAAAAGCCCGCCGCATACCATTCGTCCTTGACGGCCGTTATATGGCAGTTCTTCGGCAGCAGTTGGGTTTTATACCCTTCCGAGGTGATGGCGGCAAGCTGTTTGTATTCACAGTGACCGGCGCTGCTGCCGGTATCGGGCAGCGCGTCCGCAATGCTGACGGCGGCGCGGTAAACCCCTTCGACGTCGGCGGTGTCCAGCGCCTGGTCGTATATGCTGCCGTTCACATGGCTGAGGGCGGAGATAAAGCTTCTTGCGCGGCGGTGGTAACGGGCGTTCTCAAAAAAGCAACGGCGTATTTCCTGTTCGTCGCCCTGAAGCTTCGAACGGTCCAAATATTGGCCCAGATCAACAAGGGTCTGGGTGATACCGGGGAAATCGGCGTTAAAGACATGGGGCGCGGTGCCGTCCACCAGCACGGCGCCAAAATCGTGTACGACCACGGCGTCCAGCGACGAGATGTCTGAGGAGCAGTAATACAGGTCCACGTTGCACTGCTCAAAATGCCTGGCAATTTTTTTCATGAGAGTGGATTTTCCCGTGCCGGGCCCGCCCTTTAAAATATAGGTAAAATAGCCCGGTTTATGGATGACTTCATGAAATTTTGTTTGAAATCCCGAAACGGACGAACCGCCTAAAAAAAATGTGCTGGTCATGGTAACCTCCCTGAATCGTTCTAACAATTTTTATGACGCAGTTTTTGGGATTATCACAGCAGAGTCCTTCTGTTCGGTGCTTTACGAAATCTTCCCTGCACGGCGCCGGAGAAGCGCTGAATGTATTATATCGCAAATAAGCTGATAACTTCCATCAAAAAGCAGTAAAAATAGGTTTTGTTAATGGTGTAACTCAGCAGAATATGCAGGAAATAAGTTTTGATATTGCATTTTTGCTTTGAATAAGGTAAAATAGAATAGATTGCACGATAAGGAGGCCGTAGGGCTTTCACAATGATATAATGGGAGATATGGCTATGAAGATGACAGCGATGGAGAATGAGGAAATTGAAGTTTTACTCGCGCCCTGCAAAAAGGCCTATGAAGAAATGAAGCGTGAGGGGCTTGCGCTCAATATGACGCGCGGAAAACCCTGTGCCGAACAGCTGGACCTTGCGCTTGGCGTACTGGAGGCCCTTCGGGCCAGAAGTGAATTTGCCAATTCCAAAGGTGACGACTGCCGGAACTACGGCGTGTGGAACGGCTTGCCGGAAATGCGTGCAATATTCAGCCGGATGATGGGTGTGCCCCGGGGGCAGATCATTCTGGGCAATAACTCCAGCCTGCAACTGATGTTTGACTGTATTTCCAAGGGATATACACATGGCTACAGCGGGGAAACGCCCTGGTGCAAACAGGATGCGGTCAAATTTATATGCCCGTCTCCCGGATATGACCGTCATTTTGCAGTGACGGAATATTTTGGTATTGAAATGATCACAGTACCGATGCTGAAAACCGGGCCGGATATGGACATCAAAGAAGGGCATGTGAAAAATGATCCGTCGGTTAAGGGCTGTTGGTGTGTGCCCAAGTATTCCAACCCCACGGGCATCACTTACAGCGACGACACAGTCCGGCGTTTCGCGGCGCTGCGGCCCGCAGCCAAGGATTTCCGGATAATGTGGGATAACGCGTACTGCGTACACGACCTCGGTGACACGCCCGACAGGCTGTTGAATCTGTACGAGGAATGCGTGAAATGCGGCACCGAGGACCAGGTGCTGTTCTTTGCCTCCACGTCAAAAATATCCTTTCCGGGGGCGGGTGTGGCGGCGCTGGGCGTCAGCCCCGGGAATCTCGAGAGTCTGAAAAAGCGCTCCATGACCCAGACCATCGGTCCGGATAAGCTCAATCAGCTGCGGCATATCCGTTTTCTCCATGACTTTGACGGCGTTTTAGACCTCATGCAGGGCCATAAGGCCATTTTAGCGCCGAAGTTTGAGCTGGTGACAGATTTGATGGAACAGGAGTTGGGAGAACTGGGCATCGCTACCTGGAACAAACCGAACGGCGGCTATTTTATAAACCTGGATGTTCTCGGCGGCTGTGCGGAACGCGTAGTGGAGCTGTGCAGGGAGGCGGGTGTCGAGCTTACCGAAGCGGGGGCAACCTATCCTTACGGCGACGACCCCAATGACAGCAACATCCGCATCGCACCGAGCTTTCCGCCGATGGGCGAACTCCGAACCGCCATGCAGGTGCTGTGCATGTGCGTCAAGATCGCGGCCGGGGAGAAAATCCTGGCGCAGCGGTCGCAAAAGGCGTAACGGCAGCGCAAACAGTTTTACAATCTACATGAAGGCTTTCAGATAGTCGGATATCTATTTATCCTTATGACACCTTTCCCGGATTTCTGCCGAAACAACGGACAACGGCAGGACATATACGCCAAGTCCGCTGATGGCCATCTGTTTGAAGAGACCGTTTTCTCCGCTTGGCAGCACACGGTTAAGGGTAAAAAGAAATGAGGGAACCTCTTGAAGGTTCCCTCATCATGTAATGCTGTTTCAGGCAATCTCATTGCCACAATTTTGATCGCCCTTAGCGGGATGTTTTACCATCTCACATTACTTTTCCTTACCGGTCAAAAGCCAGTAAACGGATGTTCCAAGAATATCCGCCAGCGCAAGCAATTCGAAATCGGTAACCAGGCGGATTTGACCCTCGAGCTTAGAAAGCCCGGATGCATTCAAATCGACACCCCGTACCTGCAATTGAGCTAAAAGCTCCTTTTGCTTCATTCCCAAATTTTTTCTTGCGGCTTCGACTCTGGCGCCGATAAGATTTTTGTCTCCCAATGGCTGCACTCTTAACCTCATAAGTATAACTCCTTATTAAACATATTTCTATGCCAGAACCCACTAAAATTATATCGAATAATGAAAAAAAAAGCAATAGCATTATTTGGCTTTATTTTTTCCATAAAAAGTGATATTATATAGCCATTCATTAAATTGAGGATGAAGGGGAAATCATGAAAGAATCGCTATATTTGGGCAAAGAGAATTTAACAATGCTGACGGATTTTTATGAAATCACAATGGCAAACGGTTATCTGGAAAAAGGCTTGGGCGACAAAATCTGCTATTTTGACATGTTTTTCCGCAAAGTGCCGGATAAGGGCGGCTTTGCCATCATGGCAGGCGTGGAGCAGCTGGTGGAGTATCTTCAAAGCCTCCGGTTTACGGGAGACGATATCGAGTATTTGCGTTCAAAAAAAATATTCTGTGAAGAGTTTCTTACTTATCTGACAAATTTCGAATTTACCTGTGATGTATGGGCGGTGCCGGAGGGCACGCCGATTTTCCCGGGCGAGCCCATCGTAACGGTACGGGGCCCGGCAATACAGGCGCAGTTCATCGAAACGATGGTACTGCTTTGCGTCAACCACCAGAGCCTCATCGCCACCAAAACCAACCGCATCGTGCGGGCGGCCGAAGGCAGGGCGGTGCTGGAGTTCGGTTCCCGCAGAGCCCAGGGCTTTGACGGCGCGGTATTCGGCGCAAGGGCGGCGTATATCGGCGGCTGCACGGGAACAGCCTGTACCCTTTCCGAACGGCGCTTTGGCGTGCCTGCCGTTGGGACGATGGCTCACAGCTGGGTACAGCTTTTCGACAGTGAGTATGAAGCTTTTAAAGCTTATGCCGAGGTGTATCCGCAAAACTGTCTGCTGCTGGTGGACACATATAATGTACTTAAGTCCGGAGTGCCAAACGCCATAAAGGTTTTTAATGAGGTCATTGTGCCCAAAGGCCAGCGGCCAGCGGGAATCCGCATCGACAGCGGCGACATCACCTATCTTTCCCGAAGGGCGAGAAAAATGCTGGATGAGGCGGGCTTTGAGGACTGTAAAATCACGGCGTCCAATTCCCTTGATGAGTATATCATCCGTGACATGCTGACCCAGGGGGCGAAAGTGGATTCCTTCGGCGTGGGTGAGAGGCTCATTACCTCCTCGTCGGAGCCGGTGTTCGGCGGTGTGTATAAGCTGGTGGCTGTGGAGAACCAAAAGGGGACCGTCATACCGAAAATCAAGATCAGCGAGAATGTGACAAAGATTACCACACCGGGCTTTAAGGCGCTTTGGCGGCTTTTCGATCGGGAAACGGATAAGGCCATTGCCGACGTCATTACGCTGAACCATGAGCAGATTGACGACAGCAAGCCCTATACAATATTTGATCCCAACCATGTCTGGAAGCGCAAAACGCTGGAGAATTTCCGCGCCGTACCGCTGATGGGGCAGATTTTTGACCGGGGAAAATGCATGTACAAGTCTCGGGCGCTGGGCGCCGTCAAGGCCTACTGCGCCTCGCAGGTTGACACACTGTGGGATGAGGTTTTGCGTTTTGAAAATCCGCATACTTATTATGTCGATCTATCCCAGGAGCTGTGGAGCATGAAAAACGACATGCTTTCAGCCAGTGTTTATTGACACCACCGCTCTTTTTCGGTAAAATAATCATGCGAGTAAACTGAGCAGCTGCGGGCACATCGCGAAAGCGCGTGTCTGAGGAAAGTCCGAGCTCCAAAGGGCAGGAATAACGGCTAACGGCCGCCGGGGGCGACCCCAGGGAAAGTGCAACAGAGATATACCGCCGGGTTTTCCCGGTAAGGGTGGAAAGGCGAGGTAAGAGCTCACCGGCGTATGGGAGACCATACGGCCATGTAAACCCTATTCGGAGCAACACCGCAGAGAAACGTTCAGCGCTTGCCCGGCGCGTTTCGAGAAGGTGGCATGAACCGTGATGGCAACATCCGGTCCAGATAGATGGTTGCTTTTAACAGAACTCGGCTTACAGGTTTAGTCGCGGTAAAAGGCCGGCGTTTCGCCGGCCTTTTATTTATCTTTTGAAAATGTGTCATTCATGATTATGATAGGGAAAAAACTAAGATGATAGGGAGAAAATATATGAAAAACGGAAAAAAGGTGCTTGCTTTTTTCATGCTGTCTGTGATACTCGTCGTTTTGTTTGCAATGCCGGTGTTCGCAGCGGAGAACGCTATTGCGTCCGTCAATGTGCGGGTGAATTTGCGAAATGACGGGTCGGCGGCGATCACCGAGGTCTGGGATGTGCGGGGAGTGTCAGGTGGCACGGAGTATTATAAAGCCTTAGAAAACATGGAGAATATGTCCCTGCACTCCTTTACTGTCGAGGATGAGGCGGGGACCCTATATCAAACGCTGGAGCGGTGGGATACTGACCGAAGCAGGGAAGAGAAGGCCGGTACCTGCGGAATCCTTCAAACCCGGGACGGCTACGAGCTTTGCTGGGGCATCGGAGATTACGGTGACCATACATACACTCTGCGATATACGCTGGGAGGCCTTGTGAAGGATTACGGCGACTACGCGGGTTTTTACCATGAATTTGTGGGGGAGCTGTCCAGCGCACCGGAGTCTGTATCTGTTACAATCAATGCCGAGGGCACACCGCTCACGGCGGAGAATGCCCGCATCTGGGCATACGGCTTTTCGGGAGAGACAAAAATCGGCGACAGCGGCGCCCTTCGGGCTCATACGCTGGAGAGCATGGAGGGCAGCGACTACATCAGGGTTCTCTGTCGTTTTGACAGGGCGCTGTTCCCGGAGGCTTCCCTTGGCAGCGGAACATTTGAGGAACTAAAAAACAAAGCGGATAACGATAACTCATATACTGTGTTTTTTATTGTGCTTGGCGTAGCCCTTGTTCTGATAATCGTCATTGTCATCGTAATCTTTTATTTTTCTTCCAAATATGAGCTTACGGACGGCTCCATAGTCAGGCTCCCGAGATCAAAGGATATAGAAGCGGATTTCAGTGTTCCGCTTGGCGGCGACCTTCCCGCTGTGTATGCCGCAATGAAGCTGCTGCGCAGGGGTGTTTCGGCTGAAAAGCTCATGGGAGCGTATCTCATCCGACTGCAGGAGAAGGGGCAGATTCGCATAGAGGAGCGGGAGGTTCCATTTGGTAGAAGAAACGTCAAAGAGGAAGTGGTCCGGCTGAATACAGGGCGGGCGGAGCTGACCGGCTCTGAACAGGGCCTTTTGAAACTTCTGACCGGGTACGCCGATTCGGAAGGGCTTTTGTGGAGCTCTGTCATCGAAAGGCAGGCGGAGTCCCTTTATGGCAGACTGATAGCCTGGGCGGCGCAGGTAGGTTCAAAGGGAGAACAGGAGCTTATTCAGACGGGCATCGCAGGAAAAGATGCAAAAAGCGTGCTTAGTTTTACTCCCCTGGGTTTTTCAAAAGCCACAGCAATATTAAGTTTCCAAAAATACTTGAGGGAAATGCGTAAAAGCAGTGTGGGAGAGAGGAAGCTATGGGGTGACTACCTGGTTTTCGCCGCCATGTTTGGGATGGGAAAACAGGTTCTTGAAAGCATGGAGGCCCTTGATCCGGCTTATTATTCCTCGTTTGCCGGGATGTATGGCTATGACACTTACAGCATGCTGTATTTTATAGCCATGACAGACCATATCACAAGCCATTCCGTACCACAAAGTGACGACGGAACCGGAGGTTCCTCCAGCTCCAGCGGGGGCGGCGGCTTTTCCGGCGGAGGCGGCGGAGGCAGCCGTTAGTCTATGGAGCGCCTCCGTAAAGATATGCCGACCGACTGCAAAAAACGACGCCGTATTACTGCATTTCTGCAGGATACGGCGTTGCGGGTTTGTTAATTTTTGTAACAGGCAAATAAGGCGGAGCCGCATTATTACAGACACATACTCTAGCGAATACACGTCATGCGCACAAAAAAGGGGAGCAGCAATGGAATGGATGATTTTCGCGGTCTTGTGCGGTTATTTTATCAAGGGTATGTGCGGTTTTGCAAATACCCTGATTATCGGATCAATCCTTAGCTTTGTGAAAAACAATGTGGATATTTCGCCGGTGGAGCTGCTGCTGGGATATCCTGCCAACTCATTTCTGGCGTGGAAGTTTCGCAGGAAAATCGATTGGAAGGTGACTTTACCGCTGTCGGTGATGGTGGTTCTGGGGGCGGTTCCCGGCGCGTTGATCCTGAAAAACGCCGACACGCAGGTCATCAAGATCGTGTTTGGGCTTGTGGTGATGTTTCTTGCGCTGGAAATGCTGCTGCGTTTTTACCGGCAGGGCGAGCCGAAGGCCACCCATCCGGCGGTTCTTGTTATTTTCGCATTGCTGTCCGGTGTGATGAGCGGCATGTTCGGCATCGGGGCTCTGCTGGCGGCCTATATCAGCCGTACCGTAAAGGGGAGCGGATCCTTTAAGGGAACGCTGGGCTTTGTGTTTTTTGTGGATAACACATTCCGCATAATTCTGTACTCCGTAACCGGAGTTTTACAGCTGGAAACCCTGACAACGGTTGCTGTTTTACTGCCGTTTATGCTTATGTCTTTTGCACTTGGAATGCTGGCTGCCAAAAAGGTAAACGAAAAGAATATCAAAAAGCTTGTGACCGTTTTGCTGATGGTTTCCGGACTGTCCCTCATTTTGTCGAATATCGGAAGCTTGTTTTCATGATAGCCGTTTTTGAATGGGCAGCGAGCTATGGGCTTTCTTGTTGTGTTATAAAAATATACTTTAAAAATCCAACGTATAATATAATTTATATGTCAGGATTTTAAAGATACAATCTCGAGAATACTCAATCTCATCGATAAGGTAACTAGACGTTTAGTTGATAGATATATAGTCCATTTTATACGCATCATTTAGCTGTATACTGTCGGTTATTGTGACCGGTTCATCTTCTCGACTGTCATGAAGAACAGCTTCATATCCGTATTGCTTATCATTGTCTTCACTGCTTTTGACAACAATTTGATCGACGGTAACGGTATATTGTTGATAATCCGCCATGAGGTGAGATAAAATAACTTGACTAAAGAACCGGGAACTGGTGTCCGAAAGCTTTTCAATATCTGCGTGTTCCCCACATAAAGAAGCAATTGCTTCATTCACCTGTCGGTCGTATTCCTCCATATCTGTTAAATGCAGATCAGACGTCACCAAACCGCTAAATTCTTCAGAGGGAATAGTTAATATGCTTTTAAGAAAGTTCTGAATATTTTGCGTGTTTTTATTCAAATCCGTGTTTTCACTGCATCCCTGAAAACAAAAAAGAGTCAGAAATAAAGCAAAGGTAACGGTTGCTATCCAACTCTTTTTCATGAAAATCACCTGTATTTATATTTTTTATTGCTTACATTGTTTTTTTATTATGATTCAGAAAGAAGAAACGCGGGCCCGCCCACGTCGCAAAGCAGAACAGTTGTTCCGTGTATGTCCACAGGCTTTCCCGTGAGCTTGCCCTTCAGCGCCTTTTCCGCACCGCCAAGCAGCGGCTCGATCACATCGGTGCTCACCGGTATTCCGTGATGGCAGGGATAGACGGTGTCAAAGCAATCCTTCATTTCAAGCAGCTTTTGCATACTGCCGCGGAATTGCTCCATATCACGGCCTTCGCCAAACATAAAGATACTGCCGTTCTGTACGCTGTCGCCGCTATATAAAATCCGGTGGTCCCGGTCGATCAGGGCGATGCTGCCGGGCGTATGGCCCGGAAGATGCAGCACTTCAAGCCCGCGTCCACCGAGGTCGAATACATCCCCGTCGTTTACGGGCAGCAGGGGATATTCCTCCGGCAGGGAATGTCTGGCGCGCCCCCAGTCGTTCTCATGCATGAACGCCGAGTCAAACTGCCGGTTACAGCCCACATGGTCCCGGTCGGCATGGGTGTTTAAAAGGGTGATGGGCAATTCCGTCAGCGACTCACAGAGTGCCTTCAGGTTTCCCACGCCGTTTCCCGTGTCAATGAGCAGGGCTTTGTCGCAGCCTGTGATGAGAAAGCTTCTAACGAAACCTTCTTCAATTTGAATCGTACCGTCTGGCAGGCGAATGACTTCATAAGCTTCTTGTTCCATTCACGTTTCTCCTTCCAGTTTAACCCGGAGCGCCGCTGGCAGACGCTCCCTTCTGTATATGCTGCTGCATTTGAGTAAAAAGATCCTTAGTCACATCCCGGATAGTCACCTTTAAAAGCTCGGATTCCATTGCGGAAAAGGCCTTTGTAAAATAAGGGGACAATACACAGGAGATATTGCCTCCGATGGGACAGAAGGGGGAGGCGCCCCGATGTATTTTAAAAACTTCGCTGATGTTGGTGCACTCCACGGCGGAATAAACATCCCACAGTGTGATCATATGCGGGGGCACATTGAGATTGGTGCCGCCGCGGCCTTTCGCCACACGGATATAACCGTGTTTCTTCAATTGTCCGAGTATGCCGCGGATGATTACGGGGTTGGAGCCCGTGCTTCCGGCAATAAAGGAGCTTGAGACCCGCTGTTTCGGGAAATTGCCCTTTAGGTTACCGGGGACTTCCGCTTCCCCGGTAAAAATGCTGATAACAATCAGTGAATGCACAGCCAGCGGGAACAGTGTGCTGACACGCACAGAACCACCTCACAAAAATTATTGTAACTATTGACATTACAGTTAAAATATGGTATCGTTAACGACGTAATTTGTAATGTAATAACTTCTCTTACAATAACTATAGCGTATTTCACTTCAATTTGCAACCGGAATTTATGCAAGCCTTATAAAATCACCGATAACGCAGATGATTCTTGCGTAAAGCGCAGATAAGATTGAATGAGACATACTGTATAGCAGCGTGGCGTCAGAGCGCCGTATATTCGCATTAAGGGTCGCTTGGCGATTTAATGAATATTTTGTATTCGAAACAAAGGGGAGACAGAATGCTGCAAGCGATAGGTTTGACAAAGTCCTTCGGCGATTTACATGTGCTGAATGATTTTTCTCTAAAAATGGACAAGGGTGAGGTCATTTCCGTCATCGGACCTTCGGGAACGGGAAAGTCCACGCTGCTGCGCTGCCTGAATTACCTGGAGGAGCCCACAAGCGGCACGGTCAGCATCGACGGGCTTCGCATTGAGGCCGGCAAGGCCGGTAAAAAGGAGATTCACGAGTTTCGGAAGAGCACGTCGATGGTTTTTCAGAATTACAATCTGTTCGCCAACAAAACCGCGGTGCAGAACATTATGGAGCCGATGGTGATCGCGCAGAAAATCAAGAAAACGGAAGCCTATGAAAAGGCGATGGACATATTAAATCTTGTGGGCCTTGCCGACAAAAAGGACAGCTATCCGTCGCAGTTGTCCGGCGGACAGCAGCAGCGTGTGGGCATTGGCCGTGCGATGGGCACCGCACCGAAGGTTATTTTGTTCGATGAGCCCACCTCCTCCCTGGACCCGGAGCTCATTGGCGAGGTGCTGGATGTGATCCGGAAGCTGGCTTCGCAGCGGACGACGATGCTCATCACCACACATGAGATGGAGTTTGCCAGAAGCATATCTGACCGCATTATTTTTCTCGATGGCGGCGCCATCGCCGAGCAGGGCACACCGGAACAGATTTTTCATCAGTCGCAGTATGAGCGTACCAGGCAGTTTCTGAAAGCGTTCTACCTATCATAAACAGGAAAGAATAAGGAGAGAGTTAATTATGAAAAAAATCGGTCTATTACTTCTGGCGCTGTTGATTTCTGTAACGGCCTTTGCCGCATGCAGCGGGGACGACGGCTCCGGTGACAGCAAGGCGCTGAAAATCGGTGTTTCCGGCGAATACTATCCGTTCTGCTTCTCCGAAAACGACGAGCTGCAGGGCTTTGAAATCGACATGTGGAATGAAATCGCAAAAAGACTCGGCTACACGGTGGAATACAGCACCTCCGACTTTGCGGGGCTGCTGGGTATGCTGGATTCCGGCAAAATCGACTCCGTGGGTTACGGCGTCGCGGTCAATGCTGAGCGGCAGGAAAAGTACCTGTTTTCGGATCCGTATCTGTACTCCGATTTCTGCGTTGTGACGCAGAAGGACAGCGAGCTTGACAGTCTTGAAGACTTTATCGGCAAGAAAATCGGCGTTGTCATGGGCGGAGAGGGCGAGCGCAAGCTGAAGGAAGTCTGCGAAGCCGAGGGCCTTGACATCAATATCACGGGCTACGAAGGCACCGCCGCAATGGACGAGGATGTTCAGCTGGGACGCATTGAAGCAAGACTGGGCCCGAAAATCCAGACCCTTGCCAACATTAAAAAGAATGACCTGAACATGGAAGTCACCGATATTGTCATCTTTACCGAAACGGAAGCATATCCTTTCCCAAAAAGCGAAAAGTATGAAGAGCTTCTTCCACAGGTAAACGAAATCCTTGCCGCTATGCGGGAGGACGGTACGCTTGCGGGATTTTCAGAAAAGTGGTTCGGCATTGACGCCACAAATCAGGGATGATGTATATCGAACACGGCGTGCGCCAGTCCCCGCCGCTTCTGCAACCTGCAAGTCCGTGTTGATTCATTTGTTCTTCAATTCGCGTATTATAGAGGGAAAAAATGTTTGACGTACAATTCTTTTTTGAGCTGTTTCCCATCATGTTCAAATACCTGGGCGTCACCATCTATGTGTCGCTTGCGGCGCTGGTGCTGGCCTTTCTCATCGCGTTGTGCATGGCGGTGACCATCCATCTGCGTACGCCGGTGCTATCACAGATTTCAAAGGTGTGGAAGTCCATTTTCCGGGGTACGCCGTTGCTGGCACAGCTATTCTGGCTATGCTACGGCATGCCGCAGCTTATTGAGCCGCTGAAATCGGTGGACATTATCATCATGCTGATTTTTGGCCTCAGCTTCAACGCGTCGGCCTATATGGCCGAAAGCCTGCGCGGCGCCATTTCTTCTGTGGGAAAGGGACAGATGGAGGCATGTCTGTCCTCGGGCATGACGGAATTCCAGGGGATACGCCGCATCATCATTCCGCAGGCCCTTCGGGTGGCTGTACCGGCCCTTGCCAATAATTTTGTGGACATCGTCAAGCAGTCGTCCCTGGCCTTTACTCTTGGCATCAAGGAGATTATGGCCGTTGCAAAAATGGAAGGCGCCACCGCCTACCGTTTTCTGGAGGCCTACACAGCTGTCATGATTTTTTACTGGTGCCTCATCACCGTGTTCAACAAGCTGCAGAAGCTGCTGGAAAAGCAGCTGAACCGGCAGCGGTGACAGCGGAGTTATCATAAAACCGAATACCAATTTTCCTATGACGAGTGAAAAAGGGGCACTACAGGATGCATATTTATGCATCCTGTAGTGCCCCAGACGATTTTTCCACGAAAAATCTATTGTACATGGACGACAGAGGGCTCCAAGACCGCCCCTCCCGAGCCCTCCCCGCCAGGAGCTCGGTGCTTCTTTGCATAACAACGCATATTTGCAGCAGCCTTTTGAAGTAAGACTTATTTGGCGGAGGGGGAATACTTGCCGTATCTGGTCATGTGTGATCTCATACGAATCTGCTCCCGCCGCTTCACTCCGACTTCTATTGCGGATCAGTATCAGTTCAGGATTCGCCTTGTCGAATTTTGAAAGAAGAAGGTCAGCGCACAGCCCGGCGGAAAAAGTATTTCATCCGCCCCAGCTTTTCCCGCAGCAGCAGTTCAAGCTTTTCATGGTAGGAACAGGTCTTCTCAATTTCGGCGGCTTCGGGAACAATGCCGCCGAACTGTGAACGCATATAGACGGCGCAGATATCGGAAAGCGTACAGCTCTGAAGCACCAGCTGCCGGTCTACGCGGCGGCAGAATTGCCGGAGCGTTTCAGGCGGTGTGCTGCGGTAGCCCAGCAGAGACAGCTGCTTCATGATATCATTGAGATAAAGCTGCAGCTGCATATGGGGGTCGCCGGCTTTTTCAAGGATCCTTGACAACGCAAAGCTTCTCTCCTTCCGGCCGCGTAGTCGAAAATAAAGGAGGATCAGAATGGCGGCGGCGATCACAAGCACCGCAGGTACCGCAAGAAATCCGTAGGCGCTGCCCTCCTCCCGGTTTACATCACCGTCCGGCAGCACTTCGTCCGCAGGAGCGGTGGGTTCCGGCGTGGCTTCGATGGAGCTGCTGGCGTCATCTCCGGTGTTGTCATTCTCTTCGTTTTCCGCATTTTGGCCGTCATTTTCCGCCGCTTCCTGTAGCGGATTGCCCCGGTTCCAGCGAAGCGGGTCGAGCTGCACCCAGCCAATTCCGTGGAAATACAGCTCCACCCACGCGTGTGCTGTTTCTCCCGTGGCAACATAGTCGAATAGCTCATAGACGCTTTTCCGCAGTCCAAAGCCGGTGACGTACCGTGCGGGGATCCCCGCGCTACGCGCCATAACGGCCATTGCGCTGGCGAAATATACGCAGTAGCCCTCGCCGCTTTGAAGGAAATGCTCCACAAAATCCATACCCTCCGGCGGTGCGACGGGGCTTAAAGTGTAACGAAAGTTTGCCCCAATTATCATTTCCAGTATCAGCGCTTTTTCAGCGGGGGTTTTGGCACCGACGGAGTCCAGCCAGAACTGCGTCCAGTCGTAAATATCCTGAGGCAGGCTGTCCGGCAGCGCGGTGTAGCGCGCCGCAATATCTTCATATGCATCGTCCGTCTCCTGCAACGCCAGGGCTTCCAGCTGCAGAAAGCTTTCAAAAAAGCCCTCCTCTGTGCTGTTCTTCCAGATCACACTGTTTACCGTGAGCTCAGAGCCGATGGGAATGCGCTCGTGGGTGTACAGCTCGGAACGTGCGTTAAAGTACATCTGCTGGCTGTTTTCATCCTTGTCGGCGAGGCTGGGGGACAGCAGCCTGCCGCTTGTGAACAGCGTGCGCATGCCGCCCTTTATATATCGCACCTTATAACTTATATTTTCGGTAAGCGTATCGTAAAGGACCTGGGCCTCGGGATTTTCGAAGGGCTGGCGGCGGTCAAAGGCGGTGCTTTTGTAGTCGTCCATCAGCAGGCCGTCGTAACGGAAATCCCCGTCTTGGCTGCTGGCGCGCCAATTATATCCTGTGTATTCATCGTAAACCGCGCCCTTGAGCAGGAGCGGCCGACTGCTGTCCACCCGCAGGACCGTTTCTGTATCGGGGGTGACCGGTCCGCCCAGCCGCCCTTCAAACAGCTCAAAGCCGAAGGCCGGCAGGTTAAAATTCGCACTGTACTCCGATGCGGTTCCATACGGGTTTCCGAAGTAGTCGGCAAGATCCTGGGCAGCGTTGTCCAGCTGCCGCGATTTCCACTCCGTCGTATCCTGGGGAAGGAAAAGCTGGGTCAGAAGGATCAGTAGCAGACACAGCGGCAGAACAGACAGCTGCATCATACCCCGCGGCGCGGGAGAGCGCTGTTTTTTGATGAAAGGAGAGCCCCTGCCGTCGCCCTTTCGCCCTCTCGTGATATATCTTGCATAGACCCGCGGCAGTAAAATCAGCATGCTGGTGCTCGCAAGCAGGGTCGGCAGGGTCAGGTCGAGTTCCTTCCAGGAAAATACGACGGCCACATACGTGAAAAGACCGAGAATGACGGCGATGAGCAGGAAATAGGAGAACAGGCAGCGGACGATAAGAAAAACCAGCAGCGTGATGCACAGCGTGACAAAAAACTGTAAAAGCAGGGCTGAGCCACCGCCGGCATATATGCTTTCCACCGGCGCGCCCGCCAGCACCCACTGAACATAAGACTCCACGTACCCGGAAAAGATATCCCAACTGTCCGTAAAATACAGCATGAACAGGAACACCACACCAAACAACAGCAAAAGCGCCGGGGTGATCCACCAACGAATCTGCAAAATAAAGAAAATGCAAAGCATGAGAAATACAAGCAGCAATGCCCGCGGAACAGTGATATCCCAATAGGAGACCGACAGGAAAGAAAGGAACATCCCTGACGCAATGAAAAATATGGAAAGGAAATCCGCGCCGTATTCATAGACGGCGCAGGGAACGCCGCCCCTTTGGGTTTTGGCCTTCTTTTGCCGCGGCATGCGCTGATCCATCATTCCCATATGCGTCCTCCTAACGAGACGGCGAGATTCTCATGAAAGGCCACCGGCAGCATGCCGCCGGAGGAATCCGCCGTACTTTTTTCATGCCCCAGTAAAAGCTGCTTGACCGGCGTGCTGTGGTGAGGGAAAAGCACCCGCACCCGCTTGTACAGATCCGAGTTCCGTACCCCGCTAAGCACAAAGAC
>Ga0153939_1000421_pt1 | contig 15786 bp, 14 predicted proteins | sample TSNJ023MetaG_FD_104734 | JGI IMG/M metagenome (GOLD analysis project Ga0153939, IMG submission 104734) | Attine ant fungus gardens microbial communities from New Jersey, USA - TSNJ023 MetaG | ecosystem: Host-associated > Fungi > Mycelium > Unclassified | place: USA: New Jersey, Brendan T. Byrne... | reverse complement strand
TTCAGCCTGCAAATATACCCGTATTGGATAGTTATTCCAAGCGCAGTATTATTTTGGAGAAGAGTGATGATAGCAATTGCTTTGTAGTCCCGGCGGGCACAAGCATCACTGGTACGATTACCGTAACGGGGATTACAGAAGATTTAAGCAATGGTGAATCCCTTCATTTAATTCTTATTCCCGAGGCTATACAAGCTACGAAAAAAGCTGCTAAGGCTGCTGAGGATTATGGCTGGCTGGATACCAAAGCTGTTGACCAGGCGGCAGAGATATATAAAGGAGGTGGCAGCTAATGCGCAGGTTAAGAAGGGTTTCGCTTTACATGGCTGTAATTACCATAATTAGCCTAATCCTTACTAGTATGTCCGTCCAGCCGGTTTACGCGGAAAATATAACCTTGAGAAGCGGCGGCTTTTCACTGGATGCCGTTATATCGGCGGATAGTGGATTTACTGGCATAGGCGACAACATGCTTCCGGGCGAAGCCGTCCAATCACATGTGGTCTTCACTAACACAGATACAAGGCCATTTGTACTTACGGTACATGTGGACGAGAAATCCGGATATACAGGTGTTGTTGAAGAACAGCCGGATTTATTGGATGTACTGACTATCACCGTTTCCAACAGCGAAGGAGTTGTTAGTAATTTCCCGGCTAAGTCTGACGGTGAATACATAATAGGCTTGCTAAACCCTGGTGATACTACGCTGTTAATAGTAAACGTAACTATGGATGGAGAAAATGTTCATAATGAGTATCAGAGCTTATCGGACCATCTGGAATGGACATTCTCGGCGGCGGAGGAGAAGAGGGAGGAGCCAGTCCCAACACCTGGCCCCCTTGACTTGGATGTAGTTGATCCCGGCGGCAGAGGTACAAGAGTAAATCCAGGCTCCCCAGCGACAGGGACAACCTCAACCCCAGCCATCCCAACCACAACCACTCCAACGACCATAGGCGTAGAGAATACGCCTATGGGTTATACCGAGTTGGTCGATCTGGGAGAATCCGTCAGCGAGGAAGTGAAAACTATTATGGCGGAAGGCGTGCCTTTAGGAATAACTAAGGAAAATCCGAAAACAGGATTTTCGGAAACCCTATTCAGGGTGCAATGTGCAGTTTTGGCTGTGTCAGTCGTTATGTTTGCCGTTTCTTTAAAGGAGAGCATTAAGCCAAAGAGAAAAACAAGTAAATAACGCGTGCTCGCAGCAATTCAGAAAGCGTTGGAAAATCTCGAATTGCTGTGAATGCGCTTCATATAAATCCAGAGTCAACACCAGTATGGCCTGGCAGAAATTATTAGTAAAATACGAGGAGGAACTAAAATGAAAAGAGCGAAACTGATTGGCCTTATGGCCGGACTTATGGCGTTAGCAGCAGGTATGGGCGTTACATATGCGTGGTTTACCAATACCGCGACTGGAACAAAAATCGATGTTACCGCCGCTACAATAAGTGTGACTGCAGGTGAGATAAAGACTGACGACAACAATATAGAGAAAAAACTCCCGGGAGAGGCCGTAGACGGCGTCTTAACAGTTAAAAACACCGGTTCAAGAGAAGCGGTTGTTAAGATCACACCTACTATTCTGAAAGCCGTAGACGGAAAAAAAGAAACAATAGATAAAGAACGCTTAGCGAAAATCACAAAGGACTTTAAAATTATTCTTGATAAGACTAAGTATCCTAAAATGTATGCCCCCAGTGACGGCAGCGTATATGTTTGGATGGATGCGGGAGCTACAGTTGAAGGAAAAATTGCTATTACTTTGACCGGAGAGTTTGGTGGATATTATAAAGGTACAAATGATGCTAGAAGTCCTCTTGTGCCAGCTGAGCAAAAGTCTGTATTCACATTTGAGTATGAGGCGTATGCTGTTCAAGGCACACAAGATGCTGTTAAGGATATTTGGGGCAATGAAACTTATATCAGTGCTCTCACTGATGTAATGTTTCCAAATATACCATAATGCGGCGTCAATTGCATAAGGTGAGAAAAACAACCGACATAGCGCATAAAAGTGCTATGTCGGTTGTTTTTTTTATGATTTCGGTCCATATTTTATCATATCGGTATGAAGGTTTTGCTGTTTTTACAGAGCGTTATTTATAAAAAACATCATACTTGGATTTTTTGGAATAAAAAATGGTAAAAAATAATTTTAAAATCCTCATACCAGGCTAATTTTATTTTTTAGTGACCATTATTACAATAAGCTTAAAGAGATAAGAAGGAGGGAATTGCCTTATGAAAGCTGAACTCATAGAAAGTAGCTTTGATTTTTCGATCCGTTTGATAGAACTTATTAAATATCTTGATAATGAAGGAAGGGAATTTCCTCTTTCACAAAGGTTGCTAAACTGCGGCAACGGTGTTGGGGTCAACCTGCGTATGGCAGAGATATCCGGCACGAAGTCGCGGCCATCGGCAACGGAAAATTCACTGGCTTGCGCGGTGGAGTGCGGATACTTACTTAAGCTTATGGCAAAGACCGGATACCTGTCTGAATTGCAGAGTATGCCGCTGCGGGACACTTGTAACCAACTGATAAATTTGATTATAGAAGCGAAGAAACAGTAAACGTGGTAAATATAAGTAAAAGAGAGGAGTGCTGTAAATATGGAAACACCGCTTGACTGCCGAAATAATACGAGATTAAAGATCAAAACCTTTGGATATACGGACATAATGTATGACGGCAAATCCATCTTTAGAAGTAATCAAAATACAGCAAGGATCAAATCGATACTTCAATATTTTATTTTAAAGAAGAATCAGCTATGTATTCCGGAGGAAATCGTTGAAGATTTATGGCCAGACAACGAATATGTAAATGGAAAAAAGGCTGTGCAAACCTACATATACAGACTTAAAAACATTATAAGCAAAGAAAACGTATTCAATATGGATTTTTCCGATTACATTTCCATCACAAACGTCAAGGGAGCTTATAGGATGATTGTTTCTGAAGAAACGGTGCTGGACACGGATGTTTTTATGGAGATTGTGAACAGAAGCCGTGAAGAGCTTACCTTGGAAGAGCGGATGGATACAGCCTGCAGACTCATTCAGGTCTATTGCGGCCATTACATGCAGGACAGCTTGCATGATAGATTTGTTCTCAGGATGAGGAATTACTACCTTCAAACCTGCTGTAATACTATTCACGACCTGATGAACAGTCTCTTCGAGGCCCAGCGCTATCATGACGTTATAAAAATTGCCGAGGACTTCCAGGCTATTGATGATATAAATGAAGAAATCAACATGATTTTTTTAAAGGCCCTCATAAACACACGGCAAAGTAATTATGCAGTAAGGCACTTTAAGTACATAGAAAAGAAAATGCAAGAGGAGCTTGGTATTTCGCCGGATGATGAATTGTACGCGCTTTTACAAATTGGCAGAGGCAAACCCCGGGAGAGCGCCTCAGGAACAAAGGAGGAGCAAAAGGACGACAATAGAGTAATTGAAGAAGCGCAGTTAAAGAACTTAATAGAAGAAATTATCAACGAAAAGCTGTTTACCGCAAAAACCAACAACACCTTTGTCTTAATGGAGGTAGTGGGAATACCCGGAAAGAATGTAGCCGGGGATTTGGAAACCGTGCTGTTGCATTCCTTGCGCAAAAACGATATGTACGCGGTTACGGATGAGAAAATTGCTCTGATAATGCTTTTCGACGCCAAAACCGAGCACCTGGAATCTATCAGAAAGCGCTTGGAGGGATACTGCGCTTCCGTATATAGCGCGAAGGTACAGGTAAAAACAACAATGCTTAATGCTAAAAGAATTATGTGACGAAATTGAAAAAAGACAAAATGATGTCGAAATAAGGATTGGAAAAATATTCCATGAATACGAAGTGAAGATAGCCTATGTTAGACTACTATTATCAGAAAATTATATGCATAATTTACCGTATGGGTTATACAGCCACTCCATTGTTCTATTTTTAATTTGGAAAAGGAGGTGTTTAACTTGAACACATTGGTTCCAAAGGCCGAATCACCGAAGAAAGGCCTGGCGGGCAAGTTGTTGAACGGCGTCATAATAATATTCGTGTTGTTATGCGCGGCAATGCTGTTAAGCGCATACCTTTCCGAAAGAGGAGGCTCTTTGCTGGGGATCAGAAGCTACATAGTGCTGACTGGGAGCATGAGCCCTGTATTTGAAGCCGGCAGCTACATCATTGTTAAGGAAAAAAGCGTCGAAGATATTAAGGTAGGCGATATACTCACATATGAAGCGGGAGAAGCTGTACTTACACATCGGGTAGTTGAGGTCATCAAGGAAGGCAGTGATTATTCCTTTATTACCCAAGGCGACGCAAATAACACACCTGATAAAAATCCTGTTACTCATGACGAGATATTAGGGACGGCTGTGTTTTGGGTGAACGGACTGGGACTGGCGCTTATGACCTTGCGGCAGCCAAAGGTTATGGTTGGCGTCTTTATCCTTTTATGCATTATAGTTTTGGCGCCGGAATTGTATGGATTAGTAAGGGGAAAAGTGAAAAGGGGTGATGGGATTGAGAATTAAAAGCTTACGAAAAGTACTTGCGATTATGTTGGTGTTATGCGTGACGTTTTCCTATACCGGTATCGGTAAGCTTGCGTTAGCGAATGAGACCGATATATCAATAGGCTCTGAAGGTGACGGCTCAGGAAGCGGCACGGAGGAGAGCTCCGGTTCTGAAAGTGACAACGACGCGGACAACGGCGGCTATGAATCCGAAACGGATAGCGGTTCGGATATGGACGGCGATACTAACAAGGACGCGGACGAGGAACAGGATGGGGACAGCGATTCTGACGCGGACGCGGATGCGGATGACGAACAGGATGCGGATGTAGACCAGGATACTGAGCCGGGTACTGATGATGATCAGGATACCGAGCCTGGTACTGGCTCAGATACAGATGATGATAATACGGCGGGTAATGATACTGATATAGACCCCGATCCCGGGCAGGGTACCGATCCCGGTGATGTTATTGAGGATGGAGGCGCTGGCCAGGTTGTCCCGGATAATTCTGATACTCTGACTGAGCTGGAACCGACAATTGAAGATGTTGGCGAATACAGCCTGGAAGTTTTAAGGCAAATGCTTATTGACGGAAATACCGGCTACGGCAGTGATTATATCGACCGAATTCTGGAAGGCTTTTCCCATGATGAGGAATTTTTGGAAGCGGTCTATTACGCCATTGCGGCGGATCCTGAATATGCCATGGTATTTATGAATGAAATGTATGAGCTGTACGGAGATATGCAGGTAGATTATTCATTATATTCTCCGGCGTCCTCGTATAGTTCCAGACAGGTGACGCCTTCGCTAAGGAGTTTTGGGAGGAGCTTGGCGGCAGTAGATCTGGAGGGGGACAGCAAGACGGCAAGCGACAAGTATATAGAGGAGCTTAAGAAAATAGTCGCTGGAACGGATACATTTAGGCATTATGACGTGCAGTTAAGTCTGAAGGCCGAACCGGAACTTGTTACTTTTAATGCTGTTGATATAATGCTGTTATTTGATATAGGAAGCGATGATATAAGAAAGCTAGCTGAGAATGAAATTGCAGCATTTGCTGAAAAAATTTTTAAAGATAATAATGATAGTAATATTTGGGTAACATCATTCTCGGGATCTGGTGTTACGGTTAAAGATGAGGCATTTAAGAATTCCACGGATCTTGTCAATTATATAAAAGCGTTGCAAGGCGGGGGATCCGGCAGCGGAAGTAATTTGCAGGAAGCGCTTATCAAAGCAAAGTATAAGTTGGGTGTTGAGGACGGTAAAATAGTGGCAAGCGGTGAAAGAAAAAAAGTAATTATTTTTTATGCCGCAGACGCTTATAAAAAAACCTATGGCAATATTTATTCGGACACCTGGGCTGTCAATGATGTAGATGGCAAAATAATTAATTCAATTCCGATTAGTGAAGGAGTATTGCCTGAGAAGGGTTATAAGAGATGGACGTATCTCGATTCAAATAATAAACGCATAAGCATTACCGGTAACATTTTCACTCCCGGCAGTGGTCAAAATTATAATTCGCATATCGAGGTAACTACATTGGAAGCTCAGTATATGGTTTCTCAGGGCATAGAGATATATACCTATGCCGGAACTAAAGATGCTAAGGAGTACATTGCAGATCTTGAGAAAATGACTTATAAGATGTCTAGGATGCCAGGAAATCTTCGAGGCGGCACTAAATATGAGGATTACGCAAGCGGCGTATCGATTGAGCCAATTTCTGGCCGGGCGTTTTCAAATGACATTAGTTTTACGGCATTTAATGATTTAATAGCTGATAAAATAATCAGTGAAATGGCCTCAGCCCTTGTGGTTACCGATACGCTGCATAGGAATTTTGAAGTAATAAGCGAAAATGGAAATCCTATTACTATTGCGGACATTAAAAACGCCGGTGGCTCCATTGCTATTAAGAATGGCTTGACTGTAAGCCTTAACGATGCCGAGAATTGTCAGATTCTCACTTGGAATGTCCATCTGGATGATAATGATAAAGCAAGCATAATTTATCGAGTCCGTGTAATTGATGAACGGGTTTGGGGAGCCGGATCCACCTCAGAAGCGATTAGCAGCTTGACAAAGGTTAGGTATTTTGTGGATGGTGGTCCCAAAGAACTCACAGTAGGTGAGCCTAAGACGAAGATTCCGCCATTAGTCGCTGGAGACGCCTGGATCGCAGATGTAAACGGCGATGTGGTATTGACAAGAAACGCCGATGGAACGTATGTCATACTGGCCGGGGATGCAGCTAAGCTGGCCGGAAAAATAACCCAGGGAAATGGCAGCTATTCTTATCAATGGTGGTATAGAACAAGCAGCAGCGGAGCTTGGGTGCTATTAACCGGCGCTAACGGCTCAATAAATGAAGGTATCGGTATAGACTTAAACATACCTCTTGATAAAATGCATGATATCCTTGATACGGATGTAGAAAGTTATGAATATGCACTTGCTATAACCGACAAAGTGGCTGTTGCCGCAGGGTATAAGAATACAGACGTAATAAGCTTTTTGGCTAGCGAAGCATATCAAGAGAGCGTTATACAGGCAAATTACTTATGCAAGCTAAAAATTGTTAAGCCGCAATTGATGATCAAGGTGGTTGATAGCAATGGTGAGACGCCTCGTGATTTTGGCCGGTTTGAAACCAGAGTAAACGGCCCGTTGAAGAATACTAGCGCTGGCTATTGGTACTTTATGGGCTTAGACAAAAAAACGTATACCTCCGCCGACGGTATTGTCAGAGGGATATATACGGCGGAAGCTTATGTGCCTTACGGATACAAAGTGGTAGACATAGTTTATAACGACGGCGAGTCAGTTAATGCGGAGATAAAGCTGGAAGATGATGGCGTAAATGGTTGGAGCTGTAAAGCTCAGACAATAACCATCACCATAGCGGAAACAAATCCTGACTATTACTATGACTGGGCTTGGCCGGAAGATATCAAAAGTGACGGATCGAATTCGGTGCTATATGCGCTCCCCCTAGCGATTACTCCATGGCTCTGCAGTAAGAAGAGAAAGGGGTGGTTTAAATGAAAAAAAGACTGGTCTTGCTTTCCGGTGTGGCGCTGCTGATGGCCGCCGTATTGTATACAGGCTTTAGCTTCTCATGGTTTGTAGATGATACTCCCAGCGAAGCGGTAACCATTACCGCGGCTGAAATTAAAACGAAGCTACAGTTTGAGTTAAATAGTAACAGGGGTATACCTCATGAAACCGTCGCCATAGCTGATGAGAATAAGCTGGTAAAGGTAGGCGAGTCAGAAGATTATATTTTCCGACTGACTTATACGGTGACAAAGGAAGGCGAGAATGATATAGGCAAAGGGGAATATATAACCGGCCTAAAGCTTCTCGGTACGGATGTTAAGGGACTTATACCAGATGTTTCTTATGATAAAAGCGGTGCCCGCAAAATAGTTTATTACGGAAAGCATACGGGTAATAGCGAATTTGATTTAGGCCCGCTTCTGGCTGATTTTGACATATTAAAAAGGCCTACAATGGGAAATGAGTTTATTGTGGAAGCTGAAGTGTTGGCTTGCCAAAGGACAAAAGAAGCGGTAAAAGACGTATTTGGTATTGATGTGGAATTAGCGGTATTTGCACCGCTATTTGAATAGGGGGTGGTGTTATGGGAAAAAGGATAAAAACAATAATTACCTCCTTTATAATTATTACAATTATTGCTTCAATAGCGATGTCCAGTTATTCATGGTTTGTATCTTACCATGAAGTGGCAGCTCAGACAGATTACATGGGGCTTGTAGATGTTGAAATTTCTGATGATACGCAGGTAGTAAACGGCAATTTGAGCTTTACAATTACAAACAAGAGTACGATAGGAACCTACATGCGGTTGGGCTGGACGCCTATTTACAGGGATGCTTCAGGTAAAGATTTGATTAGGGATGTGTCAGGTATTGGCGTCACTGCAAGTTTGGGCAGCGGCAGCCCTGTAGGGTTAAAGCTTCAACCTGCTATTATAACCTCATTACGTAATTATTCCAAGAGTACCATTATTTTGGAGCAGAGTGATAGTGACAATTATTTTGTAGTTCCGGCAGGCGAAAGCATCACTGGTACGATTGCCGTAACAGGGACTACAGAAGGCTTAAGCAACGATGAATACCTTCATTTGATTCTTGTTCCCGAGGCTATACAGGCTACGAAAAAGGCCGCTACGGCTGCTGAAGATTATGGATGGTTTGAATCCAAAGCTGTTAAACAGGCGGCAGAGGTCTATGAAGGAGGTGGTAATTAATGCGCAGGTTAAGAAGCTTATCGCTTTCCATGGCTGTAATTACCATAATTAGCCTTATACTTACCAATATGTCCGTCCGGTCGGTATACGCGGATAATATTACATTGATAAGCGGCGACTTTTCGCTGGATGCCGTTATATCGGCAGATAGTGGATTTACCGGCATAGGCGACAACATGCTGCCGGGAGAGGCCGTCCAATCACGTGTTGTCTTTACTAATACAGATACAAGGCCATTTGTACTTACGGTACATGTGAGCGAGAAATCCGGATATACAGGTGTTGTTGATGGACAGCCGAATTTATTGGATATACTGACTATCACCGTTTCCAACAGTGAAGGAGTTATTGGTGATTTCCCAGCTAAATCTGACGGTGAATACATAATAGGCTTACTAAATCCTGGTGATACTACGCTGTTAATTGTAAACGCGGCTATGGATGGAGCAAATGTTCGTAATGATTATCAGAGCTTATCGGCCCAGCTGGAATGGACATTCTCGGCGGAGGAGGAGGACCCAGGCCCAGGCCCCACAGACCCCCCCCTGACTCCTGATTTGATTCCCGGTGGCGGCGGTACATCAATAAATCCAGGCACTCCGGCGACAGGAACAACCCCAACCACGCCAACGACCATAGGCACAGAGACCACGCCTCTGGGTTATACCGAGTTGGCTGACCTGGGAGAGCCCGTCACCGAGGAAGTAAAAACGATTATGACGGAAGGCGTACCTTTAGGAATAACTAAGGAAAATCCGAAAACAGGATTTTCGGAAGCCCTATTCAGGGGGCAATGCACAGTTTTGGCTGTATCAGTCATTATGTTTGCCGTTTCGCTAAAGGGGCGAATTAAGCTAAAGGGAAAAAACAATTAAATGAACGCGTGCTTTTGACAATTCCAGAAAGCTACTGAAAATTTCTCTTGAATGTTCCGGTATGGAATTGCTGTGAAGGCGCTTCATATAAACCCAGAGTCAACACCGGTATGGCCTGGGCAGTAACTATCAAAAAGTATGAAATTAAAAGGAGGAACTAAAATGAAAAAAGCAAAACTGATCGGTCTTGTGGCCGGACTTATGGCGTTGGCAGTGGGTATGGGGGCTACATATGCGTGGTTTACCAATACTGCAACTGGAGATGAAATCAATGTTACCGCCGCTACAATTAGTGTGGCGATAGGTGAGGTAGACACTGAAGAAGGTGCTTTAGATAACAAACTTCCAGGAGAGACAGCAAGCGCGCCATTTTCAATTACAAACACTGGTTCGAGGGAAGCAGTTGTTAAAATCACACCGGTTGGCTTGACAGCCGTAGACGGTGAAGGCGATGAAATAGATCCTATAGAACGCTTGCCGCTAATCACAAAGGACCTCATAGCTACTCTTGATGCAGCTGAGTATAAAATATATGATCCTAACGACGGCAGCGGCAGCGTATATGTATGGATGGCTCCTGCTGCTGTAGTTGATGGTGATATTTCCATTACTTTGACCGGCGAACTTGGTGGAAACTATCAAGGCGAAGGTGCTACTAGAAGCGTTGATAGGCCAAATGAGCACGGGTCTGTATTCACATTTGAGTATGAGGCGTATGCTGTTCAAGGTACAGAAGATGCTGTTTGGGATATTTGGCGCGATACTGATCTCGTAGATGCAATGTTCAACTAATACGGAATCACCTGCATAAGGAGGTGAAAACAACCGACATAACGCGTAAAAACGTTATGTCGGTTGTTTTTTTCTGTGAAGCTTACCTTGATTAAAAGGATGAAAGGATCACCATTATTTTTGTTAGGCCCTTAGGAATGAACTTCGACGCAAGATAACAAAATTCCCGACCTGTGCAATAGCCATACCCCCCCGTCATTGCGGGCTCGACCCGCAAACCCCTCTCTACATAGTCATCAGCGGCAACTTGGTAAAAAGAGTTTGGGAACATAAATTGGCTATGACAAAGGAAGTTTTGCTTACCAATGCCCTTAATGACGGGATGGGGTGGGGGATTGCGGGTCGAGCCCGCAATGACGGGGAGGTGGGGGATTGCGGGTCGAGCCCGCAATGACGAGAGTGTGATGGATTTGTGGTAGAGAGGATTAGACTCGGATCTCCACGGATAAACACACAAATTTCTTAACAAATACGTGTCTGATCAAACCGTATGTAGGGGCGGCATTCTGCCGCCCGCATAACGCCTGCATAATACAGAAACAGATAATATTATATTGGGCATATATTGGGCGGCAGAATGCCGCCCCTACAATACAAATGAATCCGTTGCGTGAAACCACCCCCTGGTGTTATACTGTTTGTATATTTTGGATAGAAATAAGGAGGAGCATATGCGCGGGTTAGCTCTGGAGGGCGGCGGCGCGAGAGGCGCTTATCATATTGGAGTTGTAAAGGCTTTACTGGAAAACGGGTATGACTTCGATGGCTTTGTAGGTACTTCCATCGGCGCCATTAACGCGGCAGTGCTTGCGCAGGGGGATTTTGAAAAGGCCCTTGATATTTGGGCCAATATTTCTATGGAGCAGCTTTTTGATGTAGATGATAAATTTCTTTTAGAGCTGGGAAAGCTTGAACTAAATATGAAATTGCCCTCTAATATTAAAAGAAGCCTTAAAAAAATAATCGACGGCAGAGGCGTGGACACGTCAAGGATGAAAGCTTTTATTGAAAAGCACATAGATGAGGAAAAAATTCGCCGGTCAGGCAAAGATTTTGGGCTTGTTACAGTTTCTATTAATGAGCGCATACCATATGAAATATTTTTAGAGGATATACCCGAGGGCAAGCTGATTAATTTTATTATGGCCAGTGCGTCCTTTCCGGGCTTCAAACCGGAGGTCATTGACGAAAAATTGTTTCTGGACGGCGGGCTATATAATAATTGCCCCATAAATTTGCTGACCGATAAGGGATACGATGAAGTAATTGCCATAAGGACCGGCGCTCCCGGGATCTTTCGTAAAGTAGAGCACGTTAAAGGAATAAAGCTTATTTCGCCTCATGAGCATCTGGGGAACATGCTGCTTTTTACAAAAGAACGCAGCGCCGCCTTGATAAAGCTTGGGTATTTAGACGGGCTTAGGTTTGTAAAAAACTTATGCGGACGTATGTATTATTTTCATCCCACAGACATAAACAGTGTTTATATGCAGCTTATTTCAATGAATGACAACGACATTTTAGAAGTGGGAAGGATGCTGGATATCCATGAGATGCCCAGCAAACGTATGCTGTTCGAGCACATCATACCTCAGTTGGGCAGTCACTTAAAGCTTGAAAAGGACTTCGATTATGTAGATTTTGTCATAGCTTTGCTTGAAGACGCTGCAATGAAAAGAAACATCGATAGGTATCAAACATATGATTATAGGCAATTTTATTTGATTTTAAAGGCTTCGCCGAGCTTGACGAATAATAAGAACGCTTCCCTATTAGACTTGGTACCGGGTACGGGCTTTCTGCAAAGAAAGGCAATGGCGGTTGAGAAGCTGACGGAATTTCTTCTTAATTCTTATGACAATTAAAAACAGGAATACCGCTCACTATAAAGCGGTATTCCTGTTTTTGTCTTACTACTCAATTATAGGGCCCAAATCTTCATCCGCTCCTTCTCCAGGAGTGTATGTAAAAGCCGGCTCCACAGTAATGGGAATATCCGGTGTTTCTTCTGTAGGAGTGGGATCTTCCGCCTGTTCACTGGGCGCGCTGTTATCTATTGCAGGCGTTTCTTCGGCAGCGGTTTGGTGCTCTTCAGAAGCGGTTTGTTGTTCTTCAGGAGCAGGGGGGCCTGTTCCTACTTTTACCTGCCCTCGTCTTGCATTGTATGTACTGGTATTTACTAAAACATGGTCAACCTGCACATTGTTTTCATAAACTGTTTTATAAACCTCATATTTACGCCCGTTAAGAGCGGAGATTACTACTTCTCTTTCACCCGCCGGCAAGTTGGGGTCTTCTACGATTTCTTCCTCACCCGGCGCGGTAGTTCCCAATAGAGAGTTTGTAAAAACTAGCTTTCTGTTAGAGCTTCGGGTTTCCTTACCATAAATGTTTGCTACAACTTTGTTTCCGCCTTCAATATAAGCTTCAATAAAAACAGGGTATTCGCTGTCGTTTCTAAACTTTAAATCAATATAATCTCCCGCCAGGGTGGCGTCAAAGCCGTAATCTAAATATCCTACTTTTAGGGAGTGATTTCTTCTTTCGACTATCTCAAGCTCGGAATACAGCAAGGCATTATATAAGGTGCTGGACACCTGGCAAACACCGCCGCCGTAACCATCTGTCAGTACGCCGCCTTCAATAACTCCGGCCAGCATATAGCCGTTCTCTGGAGTAGTGGGGCCAAAGGCTTCATTGGTGGAAAAAATTTCATCCGGGTAAAGGACGGTGTTGTTAATTTTTTCAGTAGCAACGCGCATATTTGTGTTTCGTCCGTTGTTGCCCGCGGTGAAGGATGTACTGTAGCTCCCTAGCAGGCTTTGGGCCTCGCTTAAGTCTGACACGGTATAATGCGGCTCCTCTGTTTCAAACTCAAGAGCCAGTGTGATTTCTTCCCGGTTTTTAAGCGCTTTAATTATTTGATTTGTAATAGTATCCGTCTTTACTCTTTTACCATCCGCGCCAGCAGTTATCTGGAATTTGCCGTTTTCTCTGCTCATAGAAGCATTGACTGGTTTTATGTACAGTTCTTCCGCAAGAGAGGCTATCCTCCCTTTTACGATGCTTTCGTTAATACGGTAATCGGCTGATATTTTGTAAGCTTGCTCCGAAAGCTCGGTGATTTTTTTGTATCTGTCGGTATCGGCTCCTGTTCTCGCGTAATTCCAAGCGGTTTCCACCGCGGCGTTTAAATCATATTCAATGCCCAGCTCGCCATAGCTAAAGACATATTTATCTTCTCCGTTTGTCAATAATATTTCCTTGCTTTTCAGCGGCTCCAGAAGGGTATTTTTAAGCTTTTCAGCGGCTTTGTCCTTTGATAAGCCGCCTACGGCTACTTCTTCTATATAAATGTTATCATAGATCGTATCTTTTGACAGAGCTTCCTCAATCTCCGCCTTTTGTCCTGCCTCAGCCTGGTCTAATTGCTTACCCGCACTAACAGTTGCGCACCCGGAAAGCGCTGTTAGGGTAAACAACATCATAATGAGCAGCAAAAAAATCCTCAAGGACATCGGATATTTCCGATTTAACATTTATTTCCCTCCCGATACAGAATACGCTTGTTTAAGATGCATTTTCGTTTCTGAGCTCCTTTATTATACCTTTTTCGTCGATTTTTGGCAAGAAGCGAATGGATATGTAACGATATTGTTAATAATTACAAGGCGGAATAGGTTTGCTGAGTTTGCCGCTCTGCGGGATTGCAATTTAATTAGCAAAGAGCTATAATTAAAGATGGAATTTTTTGTTTAATCTGTCAGCCTTGCTTTTATGATTTGTAGCTGCGTTCATCCTTATTATTATGCATAATAGGGTTGAAGCGTTACTTCTCATTGGTCATTTAGGAAAGAGGTGATCGGAAAGAGAGCTCAGAACAGCAGCCAGTCAATTTGCATGGGGCAAAGAAGATGAAACGAAAAGGAGGCATCATTTATGGAATTTGTGGAAAAGTATTTTAAGCTGAAAGAAAACAAAACTACCGTTAAAATGGAAGTATACGCAGGTTTAACTACTTTTATGACCATGGCGTATATCTTAGTGGTAAATCCCAGCATACTTAGCGCAACCGGGATGGATCAGGGAGCCCTTGTTACCGCTACTGCTCTCGCTTCCGCCATAGCTACACTATGTATGGCTTTTATGGCCAACTATCCCATAGCCTTGGCGCCGGGAATGGGCCTTAACGCTTTCTTCGCCTATACAGTGGTGCTCGGCATGGGGTATAGCTGGCAGATTGCTTTAACAGCTGTATTTGTTGAAGGCATAATTTTTATACTGCTATCCATTTTTCCTGTGAGAGAAGCCATATTTAATGCCATACCTGCAACTCTTAAATCCGCGGTTGGCGTGGGTATCGGCCTTTTTATCGCATTCATTGGCTTTCAAAATGCCGGTATAGTAGTAGCGGATGGCGCTACTCTGGTAACCTTGGGCAATGTAAAGGATATTTCTGTTTTCCTGGCTCTTGCTGGTACGGTGATAACCATCGTAATGAGTGTCAAAAAAATTAAAGGGGCTCTTCTCTGGGGCATACTTATCACTTACGCGTTGGGGATCATATGTCAGTTTATGGGGATTTACACAGTAGATGCGAATCATTACAGCCTAATACCTTCCGGCATCATTTCAGCGCCGCCGTCTATTGCGCCAATTGCCTTTAAGTTTGACTTTAGCACAGTGTTCTCTCTGGATTTCCTGATAATAATGTTCACCTTCTTATTCGTAGATATTTTTGATACCCTGGGTACGTTGATCGGCGTTTGCTCAAAGGCCGGTCTGTTGGATGAGGACGGCAAGCTGCCAAGGATACGCGGAGCTCTTCTGGCCGACGCAATCGGCACCACCGCAGGGGCGGCGCTGGGTACATCAACTGTCACATCCTATGTGGAAAGCGCTGCCGGTGTGGCTGAAGGCGGCAAAACCGGTCTTACTTCCTTAGTGACAGGTATTTTGTTCATACTGGCATTATTTTTCTCGCCAATTTTTATAGCCATCCCAAGCTTCGCTACGGCTCCCGCGCTGATAGTGGTAGGCTTATTCATGATGGAATCCATAACCAAAATCAACTTTAGTGAATTTACTGAAGGCTTCCCGGCTTTCCTGACAATTATTATGATGCCGTTGTGCTACAGCATTTCCGACGGCTTAGTTTTCGGCTTTATTTCTTACGTTCTATTAAAGCTTTTAACAGGGAAGACTAAGGATCTGAGCTTGGTTACGGTTATCATTACTATCTTGTTTATCATAAAGCTGATTATAGTATAGCGTTTAAATTAACAATATTTTTCAGTAAAATT
>Ga0153939_1000415_pt1 | contig 15856 bp, 17 predicted proteins | sample TSNJ023MetaG_FD_104734 | JGI IMG/M metagenome (GOLD analysis project Ga0153939, IMG submission 104734) | Attine ant fungus gardens microbial communities from New Jersey, USA - TSNJ023 MetaG | ecosystem: Host-associated > Fungi > Mycelium > Unclassified | place: USA: New Jersey, Brendan T. Byrne... | reverse complement strand
CAAGCCCCACATATCGCCCGGGGGTGAGGATGTAGTCCTGTTTGGCAATATCCGCTGTTGACACGGCGGCACAAAAGCCTTTTTCGTCCTCCAGCGCACCGTTTTCAAAGGCTTCAAAGGTTTCGGCAATTTTGGCGATGTCCTCGTCGGTCATTTCCCGCAGGCGGCGGCTGACCATGGCGCCCATGTTGCGGGCGTCGATAAACAAGGTTTTACCCGTCTGCTTTTTGGCGCGGTTCAAGAACCACAGCGACACCGGAATTTGCGTGGTATAGAAAAGCTGGGGCGGCATGGCAATGATGCCCTCCACCAAATCGTCCTCAATGATGTTTTTGCGGATATCCCCTTCACCGCCGCTTTGGCTGGAAAGGGAGCCGTTGGCCAGCACCATACCGATACGGCCCTTGGCGCTCATGTGGTGGATCATGTGCTGCATCCACGCAAGGTTGGCGTTGCCCGCCGGGGGCAGGCCGTATTTCCAGCGCACATCCTCCGCCAGCTTATCCGCGCCCCAATCGGAAAGATTGAAAGGCGGATTCGCCAATATGTAGTCGGCTTTCATCGTTGGGTGCAGATCGTTAAAAAAGGTATCCGATGCGGCTTTGCCGAGGTCGGCCTCAATGCCGCGAATGGCAAGGTTCATGCGGCACAGCTTCCATGTAGTGGGGTTGCTGTCCTGTCCGTAAACAGATAAATTGTTGATATTTCCAGTATGGGCTTCCACAAATTTTGCGGACTGTACAAACATGCCGCCACTGCCGCAGCAAGGGTCGTACACACGGCCATTGAAAGGCTTGATAACCTCGACAAGCGTATGCACCACACAGGCCGGGGTGTAAAACTCTCCAGCCAGCTTGCCTTCCTGCTCGGCAAATTTGCCAAGACAGTATTCATAAGCGCGGCCCAGCAAATCCATCGTCCCGCCATTTGCCGCCACCGCGATGTTGGTAAACAAGTCCACCACCTCGCCAAGTCTGCGCTTGTCCATTTCCGGCCGCGCGTAGGTCTTGGGCAATATTCCTTTTAAGGTTTTGTTTTCCTGCTCAATGGCGTCCATCGCGGCATCAATCACTTTGCCGATTTCCGGCGTGTGCGCCTGCGACGCGATATTCGACCAGCGGGCGGAAGGCGGCACAAAGAAAATGTTGTCCGCCAGATATTCGTCCCGGTCTTCTTCAAAGCCCTCGCCTTCATTTACCAGATCATTGTAACGGGCTTCAAACCGATCCGAAATGTATTTCAAGAAGATAAGCCCCAAAATAACATGCTTATACTCGGCGGCGTCCATGTTCCCGCGCAGGATGCAGGCTGCATCCCATATTTTCTTTTCAAAGCCGAGTTCCGCGCTATTGTTTACCGCCATGTTTATTCCTCCACACCTTTCAAATGCTCTATATCCAGTCCCTGCCGCCGGCAAAAATCAAAAAAGACGGCTTGTGTCAATTTATTGGGATGCGTTTTTCCGTTTTCCCAGCGGTTGATTGTAGCAAAACTGACATTCAAAGCGCGGGCCAAGTCTTCCTGGCTCATGCCCGTTTTTTTGCGCACTATCTTTACAATTCGAGGAAATTCCATTTTTTTCACCTCAAAATTAATTATAGCACGTGCTATAACATAAGTACAAATAATTTTGTCGGGAATTTTCCACGCCAAACGCATGAATGAAAAATGAATGATGAATGATTATGGTATCGCCATTTGGCGATGAATGAAAAGGCAAATGGGGAACTACCGTTTTATTTTGATTTATCCGCGCAGCGGATTCCATAATTATTCATCATTCATTATTCATCATTCACCTTCTTTTTTCAATTTTCATGCGTTTGTCGTGGGAATTTTCTACGGGGTGTTGACAAACGCCCCCCAGATGTTTATAATAATTCCATGTCTCTTTACGCAGCGCTTTGCCGCGCGCTTTTTTATGGGCCGCCCCGGAGGGTGCGCTGCGCGGTGCGGTGCATAACCAAATACAAGAATTGCAACAATAGAATTGAAGGAACCAAAAAAAGGGGGTGCTTAGCGATGGCAGTACCAAAGAGAAAACACAGTCAAGCACGGAAGAACAAGAGAAGATCCAATGTATGGAAGCTTAGCGCTCCGGCTTTTTCCAAATGCACCCAGTGCGGCGAGCTGAAAACACCGCATCGGGTATGTGGCAGCTGCGGCTATTACAACGGCAGAGAAGTAATAAAAATGGAAGCATAGCAAAAGCGGCCGGGGTGGAGTTTCCACCCCTGTTTTTGTATAATGAAGGAGTTAGCGGTTTTGGGCGTAACCATCAGTGCAGTGGATGCGGGCGGCCTCGCCCACAGGGCGGGGATTTCCGCCGGGGACGAGTTGTGCTCTATCAACGGGCACGCGGTGGAGGATGTGCTGGACTACCGGTTTTATCTCACCCACCGCGCCCTGAAGCTGTGTCTGCGGGACAAATCCGGCGCGGAATATACAAAGACCGTGCGCAAGCAGGAATACGATGAGCTGGGGCTCCGGTTTGACACCTTTTTAATGGACAAGCAGCGCCCCTGTAAAAACAAATGTGTCTTTTGCTTTGTGGACCAGCTGCCAAAGGGCCTGCGGGAGTCGCTGTACTTCAAGGACGACGACAGCCGCATGAGCTTTTTGTTTGGCAACTACATCACCCTCACCAATCTTCGGCCCCGGGATGTGGAGCGCATTTTGGCCATGCACATCTCCCCCGTCAACATCTCGGTGCACACCACCAACCCGGAGCTGCGGGTGCGAATGATGAAAAACCCCCGGGCGGGGGAGGTGCTGGACTACATTCCCCGTCTGGCGCGGGGCGGCGTCAAGCTCAACGCCCAGCTGGTGCTGTGCCCCGGCTATAACGACGGCCCGGAGCTTGTGCGCACACTGCGGGATCTGTGCGCCCTGGCGCCCGGGGTGCAGAGCGTGGCGGTGGTGCCGGTGGGGCTCACCGGCCACCGGGAAGGGCTGCGTCCCCTGCGCCTCTTCACCCGTGCGGAGGCGGCTCAGGTGTGCGACACCGTGGACCGCTTTGGGGAGGAGATGCTCCGCATGCACGGCATACGGGTGTGCTATGTGGCGGACGAGCTGTATCTGTGCGCCGGACGCGCGCTGCCCCCCTGTGAATATTACGGGGATTTTGAGCAACTGGAGAACGGCGTGGGCCTGGTGGCGCTGCTGCGTCAGGAGTTTTACGCCGCCCTGGAGAACACGCCCGCCCGAAGCGTGCGCCGCCGTGCCACCCTTGTCACCGGCAGGGCGGCATACCCTTTTTTGCGGGAGCTGGCGGGGGCCGCCGCGTCCCGCTTCCCCGGACTGCGCCTGGACGTGATCCCCGTGGACAACCACTTTTTTGGGGAGACGATTACGGTGGCGGGACTGGTCACCGGCGGCGATATCCTGGCCCAGGCGGGGGGGCGCCCCCTGGGGGACGCGCTGTTGTTTCCCTCGGTGATGCTGCGCCACGAGGGGGACATGTTTTTGGACAATATGACGGTGGAGGAGCTGGAGCGCCGCCTGGGAGTGCCCCTGCGGGCGGTGGACAACGACGGCTGTGCCCTGCTGGACGCCCTGCTGGGACAGTGACCCCGAAGGTACTGTGGGAAGGAAAGGAGCGGATTTGTGTGGCGATGCCGGTTATCGCAATTGTGGGAAGGCCCAACGTGGGCAAATCCACCCTGTTTAACAAGCTGATCGGAAAGCGGTTGTCCATTGTGGAGGATACCCCCGGCGTCACCCGGGACCGCATCTACGCGGAGTGTGAATGGCGCGCCAAGCAGGTGATGCTGGTGGACACCGGGGGGATCGAGCCCTATGCCAACAACGCCATGTTTGCATCCATGCGCCGTCAGGCGCAGCTGGCCATCGACAGCGCCGACGTCATTGTGCTGGTCACCGATCTGCGCAGCGGCATTACCGCCACCGACGAAGAGGTTGCCACCATGCTGCAAAAAAGCGGAAAGCCTCTGGTGCTGTGCGTGAACAAGTGCGACAGCCTGGGTGCGCCGCCGCCGGAATTTTACGAGTTTTTCAACCTGGGACTGGGGGACCCCGTGGGGGTATCCGCGGCCCACGGGCACGGCACCGGAGACCTTCTGGACGCCTGCTATGCCCATTTGGATTTTGATAAGGAGAGCGCTTACGGCGAGGAATACATCCAGGTGGCGGTCATCGGCAAGCCCAACGTGGGCAAATCCTCGCTGGTGAACCGCATCGCCGGGGAGGAGCGCTCCATTGTCAGCGACACCGCCGGCACCACCCGGGACGCCGTGGACACCGTCATCGAAAATCAGCACGGTAAATATGTGTTCATCGACACCGCCGGTATCCGGCGCAAGGCCAAGGTGGAGGAGGCCATTGAGCGGTACAGCGTGCTGCGGGCCTATATGGCCGTGGACCGCGCCGACGTCTGCGTCATTCTCATCGACGCCACCATGGGCTTTACGGAGCAGGACTCGAAAATTGCGGGCTACGCCCACGAAAAGGGCAAGGGCTGTATTGTGGCGGTGAACAAGTGGGACGCCATTGAAAAGGACGGCCGCACCATGCAGGAGTACCAGCGGGATTTGGAGGAGAGCTTTTCCTTTATGAGCTATGTGCCCTTCCTGTTTATCTCCGCCATCACCGGGCAGCGGGTGGATAAGCTGTATGCGCTCATCAACAAGGTGGCGGCCAACAACGCCATGCGCGTTTCCACCGGCATGCTCAACGACCTGCTGTCCTACGCCACCGCCCGGGTGCAGCCTCCCTCGGACAAGGGAAAGCGGCTGAAAATATACTACATGACCCAGGCGTCCACCAAGCCCCCCACCTTTGTGTGCTTTGTCAACAAGGCGGAGTTGTTCCATTTTTCTTACCAGCGCTATATCGAAAACCAAATCCGCGAGTCCTTCGGCATGGAGGGCACGCCCATCCACATGATTGTGCGGGAGCGCAGGGATAAGTGATACGATACAAACGCCATATAGTGAATCAACTTTAAAAAAGTTGATTCCCATTCGGTAAACCAACCTCAAAATAATTGTATTTTGAAGTTGGTTTACTGTAACAGGAAAAGGACGGATGCATATGGTCAACACAATAACAATCGCGGCCTTTGTGGGGACCGCGGTGCTGTCCTATCTGCTGGGCAGCCTCAACTTCGCAATTATCATCTCCCGGATTTTCGGGGATGATGTCCGCCGACACGGCAGCGGCAGCGCCGGAATGACCAACATTTTGCGCACCTACGGCAAGGGGCCCGCCGCCTGCACCCTGGCGGGGGACTTCCTGAAGACCATTTTGGCCATTTTTTTGGCCCGGTTCCTATTTGCCTGGGTGGGAATTACCGCGCTGGACGCCGGGTATTACGCCGGGCTGTTTGTGCTGCTGGGCCACCTGTACCCCCTGTACTTCGGCTTTAAGGGGGGCAAGGGCGTGGTCACCTCCATGGCGATTATGCTGTGCGTGAATCCGCTGGCATTTCTTATTGTGGCGGTGATATTCATCCCCTTTGTATTCGCCGTGAAGATCGTATCCCTGGCGTCCATTCTCGGCGCCATCGCCTTTCCCCTGGTCACCTGCATTGTGCGGCTGATCCAGGGCCGCGACGCGCTGCTGGACACCCTTTGCGCGTCGGTCATCGGCCTGATTGTGATTATCAAGCACCGCGACAACATCAAACGCCTGCTAAACGGCACGGAAAACAAATTTGGCAAGCCCAAAGGCGGATAAAGGAGAGTGACGGTATGTCCCATATTTTTGTCATGGGCGCCGGTGGCTTTGGCACGGCCCTTTCGGTGATGTGCGCCCGTTTTGGACACAAGGTGACCCTCTGGAGCCCCTTCCGGGAGGAGGCGGATGCTCTGGGAGAGAAGCGGGAAAACCCCCGGCTGCTGCCCGGCGTTGTCATCGATAAAAGCATAGAAATAACCACCGGCCTGGAGGCTGTCCCCTCCGCGGATATGCTCCTTCTGGCCACTCCGTCGGGTGTGGTGCGCGCCACCGCCCAACGCATTGCGGGGCTGGTGGGGCGCGGCGTGCCGGTGGCCTGTGTCTCCAAGGGCTTGGAGGCCGGTACCTTCAAGACACTGAGCCAGGTGTTGGAGGAGGAACTGCCCCACAACCACAGCGTCGCCCTTTCGGGGCCCTCCCACGCCGAGGAGGTAGCCCGGGGCGTTGCCACAACGGTGGTGGCCGCTTCCCGCAGCCGCGACGCCGCCGAGCAGGTGCAGGATATTCTGATGAACGAGACCTTCCGCATCTATGTGGGCGACGACGTCCTGGGCGTGGAGCTGGGCGGCGCCATGAAAAACGTCATCGCCCTGGCGGCGGGGGTGCTGGACGGCCTGGGCGGCGGCGACAACACCAAGGCCGCCCTCATGACCCGGGGCGTCGCCGAAATCGCCCGGTTAGGCCTGGCCCTGGGCGCCAAATCCGAGACCTTCGCCGGGCTCTCCGGCATCGGCGATCTCATTGTCACCTGCAACAGCATGCACAGCCGCAACCGGCGCTTTGGCATGCTTATTGGACAGGGCGTGCCCGTAGACGAGGCACTGGAACAAATTGGGATGACGGTGGAGGGATATCCCTGCGCCAAGACGGGCCACGAGCTCTCCCAAAAGCACAGAATCGACATGCCCATCACCGCCGAGGTCTACAATGTGCTCTATGAGGGCAAATCCCCCGCCGACGTGATCAAGGACCTGATGGAGCGTCCCCGCCGCCACGAATCCGAGACCATCTGGTTGTTGTCCCGGTAATTGCCCAGGGAGGGAATGCGGAAATTCGGCCGCAGCCGCCATATCACAGGAAAAGGAGTAACCGTATGATTCTCACCACAACGGAAAACATCTCCGGCAAGCAGTTGGAGCACATCGGCATTGTCAAGGGCAGCGTTGTGCAGTCCAAGCACATCGGCAAGGACATCGCGTCCTCCTTTAAGACCATTATAGGAGGGGAAATCCGCTCCTACACCCAAATGCTGGACGAGGCCCGCGCCATCGCCACCGACCGGATGATGTGCGAAGCCCAGGCTATGGGAGCCGACGCCGTGGTCTGTGTGCGCTATGCCTCCTCCGCCGTTATGACGGGCGCCGCCGAGATTGTGGCCTACGGCACCGCCGTGCGGTTTGTGTGACCGGCCGCATACAATAATCGGCAAATAGCAAAAAGAAGATGAATGATGGAAAATGAATGATGAAGAATTATGGTATCGCCCTTCGGCGATGAATTGAATGACAAATGGGAGCCTACTGTTTTATTTTGATTCATCCGCCGCAGCGGATTCCACAATTATTCATTATTCATCATGCATCATTCATTTTTTATTCATGCGTTTGTTATGTTGCCGCCAATCTGCGGTTTGACTTTACCTGCGCCAGATGATAGAATTATTAGTTGAAATGCGGAATACCAAAAGAAACGGGAAAACTGAAAATCCGGGGGTAAAAAATTCTATGGCGGTAAAGTATATTTTTGTGACAGGCGGCGTGGTTTCCGGTCTGGGAAAAGGGATCACGGCGGCTTCCTTGGGCAGGCTGCTCAAGGAGCGGGGTCTGCGGGTGACCATCCAGAAGTTTGATCCCTACATCAATGTGGACCCCGGTACAATGAGTCCCTACCAGCACGGGGAGGTGTTTGTCACCGATGACGGCGCCGAAACCGATTTGGATTTGGGCCACTACGAGCGCTTTATTGATGAGAATTTATCGGTGAATTCCAATGTGACCAGCGGGCGCGTTTACTGGACCGTGCTGAATAAAGAGCGCCGGGGAGACTATCTGGGGGGAACGGTGCAGGTGATCCCACACATCACCAACGAGATTCAGGAGCGCATTTACCGGGTGGGCAACCCCGACAACACCGACGTGGTCATCACCGAGGTGGGGGGCACGGTAGGCGATATGGAAAGCCAGCCCTTTCTGGAGGCCATCCGGCAGGTGGGCACGCAGGTGGGGCGCGGGAACGTGCTGTACATCCACGTGACCCTGGTCCCCTATATCAGCGGCTCCAAGGAGCTGAAGAGCAAGCCCACCCAGCACTCGGTGAAGGAGCTTCTCAGCATGGGCATTCAGCCCAACATCATTGTGTGCCGCTCCGAGTACCCCCTGCCCGCGGAGATGCGCCGCAAGGTTTCGCTGTTCTGCAACACCCGCGAGGAGGATATTATTCAGAACCTGACGGTGGAATACCTCTACGAGGCCCCGCTGATGCTGGAGCGGGAGGGACTGGCCAAGGCCGTGTGCCATCACCTGCAGCTTCCGGAGTACGCCCCCACCCCCGATCTCACGGCGTGGCAGGAGATGGTGGAGCGGATGAAAAACGCCAAGGGGTGCGTCACCATCGGCGTGGTGGGCAAGTACACCGCCCTGCCCGACGCCTATATCTCCATTTCGGAGTCGCTGCGCCACGCGGGGATCCAAAATGACGCCAAGGTGTGCGTGCAGCTCATCAATTCCGAGAACGTCACCCCCGCCAACGTGGCGGAAAAGCTGGGCGGCTGCCACGGGCTGCTGGTGCCCGGCGGCTTTGGCGACCGGGGCATTGAGGGCAAGGTGGAGACGGTGCGCTATGCCCGGGAGAACAAGGTGCCGTATTTCGGCATCTGCCTGGGGATGCAGATGGCGGTGGTGGAATTTGCGCGCAATGTGCTGGGTCTTGACGACGCCATCTCCGCCGAGTTCGACCCGGACACCGAAAATCCGGTGATTCACATTATGCCGGAGCAGGCGGAGGTCACCGACAAGGGCGGCACCATGCGCCTGGGGCTGTACCCCTGTAAGCTGCGGGAAGACAGCCTGACCAGAAGCCTATACAATGAGGGGCTCATTTACGAGCGCCACCGCCACCGTTACGAGTTCAACAACAAATACCGCTCCCGTATGGAGGAAAAGGGCTTGCGCATTGTGGGCCTTTCCCCGGATGAAAAGCTGGTGGAGGTGGTGGAGCTTAAGGATCACCCCTGGTTTGTCGGCGTGCAGTTCCACCCGGAATTCAAGAGCAGGCCCAACCGCCCCCACCCGCTGTTCTGCGGGCTGGTGCGCGCGGCGCTGGATTTCCAGAAAAAAAGCGCCGATTCGCAAGAGCCTGTTTAGAAATTTTTCGGAAAAAGCGGAGGAATCGCGCGAAAGGAGCGGGGCATGGAGCGGTACGCCACCAACAGTGAACAGGAAACCGAGGCGGCGGCGGCGGAGCTGGCAAAGCGGCTGCGCCCTGGGGACGTCATCGCCTTCCGGGGAGAGCTGGGCGCGGGAAAAACCGCCTTTACCCGGGGACTGGCCCGGGGGTTGGGCATCGCACAGGATGTGTCCAGCCCCACCTTTGCGCTGCTCAACGAATACCGGGGTCCGGTGACGCTGTACCACTTTGACATGTACCGCATCCAGGACGAGGACTCGCTGTACTCCACCGGCTTTTTCGACTATCTGGATGGGGACGGAATTCTGGTGGTGGAGTGGAGCGAGAACATCCCCTGGGCGCTGCCGGAGGACGTCATCACCGTGACCCTGGAGCGGACGGGGGAGAACGAGCGGGCAATTACAGTGGAAGGGGGCGCGCGGTTTTGAATATACTGGCGCTGGACACCTCCTCCAAGGCGTGCTCCTGCGCCCTCTGGCGGGAGGGGGCCTTGGCGGGGGAGTATTTTCTGAACGCGGGGCTCACCCACTCCCAGACCATCCTGCCCATGGTGGATTCCCTGCTCGCCACCATGGGGGTGGAGGCGGGGGAGGTGGACCTCTTCGCCGTGTCCACAGGGCCGGGCTCCTTTACGGGGCTGCGCATTGGGATAGCGGCGGTAAAGGGCATGGCCATGGCGCTGAACCGTCCCTGTGTGCCGGTGTCCACCCTTTGGGCGCTGGCGCTGAACATGCAGCAGTTCCGGGGGTATGTGGCCCCGGTGATGGACGCGCGGCGGGGACAGGTGTACACGGCGCTGTTCCGGGGGGACGGCGCGGCCCTTCGCCGCGAGTGGGCTGACGCCGCCGTCTCCATGGCGGAATTGGGCGCGGAAATTAAAAAACTGACCCAGCCGGTGATTCTGGTGGGCGACGGCGCGCAGCTGTGCCTGGACACACTGGGCGGGGAGCTGCCGGAATTGCTTTTGGCCCCCCAGACCCTGCGGCACCAGCGGGCGGCCAGCGTGGCGCTGGCGGCGCAGCTGGCCGGGGATGCGGCCCGGTGCACCGCCGGGGAGCTGGCTCCGGTATATCTGCGGCTGTCCCAGGCGGAGCGGGAGCGCAATCAAAAAAGGAGTGATCACAAATGATAGCATTGGGTTCGGATCACGGGGGCTACGCCCTCAAGGAAGCGATCAGACAGGTTTTGGACGAGAAGGGCATTCCATACAAGGATTTTGGCGCCCACAGTGAGGATTCCTGCGATTATGCGCAGATGGCGGTGGCTCCGTGCCGCGCCGTGACAAAGGGGGAGTGTGAAAAGGCCCTGTTGTTCTGCGGCACCGGCGTGGGCATCTCCATGGCGGCAAACAAGCTCCGGGGCGTCCGGGCGGTGGTCTGCTCCGACCCCTTCAGCGCGCGGTTTTCCCGCCTGCACAACGACGCCAACACGCTGTGCCTGGGCGGACGGGTGCTGGGCGCCGGCCTTGCCTGGGAGCTGGTGGAATTGTTTTTGAACACGGAATTTGAAGGGGGGCGCCATGCCCGCCGAATCGGCCAAATCGCTGCATTGGAAGAGATAACGGAAGACAAATAAAGGAGATGATCCCATGGGCAAGGAACCGGTGATTTTCGACCACCCACTCATGCAGCACAAGGTGTCCCTGTTGCGGGACAAGAATACGGGCTCCAAGCTGTTTCGGGAGCTGGTGGGCGAGATAGCCATGCTGATGTGCTACGAGGCCACCCGGAATCTGGCCCTGGAGGAGGTGGAGGTGGAGACCCCCATGGCCACCACCCGCACCAACATGCTGGTGGGGCGCAAGCTGGCCATCGTGCCGGTGCTGCGGGCCGGGCTGGGCATGGTGGATGGCATTCTCAACCTGATCCCCGCCGCCAAGGTGGGGCATATCGGGCTCTACCGCGACCCTGTCACACACACCCCCGTGGAGTATTACTGCAAGCTGCCCGCCGACATCAGCCGGCGGGATGTGCTGGTGGTGGACCCCGCGCTGGCCACCGGCGGCTCCGCCGTGGATGCCGTCTCCCTGGTGAAGGAAAAGGGCGCCGTGGACATTAAGTTTCTGTGCATTCTGGCAGCTCCCGAGGGCCTTGCCGCCCTCGCCGCCGCCCATCCCGACGTGCAGGTGTACTGCGCCGCCTTGGATCCGTGCCTGGACGAAAACAAATACATCGTCCCCGGCCTGGGCGACGCGGGCGACCGCATTTTTGGTACAAAATAAATTTATTAGAAAAAGGATTGATACAAAATGCCCTTGACCACCACAAAAGAAATACTCCTGGACGCGCAAAAGGGTGGATATGCCGTGGGCGCCTTTAATTTTGAAAATATGGAGATGGCCGCCGCCATAGTCGCCGCCGCCGAGAAGATGGGACGCCCGGTGATTTTGCAGACCACACTGTCCACCACCGGCTACGGTACAATCCCCATGATGGCCCAAATCGGGCGCACGGCGGCGGCTTCCGTCCGTGTGCCGGTGGCGGTGCATCTGGACCACGGCAGCAAATTTGACGCGCTGATGCAGGCGCTGCATTACGGCTACACCTCCCTGATGATCGACGGCTCCCAGCTGGCCTTTGCGGACAACATCGCCATCTCGCGCAAGGTGGTGGAGGTGGCCAAGCCCATGGGCATTCCCGTTGAGGCGGAGCTGGGCAAGGTGGGCGGCCGGGAGGACGACGTCGTGGCCGAAAGCGGCGGCTACACCGATCCCGCAGAGGCGGCGGAGTTTGCACAGCGCACCGGGGCGGACAGTCTGGCCGTGGGCGTCGGCACCGCCCACGGCGTGTACAAAGGCACTCCAAAACTGGCGCTGGATGTGTTGGAGGCCATCCGCCGGGTGGTGGAGATCCCCCTGGTGCTCCACGGCGCGTCGGGACTCAGCGACGCCGATGTACAGGCGTGCATCCGCCTGGGCGTGTGCAAGGTGAACTTTGCCACCGAGCTGCGCCAAGCCTATACCCGCGGGGTGCGCGAGGCGCTGCTGGACGAGAGCGTCTACGACCCCAAGGTGTACGGCAGGGCGGGCAAGGCCAAGGTCACCGAGCTTGTGTGCAACCGCATGAAGGTTTGCAGCATGGGCTGAGAAAAGCTGTGCGGGGGAGTACCGGCGCCGCTGTCATGTTCATGGGGCTGTTGCTATTTTGCAACAGCCCTATAACGTGGTGGCGCCACGATGCATGAAAACGGGGAGCATGCGATAATAGAATAGTGGGATAAGGTTATATGGGATAAGCGGTGCTGAATAGAATGTTTTGGGCGGGGCGCTTCGCCCTTCTTCAATCTATTCAAAAAGGAGCTTCGCTATGAAAGGCATTTTGCTGGCAGGCGGCGCCGTCTCCATTGAGGCAAAGCCGCACCCCAAATCCAACTGCGCCATGCTGGGGCTGCGCTTTTATCACAGCCGGGTGGTGGAGCGGGCAAAGTGCCTGCGCCCCTCGGCCCAGGGGGAGCTGGAGATAACCGATCGCAACACCACCTACAGCGCCTGCCTGCAATCGGTGTGCAGCCGAAAAGAGGGACTGTGATGACGGCGCTGGTGCTGGGCTCCGGCGGACAGCTGGGCTCCCTGCTCGTCCACGCGCTGGAGGCGGAAAACTACTGGGTGACGGGTGTGGAACAGACCCGGCTGGACATCACCGACGAAAAGGCCGTGCGCTCCCTGGCTGCCATGTATGAGCCGGACGTCATTGTGAACTGCGCCGCCTTCACCGATGTGGACGGCTGCGAGAAGAACCCGGACCTGGCCATGCGGGTAAACGCGCTGGGCGCGGGCAACGCGGCCCGCGCCGCCCAAATGGCGGGTGCCAAGCTGGTGCACATCTCCACCGGCTATGTGTTCCCCGGCACCGGGAATGAGCCGCTGCGGGAATGGGATACCCCCGCGCCCCGGTCGGTTTACGGCAAAAGCAAGCTGCTGGGGGAGGAGCTTGTGCGGCAAAACTGCCCGCACAGCTTCATTTTGCGCACCGCGTGGCTCTATGGAAGCGCGGGCAGCTTTGTGGAGTCTATCCTGCGGGCCGCCCTTCAACGCGATCACATCCGGGTGGTGGAGGATCAAACCGGCTCCCCTACCAATGCCCTGGATCTGTGTCGTCACATCGCGAAGCTCTGCCCCACTCAGCATTACGGGCTGTACCACTGCGCCGGTAAGGGCGCGTGCAGCCGGTACGATTTTGCCAGGGAAATTGTGGAGCTGGCGGGCATCCCCTGCCGGGTGGAGCCCTGCCGCACGGAGGAATTCCCCCGCCCCGCGCCCCGCCCTGCCTATGCGGCCCTGGACAACTGCCTGCTGCGCTGCACCGTGGGCGACAACATGCGCCCCTGGCGGGAGGCTCTGCGGGAATACATGAACACACAAAAAACCGGGGGGGAAACGCCGTAAACCGGCAAGGCGAGGGGGGCGGGGAGTGCAATCTGCACTCCCCGCCCCCCTCGCCTTGATAATCGCAGAATAGTATTATTTGAAAATGAAAACCCAATCGCCGCTCACAAGGAAGCTTGGCCAGCCTACTATAAGCTCTGTTTGCGTTAGCCCTTCATCAAAGGTGATAGCCATTGTACAGACGTCATCCTTCCAGAGCAGTTCTCCGCTGAGAAAATCGGTGCTGTTTATCGATGCCTTATGGATGGAAACCTCCTTGCGTTCTCCCGTGTTTAGCGCAAATTTTAGTTCGGCTGTGGTCGAGGAGGTGCGCTCAACACTTTGCAGCACCATCTTCTGCAAACCCAAATCAATTTCTTTATTGAGATGGTTTTCCTCGCCAACAACCGGAAGATCAATGTTGAATTTTTCCAAATCTTTTTTGTAGCCAACAATAATCCCCGGTATTTCCAAAGTGATTCCCTGCCCGGCGGGCGCGTTGCTTTCAAAGCGCGTGACCGGCCACGCAAGGGGATTTTCCTCGTAAACGTACTCGTAAGCATTGCCATCCTTGTCGCAGCCGACAATAGGCTGGATCGGGGAATGGTTGGTGTTGGATGAATGGGCTTGGTTATCAAAATTTCCTTTCACTTCACGTTTGACCGGCGAACCAATCATATTCAGATTTAAGTCCTCGTCCGCAAAGCTGGTAAAAATCTGGACGCCATTGTCGGTGCGTTTGTACCCCATGTTCATCCAATTAATGGAATTTGGTTCGGCGGGGATGATGTCGCCGTCGTCAAGCGCTGCCGCAGCTTGGGACAAATGGATTGCATGCTGTTTTCCATCCAGCGTCACCACAATATCCTGGACCGGGGTGAGGCCATAAAACCCAAATTCCGCCCCGTTAGGCCCACGGGAATACCCATCAGGCTCATATTCCTTTCCGTCGCCAATTGCAACCGATATATCGGAAAATTCGGCGTCAATAACAAGCGCCAGACTGTCTTGTGTAAACATCGCGGCATAGATCCGGCCGCCGCCGTCCAAATCGGCGGGGGTCTCCAGATAGTACGCTGTCCCATCCACAACAGTGGAATATACCGTTGATTTCCCAAAGAAAGATTCTAAGAAATTGGAGATTTCGTCCGCGTATACAACGGTTGTGCCAACCATCACACAAACAATTGCCGCCACAATGGGAATCAGTCTTCTCTTTTTCATCTTGTTATGCTCCTGTTCCAATTTTGATTGCGCTTTGGCCAAAATGGAATCCACGTCAATATCTATTTCACCCATTAAAGCATCCAGCTCCTTATCAAGAAGATCACTGTCCAAGCTTTGCACGATAGCTCTTATTTCTCTTATTTGATTTTCACTCATGGGACAATACCTCCTTAATCGTTTTTCTGCTCCGCAAAAGCCGATTGTCCACAGCGGAACGGCTCAATCCAAGCGAATGCATGAGATTGTGGATGCTTTCTCCGAAATAGTATCGGCGGATAAATAGCTCCTTGTCCAAAGCGTTAAATGTATTGATTGTCTCTACAAGCTTCTCTTGAGTTTCCCTTTGAATGATCTGCTGCTCCACACCATGGGCGTCTTCAAGCTGGTAATCCTCAATATTATCCACAGTGGGCGCGGACAGCTTCCGTTTATAGGCAAGGGCCTTATATTTCACCAGCATCAATATCCATGTTCTAAAGCTTCCCTTCCGGATGTCAAATTGATTGATTTTCTGCCAAATTTCTAAAAAAACGTCGGATACGCATTCTTCGATATCTTCTTTTGTACCGCAGGCATTGAGAATATTGTAGGTAAGATAATAGATCGGTCTTGTGTATTGCCTGATTAAAATTTCAAAAGCGTTCCGGTTGCGCTTCCGAATTTCAGATATGAGCTCGTTATCTGAATACTGCACCTGTTCATCTCCTTTCATTTAGTTACTATGCAAATAAGAGTTGAAATCTCTCAAAATATGCAGAAAATATATCCTTGGGAACACCTTAGAATTTAGTGTTGGGGGAGTACTAGGACACTGGTAAATAGATGTGTTGTATGGTAAAATAATACCATACATCTATTTAGCGCGTCTTGTTTCCATAAAGTGAACATACAAAAATTAAGGAAGGATAGAAATATGAGTACCTTTACGTTAAAAATTTTGGCCGTACTCTTTATGTTTCTTGACCACATCTATTTATATTTCTTTGCCCCATCCATGGGAGCGCCTTTGATACTCACATGTATTGGGCGGGTAGCATATCCGTTGTTTTTGTTTTGCATGGTATGGGGCTACCATTATACGAGAAACCGAAAAATCTACCTGCTGCGCCTCTATCTCTTAAGCATTTTCATGACGGTATTTTCCTATGCCATCGATTATTATCT
>Ga0153939_1000409_pt1 | contig 15923 bp, 14 predicted proteins | sample TSNJ023MetaG_FD_104734 | JGI IMG/M metagenome (GOLD analysis project Ga0153939, IMG submission 104734) | Attine ant fungus gardens microbial communities from New Jersey, USA - TSNJ023 MetaG | ecosystem: Host-associated > Fungi > Mycelium > Unclassified | place: USA: New Jersey, Brendan T. Byrne... | reverse complement strand
TTTTTTCCAGTTCAGTCTTGGAAATCAATGGTAAGTTCAGCGCATTCTCAATACCAATCGCCCCAACCGTAAAAACACGTTCCTGAGCTTCACCTAATTGAATTACACGCTTTCTATACTGCTCAGTACTTGTAAAATGAAGATAGCTAAGTTTGGAGATCGAGTGACGGATTGCCTCATCCACCGCTCCCTCCGTAGTCTCACCGCCGTACAAATGAAAAATTGGGATACCAGCATTCATGGCTGCGAGGCAAACTGCCAGTGTTTCATACCGATCACCCAATACCATCAATGCATCAGGCTTTGATTCCTCAAAATAATCTGAAAAGCCCATCAGTGCTAAACCCATGCTTTTTGAGATTGCTGAGGTGGTATCTGAGCTCAACAGTATTTCAATTTTTTTGTCAATCTCAATTCCGTCAGACTCAATTTCCCGATAGGTTAACCCAAATTCCGATGATAGATGTGCACCTGTCGCAACTACCTTAATAGTAAATTTTGCACTTTCTGTCAACGCCTTGATGATCGGTCGCAATAGACCATACTCGGCTCTTGTAGCAGTAAGTACCGTAATTGTCTTTTTCATATTTCTATCAGATCGTCCTCTCTAAAATCACGGATTGCTTTACTTCCTAACACTTCATGCCACAGCATGGGACTAATACCGTTCCCTGGGCGTTTAGTGGTGATATTTTCTTCTGTCAGGGTTTCACCTACCTGGATATCTCGTTTAACCACAATGCTCTTCCGGGCAATTGCTATATTTTTCACCTCAGATGCTGTCGGCTGTTTGATGCCAGTTCCAAATGCTTTCTCCACATTCCTAATAGCTGAAACCATTGCTTTTAATTCATCTGGTTCTAAGCTTGCCTTATGGTCAGGACCCTCCATGTTTTTATCAAGGGTAAAGTGCTTTTCAATGACAGTTGCACCCATAGCCACCGCCGCCACTGGAATTTCAATCCCAGATGTATGGTCAGAGTATCCAACATTCAATCCAAATTCCTGCCGCATCGTCTCCATAGCACATAGATTTACTTCATCAAATGGTGTAGGGTATTCGGTTGTGCAATGAAGCAATATTATATCCTCTTTTTCCGTACCGCTTTGTGTTAGCACCTTTAATGCAGCACCTACCTCATCAATTGTAGACATCCCTGTGGATAGTATGATTTTCTGCTTAAAGGAACTTATTATTTCCAGATATGGTAGATTCGTAATTTCTCCGGAGGGGATTTTCCATTTATTCATTCCTATATTATATAAAAAAAGCACGCTCTCTAAGTCGAATGGTGTAGAGAGAAAAGTAATTCCCACTCTGTCACATTCCTCTTTAAGTACAATGAAATCCTCATATGGTAAGAGCAACTTCTTTATCATATCAAGCTGACTTTCGTCTGCATCAGTAGTAAACTTTTGGTAATCTGCCTTCTGCGCATGTCTTGACATTACATTTTCAGCTTTTCCTGTTTGAAATTTAATAACGTCAGCACCGCATTCCTTGGCAACATGAATCATCTTTTTTGCCAAATTCAGTTCTCCATTATAATTCACTCCGGCTTCAGCAATAATTAATGTATTGTTCATGTTCGTTCCCTTTCATTTAATATTTATTGGCTTTGCAGGCATTCCTACTGCAGTACAATATTCAGGCAAGTTACTAACGACTACTGCTCCCGCACCTACCCTGGAACCACATCCAACCGTTTTTCCCTGTATGATTTGTGTTCCTGTTCCTATTTCCACACAAGTCTGCAAATGCACATTTCCCGAAACATTTGCACCCGGATTAATTGTTACAAAATCATCAATGATAACATCGTGACCAATCGTGCAATCAAGATTTATAATATTTCCATTTCCGACAGTAATATCGACTGTCATGATACAACCAGCACAAATAATATTTCCTATACCCATTGACACACTTTCCGATAACAAAACATCCGGATCTATGAGATTAGGAAAATACAAATTGCTATTGGTTTTGTATAAATCATATAAACGTTTTCTATTATATGATGTCCCTATTGACAATGCAACTGCAAGTTTATCCTTGTATGAAAGCAGAAACTCGTCGTTTCCAATAACCCCTTTGACATACTTATCTTTATCTATGTATCCCAGAAAATTCCATGTGGTATTCTTCACGTTAATCCTGTCAACCAACCACTTAACCTCTTTTGCAAAACCTCCATTTCCGACAATAACTAAATTTTTCATTTATGTGGGGCTCCTCTCTTTTTTTAAGCCATATATTCTTTTATTTAACTCTACATTTTTAATATCATATTTCCAACTCCGATTTTTATATGTTACCGATGGATATACACTGAACCACAATGGTATTATAAACTATACTAATATTTCCGCACAGGCTAGACCTAACCACATTTTTAAAAATTCTACAATAGCATTTCCATGCTATCAATATCCGTATACCCTATAATGTTATATTTACTCTTATATGTTGTCAATCATATTTTTAGCATGACTGCCAAATCCCGCCAAAATCAAATCTTTCGTAATCATTCCACACCTTGATTCAATTTTTCTTCCATCCTATGCATTTCTTCAAATTCACCCATATCAAAGAATGAGTCCTCACTGATAGGATACATACCGACTTGCAATTTAACCTTCATAAGTTTATCTGCCAAGTCCGGCATATGAAAATATGTGTCCTCTTGAATCATTTCTATTATTTCTGGATTTATCACATACATCCCGGTATTTACCAAATAAGACAAACTGGGTTTTTCTTCCATAGAGGTAATAATGCCATCCTCTTTTGAACGAAGAACTCCATAAGGTACTATGACATTTTTAAGTGCAGATACGATTGTCATTGCATTCCCAGACTTTTTGTGATGCTTCATTATATTTGCATAATCTGCATTAACCAAAATATCGCAGTTGGTTACAATAACTGGAGAATGAAACTTCTTGTGTATCAATCGTATACTTCCGGCAGTACCCAGCGGCTTATCTTCCTCTACATATGACACATTGTATTTCGGCTCTAAGTCTGTAAAATACGACTTTATCATTGCCTTCTTATAGTTTACTGTCATATGAAAATCGACAATATTATACTCACAAAATTTATCTATTATCCTCTCTATTATTGGAACATCTCCAATAGGTATTAACGGTTTTGGTAGTATTTTTGTATAAGGATAAAGCCTCGTTCCTTTACCGCCTGCCATGATGATAACAGATGTAGTACTTAGATCACCCTTCTCCTTTTTAGCAGTCCGCGACATAACATCTGTATCGAAAATAATATCTATAACCTTTCTTTCCTCATTGAGGATTGGAACTACGCGGATGTGATGGGTTTTCATGTAGCTTTCGGCTTTATCTCGTTCCTTTTCTGTCAAGCATTTTGTTTTTTCATGCATAAAAGATCTTGCCTGCCCCATTAAATCACCTGTTTTAATAACCCATCTGCGAATATCACCATCACTGACACTTCCTATAAGCGTTTTGTTCGAATCAATTATGAAGATTACCCCTTTTGCTGTCTTGTCCAATCTCTTCATCGCATCAACAACCGTGACATCAGCAGTTGCCAAAAAGTCTTTAGTCTCCAATTTACTCATTTGCACATGCTCCTAACAAACTTCTTACCTGCTCTACTACATAATATATTTCTTCCTTCGTAATCTGTGTGCTCGATGGTAAGTTTAAAATACAGCCAGAATAATAAAATGCTTTTTCGATTTGGTAAGCCTCCGCTTCTATGTAAGGCTTTTGCTCATGTATTAAGCCCCAAATCGCTCTGGACTGGACACCTTTACCTTCAAGTTTGGTAATGATGTCCCGCATTGATCCCTTGACCTTAGTTCTATCAATTTCAAGGGAATAGAACCACTGATTGGAATATGTACCAGTGCGGAATCTCAATAGTTTCCCATATTCAAATCCATCAAACAATTCTTCATACAAATCATAATTTCTATGCTTTCTTTCCACAAACCCCGAAAGTTCCTCCATTTGTGCAACCCCGATAGCAGCCTGTATATTCGTCATACGATAATTGTAGCCTATCTCGTTGTGTATATAAAAATGGGTATCATCCTTTGATTGTGTGGATAAATATCGGAGATGATCCACTATCTTGGCATCACATGCCGTCACAGCGCCACCGCCACCTGTTGTGATGATTTTATTTCCATTAAATGAGTACGCTCCAAAATCTCCGATTGTCCCAGCATACCTGCCCTCGTACCTGCCTTCTGTATAGTATGTACCCAGTGCTTCTGTAGCATCTTCAATAACTTTCAAGTTGTAGTTGATGGCTACATCCATGATGGTTTCCATATCAGCCATATTGCCAAACACATGTACAACCACCACAGCTTTTACAGGTTTCCCAATATGTTGCAATACTCCATCTGTAAACTCACATTCTTCCTCGCAAAATTTACGAAGTTTGACAGGATCTAAACACAGAGAATCATCGCAATCTATAAACAGAGGTTCTGCAAATTGATACCTCACCGGATTAATCGCAGCAATAAACGTAAGCGTTGGAACGAGTACTATATCCCCAGGCAGCACTCCACATTCAATAAGCGATAAATGTAAAGCTGATGTGCCACTTTGACAAGCAACCACATTTTCAGCTCTAATATAATCTGCTATTTGCTTTTCGAGTTTTTCTATAAACATTCCTCCTGTGGAAACCCATCCCTGATCAATAGCTTCGTTTACATATTTGCTTTCATTTCCTTCAAAATTTGGAATTGAAAGTGGTATGAATCTATCCATGATTACTCCCTTGTTTATATTGATTTTTATTATATCCACTGTATTCCATACTACATCTTAGAATCTAATGTTTTACCCATTTCTTCATGTACGAAGCATGGAAGGTATTCCTTGATTGCTTCTACAACTTCCGCTTTGGATATATCCTCTCTTTCAAAGATTTCCTCAAGTCTATCAAAAAGTAGCTTTACGCTCATTTTATCCGGAATTAATTTTTTAGTTATAACTCCTAACGATAAAAATCTATCCATATCTACAGACTCTTCATCCGTATAAAACTCTTCATACGTCTTCTCTCCCGTAGTATCTGAACTTGAATAATGAACCGGATAATTGATACAACCTTTTTTTAAATCCAAAGCCTTGTCTATAGCTTCTTCATCAGACGAGCATTCCAGAACCTTATAACCATGCTCGTGTAAAAGCTCTGTCGCAATTGTATCGAATGTCATCATCTGTGCTTCTTCCAGTTTTGGGAAGAATATCTCCCGATTGTTCCCAAGTATACAGGCCAACATGCAAATTTGTCCGCTCTCCTGCGGTGATACAAAGTATCTCTTTACATCAGATGGTGCAGATAACGGCTGAAGCTTTGATATTCTTGCCAGAAAACTTGCTGGTAAGGACCCGTTTGAAAATGCAACATTTGCGAAACGTGCCGTATTTACAGGAAACTTATCCGAATATGCAAAGATTACATCCTCCATAATTCGCTTGCTCGCTCCCATAATATTTACTGGATTTGCAGCCTTATCTGTAGATACACAGAAATATTCCTCTGGTGGAATTTCTGCCATAAGATCAAGCAATTTCTTTGCATTAAGCACATTATTTTGTACCAAAGCTTCTACTGAGTAGATATCCTTTTCGCTACGTACATGTTTGTGAGCCGAAAAATTTGCAACAATATCAAAACCACCACGCTTACGAAACATTTTCTCAAAGGTTATAGAAGCAAAGTCCATCGGATATGAGACATAGTCCCTTGGCACATACATTCTTGTGCTACGTAGGTCACGTGTCAGCTCCGCAAGTGCATTTTCGTTGGTATCAACAACAACCAACGTTGATGGCTTGTATGGAAGAATAGCCTTGATAAAAGAACTACCGATGCTACCGGCTCCGCCAATGACTAGGACGGTTTTTTCAGTTATATTACTATCAAGAACATGCTGATTAGCTTCAATATCCCTTGCAAACATGCTCTCCTGTCTTTTACTTACATACATTGATATGAAATGTTCTAATTCAAACAATATTCAACTCTCCTTTCAGTCAACTATTTCGAACTCTTTATCCATTAAAAAACTAGTATATCCTTTTGTTTCTAACAGATCCATAATATTTTTTATCTTCCATATTTTTGTTACGGCATATTTGTTATCGAATTTACATATATGGTTTATGTCTGATTTTATTGGAAAAATATCATAAAACCAATTGCATTCTGTAAGCATATCCTTAACAAATAAATTCCTAACATAACGAAATTTAGAATTAACCATTTCGGATCCATTTCCACAAATCACATACATGACGATATTGCAAAGCTTATTAAATAAACTCATCTTATCTCCTCTAATGCTCCCCTCGTATCTTTGTTCTTTTACATATGAAGCTTGCGGCATTTTGTCTATAATCAATTCCTTAAGGGCTCTTCGTTCAAATAGCGATTCAAACGACCACGTAAATGATGCATCAAACAAATGAGGATTATATATGGAAAAACTTCTTTTTGTTCCACAAAAGCTTTCAAATCCTCCAAATTTATTTCTAGCTCCTATGATATGGAAATATTCTTCATAAATATCAAAATTGGATTTACCATTGTTAACTTCTTCTTTAATATATTTCACTAATTTGGATGATATCGAATTTTCAATATCATCATTGTAAATCCTTTTGAACCAACTTCTATTACTAGTAAACCTTGTTTTTTTCTTAAACAATACTCTAAATAATGTATTAATATGGAGACATAACTGCGTGTTTGGTATGAAATCACGTCCCATCTGCCTCAAAACATTTGCTAACTCTACAGTTGACATAGACTTTATTTTATCTGGTATTGTAGAACCTACTATGTATCCATTTCCGCCTGTAATCAAAATATCAAAATCAGTATCATACTGTCCCTTAAAAAACTGGGCAGTACAAGTAGGATTATAGCGTAAATCAAGTTCCTTTATTTTACTAAATATTTCTTTATTCCATGCACACTCAGTATGAGGTTGTTTATAAATTTCCGCCAACTTACGCGCATTATAATGATCTCTAGCTAAAAACAGCTTATGCGGTTTAGGATTTCCAATAATAAAGCTTTCTATTTTCATATCACGTGTGTAATATGAAAGCAATCTGGAATCAAGCCCTCCGCTAAGTCCGTATGCATATTTTACATCGCCGCATTCAATCTTGATTTTTTCTATACAGCTATCTATATGGGCACCTATTGAGTCTCTAACCTCTTCAACAGACATTTTTTCATCTGGATTATATTTTACTTCAAAATATTTTTCTATCCTCAATCCAATAGCAAAATCAAATGTACAAACATGCGCTGGATTTAACACTTTCACATATTTGATGAATGTTCCATCAAATATAGGATAGCAACCATTCATAATCTCTTTTACACTATCTATATCAATATCCTCTATTGACTTACACACAAGATTGGCCACTTCCCAAAAATCATCAGATATAATTACCTCCTTCCCGATACATGCGTAGTATAGTGGCTCAATACCATACTTTGAGTTTGCAAAATATATTTTTTTATTCAATTTGTCTATTGTTACTAAGAGAAATGAGTCCTTAACATCTTTAATGAAATCAATTTCTCCTTGCCAATCCAACGTTTCAAAATATCTTTGTGTTGTATGGAATTCACCCGAAAAAATCTTTACAAACTGCGAGTTTACACTCATACTCGAAAAGTATGGTGTTAATCTATCACTATATTTATAACGAATTTTTTCATTCTTTGCCTCAATTAGAAATGACATAACAAACCTACCCTTCCTTAGCCACATATAGCAATCTCTCTTAATTATTTACTTAGGATATATGCAACACAGACATTGGCATAAAATGTTCCTAATGGCGTCAAATTAAAACATTGCAGACGTATACTTCGTTTAACTACATAGTTCATCCTTCAATAATTTTCGTTTTTAATTTTTTTACAGACAATAATATTCTTAAGTTTAGCAAACACCTGAAATCCATCTCTATTTATATGCTTTCTTCTAATTTTCGTTCAATTTTATTAATTCTAAAATAAAATATTCCATGTCACTAAATCATTTTAACAAATAATATCAATGTTTAATTGACGCTATAATATCTTTAATCTGCTCAATGCTAACTATCTTAAAAATCAAAAGAAATATAACTTCAATGGAAAAAGAAATCATCGTACATACAATAAATGCAATTATTCCACTCAATTTAGTACAAAGGAATGAATTAATCATGCATATTGGCGCAGCACTTACCACTATTTTGATTAAAATAATCCACCCTCCCTTATCATTGATATTCTTGTTATACTTGCCAATCATGATGAAGAGTACAACAGCTGAAAATATATTTGATACCGATGTCGCAAATGTAATTCCAAAAACTCCAAGTGGCTTATATAACACCAAATCTAATCCAATATTTAACAGCACAGAGAGTAGGTTTACTATCACAGGAAACTTAGTGTCATCATACGCATAATATACTCTGGTTATTATATCTCTCATTGCCAAAAACGGTAATCCAATAATATACCCCATAAGTGCCGCACTTGTTAATGATAGTGATGTCTCATCGAAGCTTCCTCGCATATATACAATTCTGGTAATATTAACAGAATTGAAATACACACAACACATAATAGGTACAAGCATAGATAACGCTAATATTATCATCTTTCTCGTGCTAGATGCGACCTCTTGGTCTTTTCCTTGATTTTCCATTTCTGTCAAATTTGGAAAAAAAGCCGTAACAATACTATTTATAATAACATTTTCAATAAATAAATAAAGCACACAACTATAAGATAACGCTGATATAGCACCTTGCGTCACCCTTGATGCTATTGATTTATCAATTATAAGATTTATTTCGTGTCCCGCTGTTCCAAGCAAAAGTGGAACAATCAATATAACCATTCTTTTTACATCGAAATCTCTTAAAACCCCTTTGGGCTTAAATTTAAAATATTTATTTGAGCATAAAAACAAAAATAGTGCATTGAATATAATAGCAAAAATGTATGATATCACTAATGAATTGATGCCAACATTTTTCGCGAAAATTATTACAGAAAAAATACTCGCAACACTAGTTACCGTTCCCGTTAATCTAACTGGAATAAAGTTCTTTTCAGCTTGTAAGACAGAACTGTATACCGACACAATACCCTGAAACGGAAATGCAATACACATAATCTGTACCATGTATTTTAGCTGTTCGTGCTCATTTAGTGTATATCCTGGGGCAAGCCAATAGCTGATTTGATCGGAAATAACAAATGTTACAACTCCAATTATTATCATAAGGAAAACAATTATAATTGCCAAATTTGACACAAAGCGATTATTTGTCCCTTTTTCTTTATTTGCTATATATATGTTCACCACTCCTATGGCCAGACTTGCCAATATAATAGATGCTATACTATCCACAAAACCAGATGCATTATAATAAATATCTGTAATTTGTGTTGTCCCAAAAAAGTATGCAATTACCATTCTATTAATAAATCCAATACACTTTAGCAGAATCGTTAACAGAATCAGTATGACTATACTTTTTTCAAGGCTTTTCTTCATGCTATTATTCCCAACTTTCAATAATGCTAATCATTTTTTTCACATTCAATCCTTCTACTCCTACTTCTCATATTTGCTTCGATCCAAACATATGTCCATATTGGCATAAAAGAGTACGATGCTTCATCTGTCATTGCCCTAAGGCAGGTAATACACATAATTAAAAGCAAGGTGTAATTTTTAGTTTTTATACAATACTTAAAATCTACAATTAGCATCCACAAAAAAAATGCTAGCGGAATTAATCCAAAATTATAGTGCCAGTTAAGAACAGTATTATGCATATTTGCCATTTTCATCAAGTAAATATTTCTATCAATTGCAGCCCCTAATAAAAAAGCCTTTATAGAGTCCACACATTCTATATAACATGACCATATATAAATCCTTGAGTTGTCATCTGTCAACGTTTCTATTACTTTTTCCCATGAATCTGTAGTCTTTAAAAAAATTATAACTACTGTTGCCAAAAGTAAAATTTTCCACCAATATAGTGTATTTCTTTTCTGATTAACAATCCAAACGCCTATGCAAAATAATGAGATTGATAGTATTCCACCTATGCCATCGCAAATTATGGCTACAATCAATGCTATTGCAAATATTAAATAGTTTACTTTCTTCTTGCATTCAAGCCGATATATTAAGTCAAATGACAAAAACTCAATTATAATTATAGATACAGCATTCTGCCATACAAGCTTGGATAATATAATCCCATATTGCCACGATGAGATCAGAACCTTAGGTGTTGTAGTTACCTTATACGTTAAATACAAGATTATCAATATTCCAACAATATCTAACAATTTTAAATTTTTTCTATTATGATAAACCAAAATACCTAGTACTTGGGCCGTCAGTAGAACTACCGCATTAAAAGCATTATGATTACCATTTGCTAACAAGTCAAATCCAGCAATAATATCCACAAAGAGTAGCAGACGCATCAGTTGGCGGTATTCCGAAAAAACCAAATACGCATATGCGAAAGCAGCAATGCCCATCATAAAATACAGCGCTGTTGTACCAAAGAAACTAATATCTGTTAAATGTCTCACCAAAAAGGTTACAACTATTCCATACATAAAAAGCGATGTGTATGTCATTCTCCATGGCATCTTCATTGATTTAATCTTCATTACTATAGCCACTCCGTAATCTATTTATTGTTGAAGTTAGTTCTCCCCTCGTTTTAGGCATTACAAAATTATTTTTTCTATAACTTGCTTTTATTTTTTTTAAAAAAATATCATAATCTTTATTAACCGACATACCGACTGGGAACAGATTATTAAGCATCACTATGTCCGGTTGCGCATCTAGCATCAAGTACAAATTTGCAATAGCAGATGATGTGACCGATATAAACATGTTATCCATAATCTGCTCGTTCATAGCAATTATCTCAAATGGAACAGAGGTTTTCTGCGTTGTATGTTTATTACCATATTTATCCTTCATTGATCTAGGATGTAATTTTATTATAACATTCTCATTTCCCAACTCGTTTTCAATTATATCAATTAATTCTCGTTGTATAGCATTTTCTTCATCAGTGTAGAACTCTTGTTCCAGTATAGTACATACCCTTTTTTCAGGAAAAATGCGTTCATTATAATCAAATGCAGTACATATATGCTTAATGAGCATATTGTCATAATGTGTTGTAATCTCCTTCAACAAAATATTGTTCCACGCATTTATCACGAAATCTGGTTTATGTACATACAATGTATCAGCATCATAAAGATAATATCTTCCAAAAAAAAATTTAGAGAAAAGTATCTTTAGATAATTTTTTTTGCCGAAACCAACATATTCGTACACACCCTCTTCATACAACGAAAGAGTAACTCTTGGATTCAGTCTTTTTATAGCATAGTAAAACTCACAATTCCTCAAGCTAATTCCCGACAGAAAAACTCTGTCATACTTTTCTACATTAGATGGAAGGTTAGCAATAATATCATTAATATCTAATGCATTTTTCACTCTTACAACAATTCTCGTTAAGACATTAGTTCTTTTCAACATATCTTTCACATGTTTGATTTCATGACCTTCCGAAAAAATACACTTATCAACCAGATTTAATGCCGCTGTGCATATATTTTCTGTATAATAAATATCACACGACATTTTATTGAATTCTGTATGCGCAATAATTGCAGCATTTACCAATTGAAGAGGTGTGTTTACAAGAAAGAGTATATTACCTTTTGTTTGATATAACATAGATCTACCTTTCTATTATGGAAAGAAATATCCTACTTTTATTATAATGAGATTCAAACGGATATTTTAATATAGTTTTATTATTCCATAACCTATCAATGTAACAATTCCACTGTTAACATAAAAATATTCTCATTTCAGCTGTTTTTATCGCTTGTTTTGTATTAATTAGATTAAATAATTATATTTAAAATACATAAAGTTTATATCTATTTTTTTTTAAAATAATCTACCGATTATATTTTCTATAACAATTCCATGTAAATATAAGTATACTCATATCATCTATAAAATACATCCTATTTAAAGATATCTATTACTATTTTATTGATTTCCTCATTAAACCTTAAGTTATTCATTTCAATTTCGTTTGATACACCCTTAATTATTGTTTCATAATCATTTATAACTTTACCTAACTTATCTATTTCATATACAGGAATAATATTCTTTTGTTTTTTTGAAACAGCTTCAACAAATTCCATTTGGTGGTTATTGACATGCTCTTTAAATTCTTTTTTCCTGGGAACAACAATCGGAATTTTTCCTATCTGAAGCGCCATCATAAAACTTGAAGGACCTCCATGTGTTATTATGATTCTAGCCATTTCTATATTATGTATCATTTCTTTATAGGAAAAGAGTCTATTCCACTTACAACTCTTAGGCTCATATGTTGAATAACCTGTTTGAATAATCACTTCATCTGTAAAACTTTCACTTTGTTTTAATTCATCCATATATCGTATAAGTCTGTTGAACTGTTGTTCATGCGTACCTACCGTTACAAAAATCACTAAAAAATACCTCCAAGATTTATTGATTTAGAATATACTTCCTTTTGCTCATCCCACTGCACAATAAATCTGTCAACTATAGGGTAAACCAATTTCCCCGTCAAAGATGGTTTATCAATTCTATCATAAATTTCTATATACATGAGTTTTTTCCCCATAAGTTTCGCTAAATAAAAAAAAGGTACTGCGACAGCCGCTCCAGATGAAATAAGTAAATCAGGGTTTTCTTTATGCAATATTTTCCACGCAACAAATGTATTCTTGATTAGATTTTTTATGTTTCTATTTGTAGGATAAAAGCAGTAATAAACCTTTTCATCTTTCAAAAGACTCCTTGCATCTTCTTTATTAAATGTCACCCAAAATCTATCCTTATCTTTCCAGAATTGCTTTAGCATATATAAATGTGTTAAATGTCCACCGCTGGAACCTACCAAACATACTTTCATAATTTACCTCTCTTAATAGTTTTTATATTAAATAAAATATTAGAATAGTGATAAAAAATTACTATTTTAATACCATGTACAATATTAATTTTTATGTAATAGTTGTGCGGTTTAAATTGTACTACTGTTCTTTATTTGCTTTAACCCATCAATTTAATAATTTATATAGATATATCAATGGTATTCCAAACATTGCTACAAGTGCCTTCAGAGAGATCATTCTGGATATTCCTTCTTATTGTTATTTTTGTTATTTATCATAGAATACTTCTCACACTTCATAATATATACGGTGGGAATAGTCTTGATTTGGTTTATTATGCAAGTCTTCTTTTTGTGTCTATTCTGCGATTTTGGCTTAGTTTATTTTCTTTCACACAAAATGATTTCCTATTGTTTAATCAATGTTACATTGATTTTATATTTAATTAAAAAGTTTCCCAATTTAATGCACTATAGAAATAGCATATTTCATCTATAATTATTATATTTCGAACATAAATTGTAGTTTATAATCTTCGTCTTTTTTCTTGGATGATTTTTAATGGTAATTTAAGTTAAAGATTATTTCTATATGACAATAAAAATACTTTATATAAGTCCCAAATATAGCATTTACGACTATATATAACTCCTTTTTAAAGCTACTCCGTAATAACTCAATGACCCAGTCAGTTTACGGACTATAGTCCGGCAGGTGGGAATCTTATATTATATCTTTCTTGGATTGTCCAGAATAAATATACTGGTTTAAGTATTAATTGAAAAAACATTACTTACATAATCAATGCAGATAACTGCATACTTTGTTTTAAATAAACATTACATAAATACAACAATAATAAACACTTTCAATCCCTGTAGACAATTCAAGAAAATAGAATGTCTGACATTCTATTCTATCTCCGTATTTCGTCTGTCTTAAACATAAGCACTAGCTCTCATTCATATATTATTTATAAATAATATGAGGAGCTAAATCTACATCTTTATTAAATGAATATTTTATGCTTCTGCAAAAATTGTTACTAACTTTTGTACTAATTTACATTTTCCTTCGTTTTAAGGCTTACCTCTTTCTCTAAGACATTTACTCATATTTGTTAACATTAATAAGCTCCCTTTCCGCCTATTACCATCCTGACTGTCTTTAATATAATCTTCATATCCACCCATAAACTTGCCTCGTCTATATATCTAAGATCCAGATCTATCCATTCAGCAAAGCTTAATTCATTCCTCCCACTACACTGCCAATAACAAGTCAAGCCTGGCTTTACTGCCATCCTTTGTTTCTCATATGCATTACAATTCTCCGTTTCATAAGTAACAAGAGGCCTCGGCCCAACAACACTCATTTCTCCTTTGAGGATATTAATTAACTGTGGCAATTCATCCACACTGGTCTTCCTGATAAACCGCCCCACCCTCGTCACCCGAGGATCCTTCTTTATCTTAAATGCCGGGCCATCCAGTTCATTCTGCGCTAGAAGCTCCTTATGCAACTTCTCCGCATCCCTGCACATACTACGGAACTTATACATTCGAAACACCTTTCCATTGATTCCATTCCTATCCTGCGAATAAATTACTGGGCCACCATCCTCTATCCAAATCGCAACTGCCGTTATCAGGAATACCGGCAGCAGCACAATCAGCGCAAGCACACTGCATATCACATCCATTACTCGCTTCGCCACCTGGTATGCTGTTTTCTGATTGCCAGTAGAATTCCTTCTACCTATTCCCTCAATGACCTGAAAGTTGTTTTCTTCCACCAATATTTCCTGCTTTACCTGAACATCCATACCTCATAACCCCTTTACGGTTTTCTGTTATTATCTTTTTTATCATATTTAACAGCTCAACCCTTTAATCCCCATAATTCCCATAATACTTCCCATAATATCTTCCATAATACTTCCCATAATACCCCTTACCCCTTAAATCCACCTTATTCAACACACATCCCAATATCCTGCAGTCTGCCTTATTCAGCTGCTCCTTTACTTTTTGAACGAACCTGTAGCTGACATCACCGCTTGCTACGACAATCAATGTCCCATCACACGCCTTTGCAGCCACCGCTCCATCAATCACACTGCCAACAGGTGGAGTATCCACAATTACGTATTGATATTCCTTCCTTGCCTTAATAATCATTTCCTTAAACTTCTTATTCCCTAACAATTCACTAGGATTAGGAGGCACCGGACCAGCGAATATCATATCCATGTTCGCAATATCCGTTCTGCAGCACACCTCTTCAAAAGAGTTCTTACCCACCAGATAATGGATCAGTCCCAGCCTCACCTTTCCCTTTCTATGATGAGTGCGCATAACCGACTTCCGCAAATCTGCATCAACTAACAACACTTTATCCCCATTCTCCGCAAATGCCCGGGCCATGTGGTATGATACACTGCTCTTACCCTCATTAGGCGTACAGCTTGTCACTGCCACAACCCGCACATCCTCTCCGGTAAACTCTATATTGCTCCTTAAAGTCTTGAAGGCTTCCCTTACATGGAAGTCAAGCTCTTCCTTTTTTAACTCTATTTCCTGCATTGTTTGCTCCTTCTTGCTTATATTACTATGTGGTTTATACATTATTATCTTTGTATACATAATTATTTCTGGCATCAGCGTAATTATTTAAGGCATCCATTATATGCTCACCACAAAAATATTTACCCTCTATAAAAGGTATGCACCCTCTGTTATGTACCCACTACAAAACAATTTCCTGCAACTTATCCGATTCTACCTCTTCCAGATCAACATCCCGCAATTCCGAAGCATTATAAACCGCATTCTTGCCTTTCTTTTCTTTCCCC
>Ga0153939_1000408_pt1 | contig 15943 bp, 19 predicted proteins | sample TSNJ023MetaG_FD_104734 | JGI IMG/M metagenome (GOLD analysis project Ga0153939, IMG submission 104734) | Attine ant fungus gardens microbial communities from New Jersey, USA - TSNJ023 MetaG | ecosystem: Host-associated > Fungi > Mycelium > Unclassified | place: USA: New Jersey, Brendan T. Byrne... | reverse complement strand
TAGAAATGACTTCGCGCATGGTGCAGATTCAAGAGAGAAGGATGGTGGCCAAAGAAAATCCAGACTCGTGTTGTTGGCGTGATGTCTGTTTGTTCCTCGTGCCAATCTCCCACGGTGCACGAGGCTTAGTTTTTTTTTTTGTAACGCGGTGCTCGGTCCGCGGTAGCGTTCAAAACACACTACAAAGTCCAATTCTACTCACAGATACAGGTGAAAGTCAAATCACTGGCAATTTATCTGAAACATCTGAAGATAGAAAGCGGAAGGGAATAGGAAATTGTTAGTAAACATTTACTGAGTCATGTCACTAGTGCAAACAAACGCTGAAGGAGAGTAGAAGACAAATTATTGATAATAATTCAGTCTTATATATGTAAACAACTGTTCATGACGTGAGCTTTAGTCTTGAGGTCGTGATGAATGAAACTGATTAGATGTTGCTGGTGGCAAACATAGTTCAGGACTGCAGATCACTTGGCAAGGTGGGTAGCAGGTGGGGTTCTAGTAGGCATGCTGGCAATTTTCGTGATACAGAACTGGGTATCAAGCTAGTCCGGTCGATTGGCAGTGCGATGAGCGAAGTCACTCTGTTGGAGGAGAGGGCTCTCTGTATGATATCCTCCCTCACGGATCCGTGGGAAAAATTAGACCACATGGTTCAGGGAGCACCTGATGTGACCAGTACTTCACAATGAACGGTTCAGCCGCAGACATTCGAAGTGCACTATCTCTTGAAAATAATGTCTCGACAGGACCGTCGCAGCCAAAACGACAAAGCTTGTCTAGTATCAAGAAACCCGACGGCATCTCTCGCGAACTATATTCTCTGATCGGTCCCTCGGCACCCACATTAGTTACTCAACTCACCAAACCACGTCTAAAGCAAAAACCGAATCTGGGAATTGGTACACGGGTAAGATGGTATGACTTTGCCCTGATATTTATATACCATTTATCGTGTTCATCTTCATTACTCAAGGGAATGGCGCTCATTTAGGAACAAAGGACGAACAGATGGCTTGGAACTCAAACATTGGGTGAAAGCTAGTTCAGATTCCAATACCGGTAAAACATTTTCATAGCTCCCTTATTATTTGCTTAGATGCGAAGCAGACTATCCGTTTGCTCGATATAATGTCCAGACGGCTGATTATACTTACTCCCAAGACGAATACGTTCGATTCCTTGAAGGTCTGTTAGGTATACTTTAATACTTGAGTTCAATGTTGATTTGATTACTTCCAGATATTGAATGGACAAAAGAAGAGACTGATTATCTCTTTAAACTAGTCCGAGACTTTGATTTGAGATGGTACATTATACATGACCGTTACGATTATTCTCCCGGGCCCCTGCGGACTCTTGAAGTATGGGCCATCTCTTTCCAGAATCCAAGTGATATTGAATTCTTATATAGGATCTTAAAGACAGATATTACAGTGTGTGTCGCAAGCTGGTACGTAATCGTCCCTGGGCGAGTGACGAAGCTAGCAAAGCAATGCTATTGTCAAGTTTCCAATTTGACAAAGGTGGGTCGATTTCTGAGGTTTGATAGTTTCTCAGCCGCTTCATCTGACCAGAACGTGAGCTTACACGTAAAAAATACCTTACAAGTCTTGAGAATCGAACCTCGGAACAACTTTTGGAAGAGGAAGCGCTTTACATCGAAATCAAGAAGCTTGAACAGAATGAAAGGCGATTCAAGAGGGAACGCGAAGATCTTCTACGGTTACTCGCAGGTACTGACTCCGGTCTTCCTGACATCACAGAAGATGATATTGCTTCTCTTGGTCAACTCCCTACCATTGATCCCAAAATTAAAAAGAAGAAGGGTGGCATTGATTCGGAATCTCCGGTGACGCCATCAACATTAAGTGCGGGTGTTCCTGTCATCAAGCGGCCTCAGCCAGCAAAGAATACGGCTTTTGGTAGGTCATAACAAATTCACCGATGCATGTGCTCTGATACACTCAACACTCATACAGATGCTCAGAATTGTATCACCCGGACGGAACTTCCCACCAATACCTCTGCAACTAAAGCGGCACATCAACCAGCTTTCTTGAGGTCTTTCAAGCTTCCCGTACCCAAGGCTGCTATTGCACCTAAAGTCACGCAAGCGCTCGCTGAACTTGGGATTTCACTCACACGGCTGGTCATGCCAACGCGTGATAACGTCGCACAGCTAGAGTCTCTCCTTGAGGCCACCATGGCTCTCATTGAGATGAAACGAGTTGTTGATAAGGTGGACTATGACATCGAAGTACTTAGAACGCAACTAGGTCTCAAAGAAGGACAAGAAAATGAGAACTTAAAGGCGGAGGGAATGGATGTCGATGAAAAAATAGCTGATGGTGAAGCCGGAAAGGATGGACGAGCTCAGAGCATTGTCAGCGCGCGAAGTGGGCGAGGGAGTCGGAAACAAGTAAGTTGACGATCTTCATCTCTGAATGTTAGCTAATTCCATGATAGTCTCGGAGATCCATGTCTGTTTCATCGGTAGATGCATCTACAAGACCAAACACAAAGAGGCAAAAAAGACTTTGAGGCATTTGGATGAGTCACTATGTACACACACGTAGATAGAAATTTTACATCACACCTGCTTCTGTGATCAGCGAGAGGTGATACAACAAATCTATGAAACAATTAATATTGATAGCCTAAGAGGGTTGAATTCCCTCAACCCTCAGTAAACCTTAAGACAAAATTGACAACGACAGCAACTGGAGAAATTCAGCTAAGATGACCTCAAAGATATGAGATACCTACCCAACAAAGCAACGCAGAGGATGGTCTGTTCGAACCGAAGCATCATCCAGAAATCAGATTGCCGGCTAACGAGGGAATACTGAAAACTTACCGGACCGACCCTGTCATCATATGGTCCTCGGCCACCACGAAGAATGGATGCGGCCCGCCAATGGTAAGTATAGAGTGCATAGACCATTATGGCCATTGCTGAAGATGACAGGCAGTTCTTTATTTTTGTCTTTTGGCTGGAAATCAAACACTAACCAACAACAGAGAATATTCCAGCACTGATTTTTCCAACCTAACAACAATGTAATTATTTTGTGGTGGAGTGAAGAAAAATCGAGCTTGAATTCGCCTTATCACCAAAGTTCAATAAACCAACAGCAAGACCGCCAAGAACCACGGTGAAGTGAAGCCATGAGAGGAAGGTACGCTCGTTGGCGAAAGAGACTTTGGGTTCAACACGAACAGGAAGAGCAATGCGCTTCGTCGCAGTGCGCTGCAGCAAAGGTTGTGTCGACATGTAAAAAGGAGAATGAGAGAGACAGGATACTATATATAGCAATCAGACTGACACAAATAGTCGACGCACGTTCGTCTTGTGAGATAGCCGACAGTAAAACTGGTTCTATATTTTCTGACACTGTCAATCGGAATTCTTCCGTTGTTGTGGCTCAGTCTTTACTAGCTCTATGCCAAGAAGAACACCGCAGAATCCTGATAGAACTTTAAGTCCTATTGTCCGCAGATAACAACCCTGATACATACCTGTCAGACAGACCACTGCGGGTCTCCATTGCTCAGAACTTGCCCCAGCCATATATGATTGACTCCAGGACTTAATTGATATGGTTTTACACTTCGCACCTCTGTCTGTGGAGGATGATCACATTCAACTGCTGTGGACAATCCAGACAGTACTGTCATCAAACAGATGTTGCCCACGCCCCTTAAGCTGACCATCAAGCTTCGATATCTTGTGAAGCTCCCGTTGCTAACATATTGTAGTGAAAATACACCTAACACCTGAATTACTAATTTGACTTAGATGAGAATTTTTGATAAGTAAAGTATTGTTTGTACATTGCAGAATTTACAGATAACTCTGTATTCGGGAAAAGTTGGCACATGGTAACTTCATTTTAAATGCTGATCATATTTACCCAATTGGACTAAATTCCGTCAATTGAGTATCTCTAATGCAAAATGGTTGTTGTGTGAACCAGATAGAAATCTATATGCCTAAAGCATGTATACATTTTCCTATGAAATTCTACCAGGTCTGCACACAAATTATAATTCATACATAGAGAAATGCTCACCCAGGCATCAAATAAATATTAGAATCTGGTTGTAGAAATCTGATGCTTATACATTATGCCAAATAGATCACTTGTGAATTCTATATGTACCTACAAATCTATTTGGTATCTGTTTCATTATGTGCACATCTTTATAGACATCACTTGTTACCCCAGAATCTACTCATAAAATTTCTCTCCAGAAATCACTGTTCACTTCAATGCACACTTCAAAGTCTGTCGTTGTGAATGCATGAGGCTAGTCATGAAAAGCGTAGATTCAATTTACATCAGAGCATCAGTTCGAAAATAGTTAGAAGCATGAGGTTGGAAAAAATTTCGGCGTTTGCCAACAAGTCGTTCGCTTTACGTATAAGAACGCAACCCTACTTGCCTGACTTCCACACTCTTCTCCCTATCTCCTCTTTTAATCAGCCATGTATCCAGTTGCTGTCCTCCTCGCACTTGCTGCATCAGCCTCTGCCTATTTGGTCACTGAACCTAGTGGATCCCAAGGATGGACCAATGTTGGCGCTCAGCCGTAGGCGTTTACCTTGTACTATACCTGGACCTCTTCCTTTCTCACACTGAGCCTAGTGTCTCCTGGAACCGTGTTGATACTGATCCATCGAACTTTACGATTGTTCTCACTAACCAGGTTGGCCTCAGCGTCAAATTGTATGTTTTCTCTAACGGTCAAATCCAGAATCGTGCACTTTTCCCTCAAGATCAAGTTCTCGTTGCTCAGCAAGATGGCGTCAGCACAGATACAGTTAATTGCAATCCTCCAAGCGCAGGATGGGTGCTTGGCAAAAGCTTCAGGATCAACCTTGTCAAGTCGTCTGAAGATCAAAGCACTATTTATGCTCAATCTAATGAATTCGAGATTAAACTCCCTGATGGCGCTACCACCAGCAGTGGCACCAGTAGCTCGTCGATTCGTCTAGGACCGTAAGTACGATTCTAGAGAAATGGTATGCACATTAATGACATTCTCACTAAAGAAGTAGTACTTCAACTACCCCAATTGTTCTTCCGTCTCCCACTACCAGTAGTAGCTCTTCGGCAATAGCCTCGAGTAGCAGCAGCACTTCGCCTAGTTCTAATGGTGCTGTTCCTATCAAAATGGGCTCCGGTCTTATGGCGATTCTGAGTACTATCGCCTTTTTTGCCGCTTAATTAAGGCCATATTTTCCGTTCATTCTTGTGATTGGGACTGTAATTGGACTCTGGTTTCGTGTCCGTGTCCCCGTATATACCTTGGACACTATTCGGTCGTTAATATTCCGATATAATACATTTTATCAGGTCACTTGAAGATATAAGCTGTCTTCCAGGGAGTTGTTGAGTTCTTGGTTGTAACTGAAATTGCTGAGCTGGGTGATCCCTGTTGGTGACAAGATGATTATAACCAACAATGTAATAACTAGGAAATAAGATGTAACAGCCAGTTGATACATCATTTGGTTCAATGATACATATGTAGAATCTATTTAACAAGGTAAAGACAAAGTAGAGCTCAAGCTCGGAAAGATCGAAAGACTAGTTAATGAAGAATTACTCGACAGCGGAGAAGAAAGAGGGGGGACAGATAAACTTCTAATTTCGTTCGACATGAGTACAGGTTTCTTATTAAAGCACAGCAGAGATATAGCACGTCAAGGCCAAGATGCCTGGTCAAGTTACCTTGAAACAGATGAAGTTGTCGCGCCTGCGTAACAAAATGAATGTATTCGGTCAACATAATCCGATTCCGTCTCATGACGATTATCTGTCCGGCCTGCACCAAGAAAGGGAGAGGGGGTCGCGTAGATAGACAACACCGTATTGGCCGACAGTGGCACAGCAACAGGACTTGAAAAAGGGTCTTCTGAAGGGTATTTTGGCAAAGAAAGAGGTGAAGGTACTGATCTTGGAACCCGGGAGAGGAAAGGGGACTCTGGCCTTGCGTAGTTTGTACGAGCCCCCGAGAAACTGGTATGGTAGGAGACATTACTGAATCCATGATACGTGGATGAGGAATGATCATGGCTGCTGTGACCATCATCGGAGTAACCGCCATGCCCGGTTTTGCTATTTGGAGTAGAGGGACTAGACACCATTCCATCACCGATTCCTCGATGAAGCGATGCGGCACTCCCTGGGACCTGGACAACTGAGCCTGCAGCAAAGGGATCTATCTCCTGGTAGGTGTCAAGAGTAGGCGAAGATCCATGTCGCGAGTGCTGACGGCCAAGATGATTGCTGTAGAGTTCTCTAGTATACTGTCGGGAATCATTCTTCTTGGTTCGCTTCACGCAAGTGAAGATGAAAAAGCCAACGATCCCGGCGACAGCAAGGCCGACAACTGTGAATACTCCTCCTACTAGACCCTTGCTACTCCAAAAGCTGGATTACGACATGCGCATAACCATTAGTAATTGAATAGTGTTCTTCACCAGTGTTGGCGTACCGAAAACCAGTGGATCCCTTTGGAGAATCAGAGGGAAGAGAAGAGGGTATGATTTGAGCGAAAGAGGTTGGTGGAGCTATATTAGGGATGGGGGATTCATTAGCTATGGAAAGCGTTGTGGCAGGGATCGTAGAGAAAAGATAAGGAGCCAATACATCTGTACTTGATCTTGGCGTTGTTGTTTTTGCAGAAGACGATGATGAAGACGTGGAGATCGGGGTTTGAGATCTGCAGGGATAGCATTAGATTTTTGGTACTCGATCCTAGCAGATCGCGATAATCAGAACATACGCTCGGGATGTGGTAAATGACGAGGACAAAAAAGAGGTTTCCGTAATTGAAGATAAAGCCGACGAAAACGGAGACGAGGAAGAGACGGATGTCGAGCGGTGATGAGACAGGGAGGTTATGAAACTGGAAGTAACATTGTCAGTGGTAAAAACAGTCTTCGTAACTTGATCAGTTATTGTGACCTCGCGTTGCTGGAAAACATGTACAAGACGAGAGTGAGGGCGGGAAGGGGATGAGCCAACAAATGAAAAGGTGAGAAGAACGATAACTATCGAACGGCCAGCGAAGAAGAATAGCATCATATAAGACAACAACTCGGCTACCGGTGTCGAGTGAAACTGAGGTAGGTCTCAAGGCTTAGAGAGAGTAGACACAAATTCGAATGACTGGTAAACATCATTTTTCATTCATACCATGGTAACTCCCGCTCCATCAATATCAATCTACAGTAGTGATTTTGCTGCCTTTAAGATGCCTGCATAGTCGAAGAGATATGTTTCCGACTCAATCAGTACCATACTGATTCCTGGTGCTGGCGAAGGTAGTATTACAGGTCGAGTGCTCACGTTTGTTGGATAGGTCAGACTCGGTAATTAGTATTATTATTATTGTCGGTTAAAGTACTCTGGCATTTAACTCAAGCAGACAGGCATTGTGTCGCGTTCGCCCCACTGCTTGACGAAGTGGCTGCACGAAGTTAACCAGGAGTTTTGAAGGGTCCATATCTCACCTGTCAACGTTCATTTATGTGATATAGCATAAATTTTAATCTCACATTATAAGACGCTTCGCCTCTGCTGTCGCGTCCGTCATTCTATAGAAATTCTATAGTCCAAGATGGCAGCCAGAAAATTGCTGATCGACATTCATACACACGTTTATCTGCCACGCTATGCATCTGTTCTTCGTTCACGGATTAGCGTTCCTTTCATCCGCACCGACGCCTCATCACAGGAGGAACGGTTGTTGATTCTCGACCACGAGCCCAACGGTGGCCGACCGGTCGGTCCACAGTATTGGGATCGCGAAGGTACCTACCATAGTAGAGCAGTTCTGTATTTACTTACCAGGATCTCATACAGAGAAACTGAAATTCATGGACAAACATGAGATAGATATATCCGTGGTCAGGTGTGTTATCTTCTAACTTGGTGGCTAGAGTTTCAAGGATCCTAAACTTGCCGGACAAGCTCTGCGAATCCCTGGCTAGATTTCCTCTCTGCATCCCAGGCTCATAACCTAGCTGCAGAACTCAACACCGATCTTGAAGAGTATTGCTCGACTTCACCATCTTTCGTACTCAACGATACCCAATACAAGCGGCTCTATGGATTCGGTCTGCTTCCTCTCGTCCCCTCGATCACTACAACGGCGTTGCTAGAAATTATCAACCAGATTTCCACCCTCCCTCATCTGAGGGGCTTGATCATGGGTACTAAGGGAATAGGGAATGGGCTGGATGATCCAGCTCTTGACCCCGTGTGGGAAGCCATAGAAACCGCCGGTCTCGTCGTCTTTTTGCACCCTCATTATGGTGTGGACGCTAAAGCATATGGAGATCAAGAAAATGGCCATGTACTACCATTAGCCCTTGGGTTCCCATTCGAAACGACTATTGTATGTTTTTCTGGATTCTACTTAGGGACAAGCACTAAATTGTTTGACAGGCGGCGACGAGACTCGTTCTATCAGGTGTTTTTGACCGCTTCCCCAACCTCCGTCTCTTGCTCGCCCATTCCGGCGGTGCACTACCACTTCTGTCTTCGCGTCTTGCATCGTGCATCAATCATGACCCCATTGTTGCTTCTCGTCTGAAACATGATGCACGTTTCTACCTTGGAAAGTTTTACTTCGATGCAGTTGCCTATGGCCCAGAAGAACTTGGCTTCGTCAGTGATACGATTGCGCGTGCGGCGCGTTATGAACAAGATTCCTCCGTTAAAGAGGAATTGAACAGGAGCACTGGCAGTGATAGGATGCTCTTCGGCACAGACCATCCTTTCTTTCCGCCTTTGGTCGAGACTGAAAAATGGAGAAGTGTGGTCGACAACTTGGAAGCTATAAATGCTGTCCGAGGTTGGACTGCCGCAGATACAGATGGAGTGAGGGGGAGGAACGCAGCACAGTTGTTCAATTTGTCCAGATAACATAGTCTACATGGTGCGCTAGGCAGATTCAGGTTTGGGCTTCTGTAGCTTAAGACTGAAATCTATGTGTTGGACCGACTGATGGACTGCACTGGTACTCAAAATATCTATAGCTATACTTCAGTCAGCCTCCTGCCTCACGAACACTTTAATGAGGACACACAATTATGGACTCTTTCTTGCAGATTGTCTTCTGTGATATTTCCACTCGACTCGAACAAAAATTTGCGCTTCCCCTTCCATTTCTCTTTCAAATCAGTAGCCACACTGAAAAGCTCTTCTCCCTCCATGTTATCGAGCATGATAACATCTGCCCCAGCCTCGATGGCTTCCTCGGCTTCCTCCCTATTTCTTACTTCGACATCAAGGAGAAGACTGAACCCACCAACTCTGCGAGCTTGCTTGATTGCCTCGCCAATTGAGCCTTTCCAGGAAATTTTCACTAAGATGAAGGTATATAATCCAGGAAAAGTGTGTACCGGATGACCAGATATGATTATCCTTAAGCATAATCATACTCGAGAGATCATGGCGATGAGGATCAATGCCTCCAACGAGCATGGCATACTTTTCCACGAGGCGGAATCCCGGAGTTGTTTTACGAGTACCTGCGATTAAGCCTGTGAAGCCGCAAGTATCAGCCTTATCTAGGATCTTCTTGGCTCTAGAATGGAAATGAATGATCAGAGGTATCATGGAAGTGAAAACACACTTGGTGGCAATACCGCTGCACCTTGCCAGGATGTTCAGGGCAACTCGCTCGCCGAGTAAGAGGTGTCGAGCTTTGCCATGAACAGTGGCAATATGTTTGACAGGTTCAAAATATGCACCTTCGTCAAGGTGCCATTCTACCCTGCACGAAAAATTTAATTGGTAATGTGAGTACTGCATCACTATGAATTCAACAAAAAATTGAGATATGTCACTTACGAGCAACCTAATTGTTTAAAGACCTCCGTGAAAAATGGACATCCTGCGAGGATGGCCCGTTGATTTCCCTTTCCAAACAGGAACGCTTCTCGTTCCGCTTCGCCGACAACGAATCCGGCGTAATCAAATGACGGCGTGTCCTCCGCAAGCCAAGCAGTGACTTGGGCTTTCCAACTCGGAGGGAGTATATGGGCATATTGGTTCGCCATCTTGAGTTCAATATATCAGGCTCGGAATGACGTTCATATGTCATTTTCACACGGCAATGCCAAGTTGAATCACCGGCGTGCTTCCAATTTATTTCCTCGAATTTTATGGACGTTTCGTGGATGGTATGTTTTTCATCATCACTGTAGTTTTATTATAAATCTAATGTAAAACATTAGCAGTGAATCAGTCTACTCTTCGAACACCGAATTTAGGTTTTCGTAGCAGTGTCGACTTCACTGGTGAGAGTTTACCTAGGTCCTTCCTGGGGCTGCCTCGACAAGAAATGATCAACATCGATGCGCTGGATGTCGTACAGCGATCACTACCATGTACTATAATTATGTGGGACCACCGACTCAGCAACGTCCCTTTATTTTTGTACACCTATCTGAGGTAGTTTCAGAGTCGACACCCTCCCTTGTGGCGCAATCCCAGGCGGGGCTCATAAAAGTATAAAGAGCTGGTTTGCTTAAAGCACACTCATTAATACATTGGTCATTCTGGGGTTCGTTAGGTCTTACTTGCACTGGGTTGATTATCAGGGACTAATTCAAGCTTTTCGTCTAGTCAAACTGTAGCAGACATTTTCTTGAGAACGTGTTACTTTAAATTCTTGCTCCAACTCAATTTTAAATGTCATAATTGTTGCATTTTTGAACAATGGCTGCGCTGAGAAATTAAATCAAGAATCTTGCTGAGGCGACGTAGCTGGCATTTTGCCTGACATACTATCCTTGGTCTGCTCTGAATTACAATCATCAGTGCTATCAAAGAACGTGTTGTATGGGGACAAGCATAAGAATGAAGGGACGGACTGCGATCGAGCACCGTGTAATAAATTGTAGATGCAAAAAAGAATAATCAAAATGAAGGGAGTGAATGTATTGAATCAACGGTAGGAATTGGAAGACTCTGTCCATGCTGCGGGATACGGTGGCATTGGCGAGTAATTACTGTTAAACTTCTCCTCGTTGGCGGCAGCCAAAATCTGAGACATAGGGTTGGTGTTGTGTCCGGCAGGATATGTAGGAGTCGGAGAGCGTATGAAAGGATTCTGAAGAGTCAAATTGGATGGTCGCGCCTGTATTGGAGTAGCATAGGGTGGCCCATATCTATCGGGCGCCGAGTGGGTTGCCTGCGGAGGATTGTAAGTTGAAGTACTTGAAACCAACTGATAGCTGAAATCGAGAAACGACCATCAATTGTCAAGATGATAACAAACAAAAATCTGACGCACGATTGCCGCCCTGGGCTAAGTAACTTTGCAGTTGCCTTTGGTTGTGCAAGTCCGAGATGCGCAGAGACTGACGAACTATTAAAGTCAGAGAAGTACCCTTGTGTGAGGCTTCACGCACAGCTGACTTACTTATAGAGGGTGGACACATCAAGTACTTGTGGGGGTGCAGAATCTTGGACCGCAGGGCGTTTCCCATACACCATGGACAAATCTACATTGATTCTTGGACCTTGCATGGTCTGCGGTGTCAAGTTTACTGTTGGGTTAGAATCGTAGTCTTGAAAATGACTGGGATTGTTTGGTAGCTTTGATCGGGAAGACGGTACTGAGTGGAGAGACAGCGAGGGCTTTGGATTAAGTATAGCGCTAGATTGCAACTGGGGAGGGCGCTGTTGAGTTGTAGGAGACTTTTGCTCAACGTTGAAATTCATGCCAGGGCTCGCTGGAAACTGTGAAGGTATTTGTGGAAGTCCTCGAGTCGAAGGGTCTGTCAAAGTAAAAGAGGCGCGGGCCGCTGAAGTCTCGGAAGGTAGATAAGGCAACTGCCTGTGAGGCGATTCATCCGCCAATGGAACCGCAATATCTAGTGTGGCGCTCAGCTGTGGGCGAGGATCAGAAGTGATTGAGATGGGCGAGCCGTAGGGATTGGTCAAAATCGGCGGTGGTGGGGGCACACTGGCATATGCTGGCGCTGCGCGCGGACCATAGGTGTCCAGATCGGCTTCTGCACACCTTGGCTTTGAAAATGAATCTGATAAATTGCTGCCCGACAGATTTGTCTGATGAACCTGCGTAGATCGCATCTCGGAAATGGGCCTGGCTGTAGAATGGTGATCTACCAGTGCACTCGTCCGCAGGGTCTCCTGGGCTCCGCTGAATCTTTGAATAGAATGCCTCTGCACGTCCGTAGCAAACACAACCTCATCCCGTGTCTCCCACTGATCATCGCCCTCAACATGATTTCGGTATTGATCGAGAGATAGCTGTGTTACAAGCGATATTTTCTGATCGAATTCCTCTTCTGAATATGCCGGAGGAGGTGGGAATTCTGTCATGATGAAAGAATGAGGGGAGTCATTTTTGGTAGTGGCCAGAAAATGCCTAGTTCAGGGTCGACTAACCCCCCAGCCCAAAAATATTGTTTTATTGAAATTAAGGATTTTTAGAACTAGTAGTGGTTACAGCCACCCTCCTCGAAGAATGACAAAACACACCATGTTATAGGGCCAAAAAGGCGGATCACCATACAGTACACTTGCTTTTCGTTTCACTATGCGATTAGATTATACAAATGATTTATCTTCAGGCAGGGCAAAGAGCCAGGGGGAAGCAATCAACTCGTCGCCGTCGTGGACGAATGACTCTAAACACCGGTCTAGGGCTTCGATGCCACCACTTTTGTCAGGAACTTGAAGCTCAGATGCCGTAACATCGCAGTACAAGAAATTGCACCAGGCATGAGTTCGGTGCTATGGAAACAAGTAGTTTGATTGACATATGAAGAAGCAAGTTCCAAACAGGAAAACTAGAACAGGGCAAAAATTAGACTTCGATCCCCTCAAGGTTTGTTCCCTATTATGGTGATGGAGTGAGAACAGATATGACGGAAAATCGGTGTTGAATTTACTAATTTTGGGAGACGTAAATAAGCGTCAGTTCCTATATAAATATGAGCCTTCGGACAAACTCATGAAGGGCATCACATACCCCAGCCGTCGAGCGAAACCAGCTCTAAGGAGCCACCAAAGTAGCTGATTCATTGATGTGAGTAGGAACGCCTCCAAGACCTGATGGACATCAACGTACGTGGCGAAAATGTTACTCATTGGAAGGCCAATCCCAATTCGTGGATACATCTCAATGTTAGCATTAGATACCTCTATTTCATGTACCTTGGCATAGTTCCATCGTTGTATTTGCTCATCAACAGTAGCACGTACTCCTTCTTCACTTACACTTGCAGACCGTAGGGCACCTATACGAGAGTTTTCCATTCGGGCCGCATTGCGGAAGTGTGAAAATGAGAAAAGATCAGCTGGCTCTTTTACTTGACACTCAGGAGTGAAAAGCCCGCCACCTCAACGACATTGAGCATTCTTGTGGGGTGAAATCCAAGTAGAATTCACGAACCTTGATCCGATATCCGGATACCAACGTCGTTCTCGCCAGCGGCAATAGTCACGCATATCGGGGGAATTTGAGATTTACCCTGATGAGCTATAACTGTTGCTCGCATTGACTATAGATCAAGTTGAGATGTAATCAAGTTGAAAAAGGGAAACATTCACATTTTTCAGGATCTCGAAGATTATGTACCTGCATTTCAGATTAGTAGATAATATGGAAGATCACACTACTCACTCTAAATGCTCTTTGATATAGGGAAAATGGGTGTCAAGTTGTCCATCAACAACCACCTCTGGCCAGGGTTGAACATGGAATTCTTTTCCCTTGAAATCCTCTACCCACGTCGGTCTTTGCCTGAGTAACTTCACACAACGCTCGATGCTCTTCTTCACCTTCAATCCAGTGAAAATAATTCCAACATGGGGTTCTCCAGCCGCCTGCTTCTCACGTTGACCCATAAAGATTTCGGTGAGGGCGATATGATGTTCTGCCAGTACTCGTCGCGAGATCCGAGACGTCAACATCCTGCGCATGACGGAATCAAGTTGGTCGGGAGCTAAATAGGGCGAGGAGAGGGAAAGACCAAGAGAGAGATTTGGGATAACCGTTGCGCTTGGGGAAAAAAGTTCATTTGCTTGAACTGTCGTCGGGAAAAATTAAAAACGCACTGCTTATCCAATAATCCGCGCACAAAATCACAAAACTTCTCATTCTCGGAGAGTGAGGTAATGGGAGGATAACAACGAAACCTGCAGGGAAAAAAGCCTCTGATAAGAGGAGAAAGATTGCGTGAAGCAGCACCCACTTCTCGAACGCGGACCAATATAGCTGGAATAGTTCAATGGCTGAAAATCTGAGCAAAGAAGAAGGACAGACCTCGTATACTCTGGCAACACCTTCCTGAGTCACAACCACATATGGTAGGGCCTGAAGATCGCGTAGACGATGCGCAATCCGTACAGGTAGTTCAGTGCGTACGTAATTGGCTGTCTACATTTTTTGATAGTAAGCCAGGCTTTTGCGACTGACAGACGACAGTCGTACTTTGATCAAGCGCTCTTCGTTCATATGCCGTCCATAGAAAACCTAACAGCAGAAGAGTAGACTATTAGAACTTGTTACTGTAACATAAACGATGATGCGTACAAGTTGACGAAGTGTGAGTCGTTGCGCCTCCTTCGAGGCATACAACTCAAGCTGCCGGTTCTGGTAGAAATGCCGCGCTGTTGACTCACATCTGAACCCAAAGGGATGCTGATGCTCCTTCCAACATCCTCTCAGGATCTGGGCTGCATTGTAGAGCATTTTGAGAAAGGTTTATATTCCCATGAGCTAGCGAGAGTTTGAACAGCACGATGCAATGACGGGGAAAACGACCCAGTTAGAGCATGTCATGCATGTTCCCGGGAATGGCGCCTATGATTCGCGCACAGTAAAATTTTACTCTCAAGCGTTCACTCAACATGTATACAGTAATTCTACACATGATAAAAAAAACGCTGGGGTTACAGCAGTCCTTCAGACCGTAAAGCCCCCAGGATCACAAAAGCTGATCGACGTTCACGGTCGAGTCCTATCCAGTCACCTCTTTTGCTCTCGGGAATATCTTCATGACCAACCACATAAATATCGTCAGTGTCCATTCGGTCCGTTTCTGAGATAGGATCTTCCCGGGCATACATCGAGTCCTGCCACTGAGCCTCGCTCATGGTGACGGCTACTGTTTTGGCATCTCGAATGTTTGGAAGGATTGATGTGAGGAGATTGGACAGTAACTCTGAAGTTCCGTCGATATTAGAGGAGTGTAAAAGAGGTAAAGGCAGATATTCAGCCTAGAAAGATCATAGGAAATCGAACTATTGAAAGAAAGGAGCTTACCTCCAGGAGCATACCCTTGATTGCACCACCTGCAAGGGCAACGTTCCCTATCCTGACAATCCAATCATCTCCAATAGAAAAGACCTGTCCGTCGATTGTGATCTGCTGGCTAGGTGCTGGACCTCCTCGCGTTGAAGCAGCGGTAGCTTGACGTACAGACACCCATCTGGCCTTCATCTGAGCCATTAATTGTTCGAGAGCACCAGGGGGTCGAAGGGTGAGGAAGGTTGTACGAAAATGTGAGCACGTCTGTAAAAAGTTGGACTCTTGACCAGGGGGAGCGGCTGCAAGCACATCTGCCCTCATTGGTGCTGCAGGGTCTTCCAAGAGCACAAAAACATTATCATTCATGGTGAGGGCACACATAATGCGATCCTGATGACCAGCCGACTGGTCAAATGTTGAGCGGTACGATCTGACAGATATGTTCCATTTCCCCCGGATAACTGCCTGTTCTACATGAGGGCGCTAAGAACGGTCGAATTCCTGACATTCATACATGGTGGTTCACCATAATATTCTCGCAGACCATACTCAACGCCTGTGGAGGGGCATTGATCCATCGAGCCAATCTAAACCATAGATAAGTAAGTACACATTCGAGTGGAAACCC
>Ga0153939_1000404_pt1 | contig 16018 bp, 10 predicted proteins | sample TSNJ023MetaG_FD_104734 | JGI IMG/M metagenome (GOLD analysis project Ga0153939, IMG submission 104734) | Attine ant fungus gardens microbial communities from New Jersey, USA - TSNJ023 MetaG | ecosystem: Host-associated > Fungi > Mycelium > Unclassified | place: USA: New Jersey, Brendan T. Byrne... | reverse complement strand
TTTTGTCGATGTCCTCTCGGCTTGGCAGAAAAAAGGTGAAATAGCGAGAGAGAAAATAGCCCGCCATGCCGTCCGCGGTGTTCAGTATCAGATCGTCCACGTCAAACAGGCGGTAGGGTGTCACGTAAAAGCCGTACAGTCCGGTCAGCTGCGTCAGCTCAAAGAACAGGGAAAGCAGGAAGCTGAGCGCCAGCGCCAGGAAAAGGTTGAAAAGCGGCTGCAGTACCACCGGTTCTCGAAGGGCTGGCAGCAGCGTGGATAGGTCGCTAAGGTTAAGGGAAGTACCATGCAGGAACTCCGAGACAAAACGGAAGGGAACAAGCTGCATAAAAGGCCCCGGGTTGTCCGCAACAGCGGCTGGGTCGGGCAGCGGCAGGATAACGAGGTAATAAGCGCACTGCAGGTAAAGAATGAAGGAAAACCAGATGATGCTGCGAAAAATCAGAACGGAGCCGTATTTTCGGTAATTCAGAAACATATAGGGCAATGTGAAAAGGAATGCGATGACGGGGAATTGAATGAGTACTTCGTGCACAGGATAAAGATAGACTTCCATGCGGGCTTCTTTGCCATCTGATTGCGGACGCAAAAAGACCGGTGCCGCCTTTATTTTAGCACAGTCGCAGGCGGATGGCAAATAGCGCAAAGCAGGGACCGAGCGGTGGACAGGCGGCCACTTCATAAAAATGAAAGGGAATGTTCATCTCTTTTTCATGATTCGTTAATTCTGAGTTGAGGTTGCGGAGATACACTTCTTTCAATCAATGTTTAGTGTTATGCATGAAGAAACGCGAAACGGTGTTTCGTATAAAAGACGGAGGTAAATATGAGTAATACAGAAACTGAAATCCGCAGAAAGATAAAAAAATGGCCCTTTGTAGTGAGCGGGATTTTCATCCTGGTCATTGTCCTGATCGTCACAGTCATGTCGGGAGGTCCCACGGCGGCGGCCCTCGGCGCCAACGACGCCACAGCCGAAAAGGGAACAATCCGCACCACCGTTGTGGGAACCGGCAACATTGAAAACGACGAGGCCGAAGAGCTGGAGCTTTACTCCGCGCTGGAATACGACGAGGTGTCCGTGGAAGCGGGGGATACTGTACGGCAGGGGGATATCCTGGCCACCGTGAACGCCGATTCCGTTTCAAACAGAGTCAAAGCCGTGCAGGAAGAGCTGGAGACGCTGGACGGGCAGATCAATTCCGCCAGCAGCGGCTACACCGACAAGTACATTGGATCCAAAGTGGAGGGCCGTGTGAAGGAGATCTATGCGGCGGACGATACCTCTGTACAAAACACGATGAATGCACACGGGGCCATCGCCCTCATCTCACTGAACGGCAAAATGGCAGTGGACTTTGATTCCAGTGAAGAGCTTTGGATCGGCAAATACGTGGAAGTGGTTCTGCCGGACGGCACGGTACGGGACGGCAAGATCGTTGGGGCGGAAAACGGAAGCTTTACCGCAACCTTTGGCGACAAAAACGTCGATCCGGACATGGTTGTGACCGTGCGCTATGAGGACGACACCGTGATCGCGCAGGGCAGCGCCTATATTGCCGACCCGATCTATGTGACGGCTACAGAGGGCGTCGTGCGGGAAATCTATATCGATGAAAACGATTATATCTATAACGGCACAAGCCTCTTTTACGTTGATACCATCCCAAATGACAGTGAGTACCAGTCGTTGAAAACGGACCGGGAGGATTTGGTGGAGGAGTTGAACGCGCTTTTAAAGCTCACACAGAACGGCGCAATCGTCGCAGACTTTGACGGTGAAATTGCAGCGGTTAACATAGTGGAGAAGGGCGGCACGTCTGCCAACGCGTCGAACGGCAATACATCCGCCCTGCAAGCGGAGACAGGGACTGCGGCGGATACCACGGGACAGGATACGCAGACGTCCACAGCGGCTGACAGTACCTCCTCCGGATCCTCGGACGACAGCAAGACGGTGGCGCTGAGCTATTATCCGCTCAGTACGGTGAGCCTTAGCATCAATATTGACGAGCTGGATATTTTAAAGGTACAGCAGGGCCAGGAGGCTTCCATTGTCTTTGATGCCATAGAGGGTGAGGAGTTCAGCGGAACCATCACTTCCCTCGACAAAACGGGAACCGTGACGGGAGGAAACGCAAAATACAAAGCGGTCATTGAACTCACAAAGACAGACAGCATGCGCACAGGCATGAGCGCCACGGCCACCATCACCATCGAGGAAAACGACAGCGCCCTGCTGCTAACCGCGGCTGCGCTGCAGGAATACGGCGAGCGCATTTACGTCTACACCTCTTATAACAGCGAAACCGGGGAGTTTGGCGGGGAGCAGGACATCGAGACCGGCCTTTCCGACGGGGAGAAGGTGGAAATCGTCTCCGGGCTTTCCGAGGGAGACACCGTCTTCTATGCGGCGGCTAAGAATGACGAAAGCCTCATGACCTTCGGCGGCATGGGAAGAAGTGGCAGCGGTGGAACCGTTACAGCGGCGGGAGAGTAGGTGACGGCATGAATGAAATGATTGTAATGAATGAAGTGTCAAAAGTGTACACCATAGGCGGCGAGAATGTACATGCGCTGAACAAAGCAAGCCTTTCGATCCGCGACGGCGAGTTTGTCAGCATCATCGGGCCGTCTGGCAGCGGAAAGTCCACGCTGATGAACATCATCGGCTGCCTCGACACACCCGACAGCGGCGAATATGTGCTGGACGGCCAGTCCATTCGCGCCTATTCGGAAAAGCAGCTGGCGAAAATCCGGAACAAAAAAATCGGCTTTGTATTTCAAAGCTTCAATCTGCTTGCAAAGCTGACGGCGGAGGAGAACGTGGAGCTGCCGTTGATTTACCAGGGAACGGGCTATAGCGAGCGTAAAAAGCGCGTGCAGGAGGCATTGGAGCGTGTGGAGCTCACCGCAAGGCGGCACCATAAACCCACGGAGCTTTCCGGCGGTCAGCAGCAGCGCGTGGCTGTGGCAAGGGCTCTTGTGACAAGGCCGTCCCTGCTGCTGGCGGACGAACCCACGGGTAACCTCGATTCCAAAACCAGCGTGGAGATCATACGGCTGTTTCATGAGTTGCATAAAAGCGGTAACACCATTGTGCTCATCACCCACGACAATGAAGTCGCAAAGCAGGCAAAGAGGATTTTGCATATCAATGACGGGAAAGTGACGGAGGTGGCCTGATGTTTGTACAGTCACTCAAAATGGCGATGAAGGCCATTTCCGGCAACAAAATGCGTTCGTTCCTCACGATGCTGGGCGTCATTATCGGCGTCATCGCGCTGGTGGTGCTGGTGTCCCTTGTCAGCAGCGCCACGGATTCCATCACCGACCAGGTCTCAAGCCTCGGTAACAATCTGCTGTCCGTCTCCATTATGGACGACAAGGAAAACCCCTTGAAGCTCAGTGAGATGTCGGATATTTCCGGGGACGGGGAAATCGATTTGGTGTCTCCGCTGGCCCAGGCGAACAGCGCGGTGAAAACCGGCTACGCCGATGAGACCGCCACGGTCTATGGCATATACCCATCCTATTTTGAAATTCAGAGCCTGGCGCTTGACTCCGGCAGGATGCTGAAAACGGCGGATGTGGAGAACAGCTGCTATGTGGCGGTTATCAGCTACAAGGGCGCTGAAAAGATGTTCGGCAAAACCGATGCGGTGGGTGAGAAAATCACCGTCGGGGGCAGGAGCATCATGATTGTCGGCGTGCTGCAGGAGGATGAGTCCATGATGTCCATGTTCGGCAGCGATATCAGCCTCTATATGCCCTACACCGTCGTCACGCGCATCACGGGACAGGGCACCGCCGTAAACTCCTTTTACGCCTCCTCGGTGAACACCGAGTCGATGGACGACGCGGAGACGGCCCTAGAGAATATGATGCTGAAGCGCTTTAAGGGCGACAGTGACGCCTATTCCATCGTCAACCAGTCGTCCCTGATGGATACGATGAGCAGCATCACGGGCATCCTGACGGTGCTGCTTGGCGGAATCGCCGCTATTTCACTGCTGGTGGGCGGCATCGGCATCATGAACATTATGCTGGTTTCCGTCACCGAACGCACGCGTGAAATCGGCATCCGCAAGGCCATAGGGGCCGGGCACGGAACCATCATGCTGCAGTTTATCATCGAAGCGCTGGTACTGAGCCTGCTGGGCTGCGCCATCGGCATCGCGCTTTCCTGGGGTATCATTGAGCTTGTCACGCTTGTGGCAGGCGATACCATCACCTTCACGATGTCGGCGAGCGTCGTGGGCATCGCGGTGGCCTTCTCAGTGGGCATCGGCCTGATATTCGGGATTTATCCCGCGCGCAAGGCCGCGAAAAAGAACCCCATTGAGGCGCTGCGGTACGATGGATAAGCGGCGGATCTGTACGAATAAATTGTTTTTATGTCAAAACCGCCTGAATGCTTTGCGTTTCGGCGGTTTTTTGTCGGAATTATTATCAGCACGTTCAGTTTTATTTTGGTTTTATTTTGAATGAAGCTATATAATCATATATTAAACAGTTCGGCCTGACACTAAGAATACTATTATTTTCAGCACGAAGCGGTTCCTATAAAATAGGATGCTCCTGAGTAGACATGATTCGCCCCGAAGGCTTTTTTGCTATATATCTCTGATTAAGAGCCGACAGAAAGGCTCCCGTAAAATGCACAGGTTGTAATTCCGGAACCGGGCGTGTATAATATTTTATAGAAACCGGAAAAGAAAGGGATTGGAAGCATGACGCCACTTATTACCTTGACAATCGAACGGCAGAAGCAGATCGCATTGATCGCCCACGACGGAAAGAAGCAGGAGCTCCTTGCCTGGTGTGTGGAAAACAAGGATATTCTAAAGGGGCATTTTCTGTGCGGAACCGGCACCACCGCCCGCATGATCACCGACGGCACGAGCCTGCCGGTCAAAGGCTACAACAGCGGCCCGCTGGGGGGCGACCAGCAGATCGGAGCGAAAATCGTGGAGGGCAGGGTGGACTTTGTCGTGTTCTTCTCCGATCCGCTCAAGGCCCAGCCCCACGACCCGGACGTCAAGGCGCTTTTACGCATCGCGCAGGTCTATGACATTCCCATCGCCGTGAACAAGGCAACAGCCGATTTCATGCTGCACAGCGCGTTTATGGATAAAGAGTATGAGCACGCAATTGAAAACTTCAGCAATACTGTGAGGGAACGCGCGGAAAATTTGAGCCATGAACAGGCATAGGAGATTGTTATGGAAACAGTTTATGTAAACCTAAAGGGTGTGGAAGGCGTGAAACGCTTTGTCGACACCGTTTCAAAAATTGAAGGCGAGTTTTCCCTTGTGGAGGGCAAGTACATTGTGGACGCCAAGTCCATCATAGGGATTCTGTCCCTGGATTTGTCGGAGACCATCCGCTTGGACATTGACACAAAGGATGAGACGGTACTACAGAAGCTCAGGCCATTTGTAGAAGTCTGAGCCGCAAAAAAAGCAGTCAAAGCCGGGCAGTACGGAACTGCCCCCTGTCAAGTAGACAGCGAAAAAAATAAAACCGCTGTTACGGAAAGGGGAGCATATCATACCGCGTCCCGGCTTTTTATGTTCACATCATTCGCAGATCAACACCGGATGAATAGAGCGTTATGGATACGGAAATGCTATCAGATTGATTTTTCAGAGAAAAGTGAGGACCCCCGGCTGCCGGAGGTCCTCACTTAACATTACAGTCTATGTTTCAGAACTTTCAGAAACCGAGCTTTCCGCGGATTCGTCTTCAGAGGAGACGCTGGAAGTGCCCTTTTCATTGTCTTCTGAGACCAAAGTGGAAATGCTGACGGATTTGATGCCGGAATCGTTTAAGGTGATTCCTTCCATCGAAGCGCTTTGCTCCTCAACATACTTGGAGAATTCTTCACTTTTCATCGCAGAGAGCAGAGAGCTTTTTGTGGATTCGTCCGCAAGCGTTTCTTCGGTTTTATCGGCAATCGGCAATCGTACGATGAGATAATAATAGGAAGTATCTTCAATAACCTCGGATGTTTCGCCTTCATCCAAAGACACGACGGCATTTTGCAGCACAGAAGAGGCCTCCGCAATTACACCGGTGTTGGAGCTGTAAATAGTGGTATCGGTGAGCTCCTCGTGGCTTCCGGTATACGTGCCGGCAGCGGCCTCCATTGTTACATCACCGGATTCGATCTGTTTTTTCAAGTCTTCTAGATCCGCCTTGACATTCTCTTTATCCTCATCCTCCATTGCTACCGAATTGCCTTCATCATCAGTGGTGGTGACAGGGAGAGAAATCGCTTCGTAGCTGTAATAATTCTCTTCGTAATAAGAGGTTATTTCTTCGTCAGAAACAGCTTTTTCACCTTCCGGGCCATACATTTGGTTAAAAATTTTGCTGTATTTTTGTGAATACTCGGTATAGACGGCGGAGAAGGATTCTCTTGAAACACCGACCGCTTCATAAGCAGAGCCATAGTAGCTCCACATATAGTCCGTATTGCCATCAATGGTTGTTTGATCTTCCTCGGTGAGTTCAAGTCCCAGCTCATCAAATTTTTCGTCGATATAGAAATGTTGATTCACATACTCAAGGGCTTTATTTCGAATCCAGGTTTCTGCTTTTTCTCCGTCAATAGTACTGTCCATTACTTTTTGCTCGGTGGATACTTTTCCGGAGGCTTCGGAAAACGCCAGGTTCAGATAGTAGATATAGCCGCCAATCGACAATTTTTTGTCGCCCTTTTCGGCAGCCCATAAATTATTTTCATTGTAAAGATTACATCCTGCCGCACTGACAATCATAACAACAGATAACGTTACGGCAATCAGTCTTTTTATTATTTTACTCATCGTTTTATCATGCCTTTCGTTTTTTTCAGTCCTTGATATTCCGCGATAAATGAACCGCGCAGAACGAAAAATATTATAACGCATTTTCAACTCGTTGTCCATAAAAAAACGTAAAAACATTGGGGAAGATGATTTTTGCAGTCGATGAACATCACTTAATGGATTTTCGGGTCAATTGACTATACCATTATTCGGCGACAGAGCTCCAAATTCGAAGCACACTTGAGAGAAGATCAACAGGGGTGTCGCTTTGAAGCTTGACACTGACATACGGCCGGCTGCCGGCGCTGAGCAGTACCCGGCCGCTAAGCTGCCGGACAAGCTCTGAAACTTCGCGCATTTGGATGTCTTTCTTGTAAATGAGCAGCGCTCCGGATTGCTGCTTGATTTCATCGATATGAAGTCCGGCGGCCGTATTGCGCAGCAGAGCGATGTCAATCAGGCCCTTCATAGCGGCGGGCGGCTCACCGAAACGGTCAATCAGCTCGTCGGTGACGTCAAGGGCATCCTCTTCGCTGCGGATGTCGGCGATGCGCCGGTAAACGTCCAGGCGCAGATTGGTGCTGTCGATGTAGCTTTCCGGTATATGCGCCGGCACCTGCATGTCGACAAGGCATTCCCTCTCGGCGCTTTCCGGCTCCTCACCCTTCATAATGCTGACGGCTTCATTCAGCAGCTTGATATACATGTCATAGCCCACGGTTTCCATATGGCCGTGCTGTTCGCCGCCCAATATATTACCGGCGCCGCGGATTTCCAGGTCACGCATGGCAATTTTAAAGCCGGAGCCGAACTCGGTGAATTCCCGGATGGCTGTCAGGCGCTTTTGCGAGATGTCGGACAGGATCTTGTTTTTGGTATAGGTTAGAAACGCATACGCGCGGCGGCTGCTTCTGCCTACGCGTCCGCGCAGCTGATGCAGCTGAGAAAGCCCCATGCGGTCGGCGTTTTCAATGATCAGCGTATTGGCGTTTGGCACATCCACGCCGGTTTCGATAATGGTCGTACAGACTAGGATGTCGATTTCTTGATCCAGAAGCTGGCGCCAGACTTCGCTGAGTGCTTCCTCGTTCATCTTGCCGTGGCCGATGCCGATACGCGCCTCGGGGATCTGACTCTGGATTTTCGAAGCGGTGCGTTCGATGGAGGCCACGTCGTTATGCAGGAAATACACCTGGCCGCCGCGCCGCAATTCCCGGCGGATGGCGTCCATGATCACGCCCGTGTCGTATTCCAGCACATAGGTCTGCACGGGATGCCGGTCATGAGGAGCCTCCTCAATGACAGACATGTCCCGAATGCCGGACAGCGCCATGTTCAGCGTTCGGGGGATGGGGGTCGCTGAAAGAGTCAGCACATCGGCGCTTTGGCACATGGCCTTGAGCTTTTCCTTCTGCGCCACGCCGAAGCGCTGCTCCTCGTCGATGATGACAAGCCCTAGGTCGCGAAAGCGCACATCCTTTGATACCAGCCGGTGGGTGCCCACGACCATGTCCATGCCGCCGCCGCGCAGCTTCCGAAGAATTTCCGACTGCTGCTTCGCGGTTCGGAAGCGTGAGAGCAGCTCCGCGTCGATGGGGAAGCCCTCAAAACGCTTCAGGATGGTTTGGTAATGCTGCCAGGCAAGAATGGTTGTGGGTACAAGCAGCGCACATTGCTTGCCCGCCGTAATACATTTAAAAGCCGCACGAAGCGCAACCTCTGTTTTTCCGAAGCCCACGTCGCCGCAGAGCAGTCGGTCCATTGGAATTTCCCGCTCCATGTCATCCTTGATTTCATTGATGCATTTGAGCTGGTCGTCTGTCTCCTCATATTCAAAATGTCCTTCAAAGTCCCGCTGCCACTCGCTGTCTTCCGGGAAGGCGAAGCCTTTTTGATGCATGCGCTTGGCATACAGCTCGATGAGTTCCTTTGCGATATCCTTTACAGCGGCCCGTACCCTTGCTTTGGCCTTCTGCCAGTCGGCGCCGCCGAGCTTGCTAAGCTTGATGCCCACCTCCTCACGCGGTCCGATATATTTGGAAACCAGATCCAGCTGTGTCACCGGCACATACAGGGTGTCGCTTTTGGCATAACGCACTTTGATATAGTCTTTGGTAATGCCGTTCATTTCGATTTTGTGAATTCCTTCGAAAACGCCGATGCCATGTGCGGTATGCACCACATAGTCGCCGACGGTGAGTTCGGAAAGGTTGGAAATCTCTTTGGAGTTTTTGTCTTTCTTGGCCTTTTTCTTCTTCTTGAAAAACACTTTGCCATGTGTGATCAGGGCGAAACCCGCGCCGGGCAATTCAAATCCGGCGGAAAGCGTTCCGGCGGTGACTGCAACTGTTCCGGCGGACACCATCCCGGGTGCTTCCAGGTACGCGGCGGGAAGGCCTGCGTTCTTTAAATCCTCCGCCACGCTTTTAGCGGCTTTATCCGTTCCGGCAAGGACCACACAGGCCCGCTTTGTATACAGCAGGGCCTGCAGGTCCTCTGTCAGCAGCTGTGTGCTGCCGCCCCATAGGGAAAGCTGTCGCACACTGAAGTTCAGCAGCGTTCTTGTGGGAACCTCATAGGCGCCACGGGCAAAGCTGTCCATGAAGACGATGCCGAGGCTGCCGGCAATTTGCAGCGCATAATTCCAGTCCTGTGAATACTGGTCCAGGCCTTTGCAGAGTGTTCCTTCTGAAAGATAGGCTTCCAGATCCTCACCCCATTGCCACAATGTGGTGCGCATACGTTCCTTTAGCTTGTTTCCCTCAGAAAAGAAAATCAAGCTGTCGTGGCTTTCGAAATAATCAAACAAGGTGGCGGGGGATTTATAGATGAAATGAATATATTTGTCGATGGACGAAAGGTGGACGTCATTTTTCAGCTTTTCAAGATCGGCGCTGAGCACCTCCCGGGCCTTAGCCGCTATTTTACCGCGAAGGGAGGAAGAAAGCTTTTCGATTTTCTTTATCAAAAGGGCTTTGCTGCCGGGGATAACCTCTACACAGGGTGAAACCGTGATGTTATCGCAGTTTTCGCTGCGGCGTTGGGTTTCGATATCAAAATAGGACATGGAGTCGATTTCGTCGCCCCAAAACTCTATGCGCACCGGCTGTTCGTGCCCCGGAGAAAAAAAGTCAATGATGCCGCCGCGGTGGCTGAACTGGCCGTGTCCCTCAATCTGCTCCTCGCGCGTGTATCCGCAGTTTATCAGCGCTTCGACGATGGTTTCAGGCTTTGCCGTTTCGCCGGACTTCAGCGTGAAAAAACGGTCCGAGAGATCAGAGGGACCAATGGTATACTGCAGCGCCGCATCGATACAGGCGATGATGCACCGGGCGCTGCCGTTTTGCAGCCTCGTCAAAGCCTCCAGCCGCTGGCGCTCATATTCATGGGAGGCGCCGCTTGTGTCGCGCAGGCAGAAGTCGCGCATGGGATAAAGGCAGGCGTTGACACCCATTGCCGCAAGGTCGTCAAAAAGACGCTGGGCCTCGGCCTCGTCTGCGGCAATGAGGAGTATTTTCTTTTTTGTGTGCCGGTGCAGGGCATATACGAGGGAGGCTTTATGAATGCCGGAAACCCCTGTGACGACCGCCGGTGTTTTTCCGGTATCCACCGCCTTTTGCAGCTCACGGAATTCCGGAAGTTCTTTTAGTGCGTTTATGATAAATTTCATTACTTCTCCACCCGCTAATTAAATTGGCTCATAGCACGGTCTGTGTGGCCCCCGATGATCAAAGCTGCCGCGTCCACGCTGTCTGTGAGCGCCTTTACTAGCCCGGGGTATTCCTGCCGACCAAAGCTGGAGAGCACCCAGTCCGCAAGATCATAATCCGGGTGCGGTTTTGCGCCGACGCCGATTTTAATGCGCGGAAAGGTATCGGATCCACTTAAATAAATGATATTTTTCATACCGTTATGTCCGCCTGCGCTGCCACCCCTGCGAATGCGGATTTTCCCCACAGGCAGAGAAATGTCGTCGAATACGATGAGTACCTTTTCCGGCGGCAGCTTATAAAAGCGCATAGCCTCGGTGACGGACTGTCCGCTCAGATTCATGAAGGTGGAGGGCTTGAGCAGCAATGTCTTTTTTCCGTCCATGACCGCGGTGGCGGTGAGCCCCTTAAACCTGATCCGGTTCACCCTGACGCCGTATTTTTCCGCCAGGCGGTCAATCAACAGAAACCCCACATTATGTCGAGAATTCTTATACTTGCTCCCGGGGTTGCCAAGCCCCACGATAATGGAATCCACAGAGCCCGTGGCTTTCTGATTTCTGCTTTGAAACAACTTAAACATCTATTCACCCTTTTTTAAGTTTACTGCGTAAACAATATATTCGTGATCAAAGTGGTAGCCGAGTTTTTCAGCCAGGCGTACGGAAATCATGTTGGCCGCGTCCCAGCTGGGGTAAAGCCCGTTTTCGAGACAATGCAGGATCAGCCGGGCGGCACAGGCGGTTGCAATGCCCTTTTGCCGGTATTTTTTATCGGTGTCTACCTCGATCTCAATGCCGCCGTGGTAAACCGTGTAAGAGGAAGCTCCGCCCATAATGGTATCGCCGTCAAGAGCGATGAAGCCGACGCCGCGGCAAAGGAAATCCTCCTTGCCTTCAAAATTGCAGACAAAGTCCGTGAAAAGCGGATCTGCCGCCACCCGGGGGTATAGATTTTCGTCGATGCGTTTTATTTTGAAGGGAGCGCTAAGGTTTTGTGCATATTCCCCAAGTACTTCACGGTTAAATATATCGCCTTCCTTTTTTATAGCGAAGCGGTTCCACACAGCATATTTATCAGCCCAGACCTGTTTGAATAACGCAGCCCAGTTTTCGTTTTCGGGAACATAAATAACGAAGGTGATCCCGTCCGGCAGATAGGAGAGCAGATCCCGCGCATGCGTGGATTGGTGGTCGCCCGCAAAGAAGCAAAAGCCGGCTACAAAGACCGCGGCGCAGGTGGGCCGCAGGGAGTCGTCGGTCCAGGCGATGCCAAATTCTCCGTCAAAAAAAGACTGCACCAGCGTTTCGTTCGTGTAAGTGAAAAACGGTTGTAGCCGAAGCGCCTCCGGTGTTCCGCGTTTGATTTCAGTCATATTCGGTTTCCCTTTCATTCCAGTTTATTATAGTAGGCAAAATCACATGCGTTTAGGGCGGCATGAAGGTCATGCCGCCTATTCGCTTGTTCTTATTATGACAGGTGAAAGAAATCTTTACAAGTAGAATTCTGTACGACAATAAGAGAAATTTATAAATTTTCTTGCAAGGAAGTTTAGCGGCGTTGAATCGAATAAGCCTTTTCTTGCAGGCTTAAACGAATTCTTGGATAAAGAACCTGTAGATATGTACCTGGATTTCACTGTATTTTGTCTGATACCGCCGCGAAAACGCCGGATTTCTGAAAGCAAATCTGCATAAAACCGGCTTATTTTCAATAATTTTTGAAAAACATTTGAATATCTATGGAATTTTCAGGAATTGTCTGTTATAATTTCCCTGCGGCAGTTGATTTCGGGTATGTCTCAGGTCAAAAGTCGTATTTATTTGTCAATGCGGAAAAGTTTCCGTTTGAATATTTTTAGGAGGTAGATTCCAATGGGCCACAAGTATGTTTACCTTTTTTCTGAGGGTAACAAAGAGATGAGAGGAATTCTCGGCGGCAAGGGCGCAAACCTTGCGGAAATGACCGTTGCAGGAATGCCCGTGCCACAGGGCTTTACAGTTTCCACAGAAGCCTGCACAAAATATTATGAGGATGGAAAAGTGATCAGTCCGGAAATTGAAGGGCAGATTAAAGAATATCTCGGTAAGATGGAAGAAATCTGCGGTAAAAAGTTCGGTGATCCGGCAAATCCGCTGCTCGTTTCCGTTCGTTCGGGTTCGCGCGCCTCCATGCCCGGCATGATGGACACCATTTTAAATCTCGGCCTGAATGACGTGGTTGTTGAAGGATTGGCATCGTTTACCGGCAATGAAAGATTTGCATACGATTCCTATCGCCGTTTTGTTCAGATGTATTCCGACGTCGTTATGGAAATGTCCAAAAGCGAATTTGAAAAAATCATAGATGAAATGAAAAAAAGCAAGGGCGTGGAGCTGGATACGCAGCTCGATGCAAACGACCTGAAGGAGCTGGTCAAAAAGTTTAAGGCTCTTTATAAAGATAAAATGGGCAACGACTTCCCAACAGAGCCCTTTGAGCAGCTCATGGGCGCCGTCACAGCGGTTTTCCGTTCCTGGGACAACCCCCGTGCCAACGTTTACCGCCGCATGAACGACATTCCTTACAGCTGGGGCACCGCAGTCAACGTACAGGCGATGGTTTTCGGCAACTCCGGCGACAATTCCGGTACAGGAGTTGCGTTTACACGCGACCCGGCCACCGGCGAAAGAGTACTTTTCGGCGAGTACCTGATCAACGCCCAGGGCGAGGATGTTGTTGCGGGCATCCGCACACCGTTCCCGATTGCGCATTTGAAAGACCAAATGTCTGCGGTTTATGACGAGTTTGCCACAATCGCGCAGAATCTTGAAAATCATTACAAAGACATGCAGGACATGGAGTTCACCATTGAAAACGGCAAGCTCTATATGCTGCAGACCCGTAACGGTAAGAGAACGGCAGCAGCTGCGCTCAAAATCGCCGTCGACCTTGTGGACGAGGGCATGATCAGTGAAGATGAAGCGGTTTTGCGTGTCGATCCGAAGCAGCTGGACGCGCTTCTGCACCCGCAGTTCGACGCTGCCGCCATTAAATCAGCGAAGCCTATCGGCAAAGGTCTTGCAGCTTCTCCGGGCGCCGCATGCGGCAGAACTGTCTTTACGGCTGAAGACGCAAAAGAATGGGCCGACAAAGGTGAAAAGGTCGTTTTGGTTCGTCTTGAAACCTCTCCCGAGGATATCGAGGGCATGGCTGCCGCACAGGGCATTTTGACTGTAAGAGGTGGCATGACCTCCCACGCGGCGGTTGTCGCGCGCGGAATGGGTACCTGCTGCGTATCCGGCTGCGGCGAAATCAGGATTGACGACGAGGCCAAGTTCTTTGAGCTCGGCGGACAGACCATAAAAGAGGGTGATTATATCTCTCTTGACGGTACTACGGGCGCGATTTACGGCGAAGCGATTCCGACAGTGGAAGCTACCATCAGCGGCAACTTTGACCGCTTTATGCAGTGGGCGGATTCCAGAAGAACCCTGAAGGTCCGCACAAACGCGGATACCCCGAAGGATGCGGCTCAGGCAGTTAAGTACGGCGCGGAAGGCGTCGGCCTTTGCCGTACCGAGCACATGTTCTTTGAGGCTTCCAGAATCAAGGCGATCCGTGAAATGATCGTTTCCAAAACAAAAGAGGGCAGAGAAAAGGCTCTTGCAAAGATTCTGCCGTACCAGCAGGGTGACTTTGAAGAGATGTACAGAGTGCTGGAAGGCCGCCCGATGACCATCCGCTTCCTCGACCCGCCGCTGCACGAGTTTGTTCCCACCAAGGAAGAGGACATCGTGGACCTGGCAAAGGAGCTCAGCATCACAGTCGAGGAGCTGAAAACAATCATTGAAGGCCTGCACGAGTTCAACCCGATGATGGGTCACCGCGGCTGCCGTTTGGCCGTCACCTATCCGGAAATCGCCGCCATGCAGACGACTGCCGTCATCAATGCGGCAATCGCCGTAAACAAAGAGCATCCGGAGTATAAGATTGTTCCGGAAATCATGATTCCGCTGGTAGGCGAAATCAAGGAGCTCAAGTTTGTCAAGGATATCGTCACAGAGACAGCGGACAAGCTGATTGCAGACGCCGGTATCGATATGCAGTACCATGTGGGTACGATGATTGAGATTCCGAGAGCCGCTCTCACAGCGGATGAAATTGCGAAGGAAGCGGAGTTCTTCAGCTTCGGCACCAATGACCTCACCCAGATGGCGTTCGGCTTCAGCCGTGACGACGCGGGCAAGTTCCTGGATGCTTACTATGAGAATAAGATTTATGAGTTTGATCCGTTCGCAAAGCTTGATCAGGAAGGCGTTGGCAAGCTGGTTCAGATGGCTGCCGACCTTGGCCGCAAGACCCGCCCCGACATCAAGCTCGGCATTTGCGGCGAGCATGGCGGCGACCCGAGTTCTGTGGAGTTCTGCCATAAGGTGGGCCTTGACTATGTATCCTGTTCACCGTTCCGTGTGCCGATTGCGCGCCTTGCGGCGGCACAGGCGGCGCTGACACATGGGGATGCTATTGGCAAATAAAAGTCTTTCCCCATTCGTTCAAGAAGCATGGGATAAAATCTTTGAGAGTACACAAACAACTAGCGTGAAGAAAGCAAATCGGGTATGCTATCATTTTTTGATAGCATACCCGATTTCTTTTCTTTCAAAGATGTCCGGCGCACAGTTCAGCTAGCTTCGGTTGCCTTAGCCGATATGCTTGATTGATAAAAACGCGCCTTTAATTTCTACAACAAGGCCAAGCAATACTTGATCTTTATCTGCATTTAGATAGATTGGTGTTCCCTGTGTAAAAGAGGCGGGCGCGCGAAACGCCGCGCTGTCGGTTTCGGTCAATGCTTCATAGTCATCCCCTTTGGCAGCCACCACAACTGGAATATTGTCTTCAGCAATATATGGGGTACTCCCCAGCTGGATCAATGCGTTTTCGCCAAGTGCCCCCACGATCACAGGAACGGCAGCTAAGCTATTGAAATGAAGGCTATCCGCCATTTGTATGTTTTGGGAGATTTGCATCGTTCCGGAAAGGCATACCCCATTGAAATCTGTGCCTGCCGTATTATCAGCGATTCTGCTTTGTGCCGATAACGAGGCTGTTGCCTGTTCATTGATAAACATACCGCCGCAGAAAGCTGTAGCGCTGTTGTTGATAACAGAAGGCGTATCGGCGGCATTTACCCCCATGACCAGAGAGGTACCGTTGTTGAGGAAGATGCCGCCGCCTCGGCTGGCGCTATTCCCGTAAATAGAGGCGTTCCCGTTCATGGTGAGAGTGGATGCGGCGCCCTGTTCCTGCAGATAAGCGCCGCCACCAAGGCTATTGGCGCTTGTTGCCCGATTGTCAAAAATGGAAGCGTTATCGGTCATATTCACCCGTGCTCCCGCAGTGCCATACACCCCGCCACCAAGGGCGTTTAGTGCGACAACCCCAGTAGAGGTGTTCTCGCTGATTACAGAGTTGCCGCTCATACTCAGAGTGCTGTTGTTCATGCCGACA
>Ga0153939_1000399_pt1 | contig 16106 bp, 16 predicted proteins | sample TSNJ023MetaG_FD_104734 | JGI IMG/M metagenome (GOLD analysis project Ga0153939, IMG submission 104734) | Attine ant fungus gardens microbial communities from New Jersey, USA - TSNJ023 MetaG | ecosystem: Host-associated > Fungi > Mycelium > Unclassified | place: USA: New Jersey, Brendan T. Byrne... | reverse complement strand
TGAGGGTGGATTTGGGCGGCACAAAACCGGACGCCATGCGGTACAGCAGCGCCCCCACGGCGTACACATCCGTCCAGGTGCCCTGCCAGCCGTTGGAAGCATACTGCTCCGGCGCGCTGTAGCCGTTAAACAGCTCGGCGTCCAGCTCGCTTTTGGCGGTGCGGGTTGCGCTGAGGGTAAAATCCCCCAGATACAGCCGGTTCTCCCTTTCGCTTATGTAGACCGTGTGGGGGGAGAGTCCCCGATGTATCTGGCCGTGGCTGTGCAGCAGGCTGACCGTGCTGCACAGGGGAAGCAGCAAATTCAAGGCTTCATCCAAGGGGAGCTTGCCGCCGCGCTTGACCAAATACCTCTCCAGGGTCATCACCGGCAGCGCCGCAAACACCGCGTACACCGTGTAGCCCTCGGCAAACACGTGCTCCACGGGAATGACCGGCTCGGTGACGCCCAGGCGCTTCACTTCGTTGCACAGGTCCACAAAATCACTCATCAGCGCCTTGTATTGGGCGTCCATCCCCTCCATGGGGGAAACCGCGCCGGAGGACCTGTCGCGGACGGCAATGTTGTATGGGAAATACTCCCGCAGCTTCACCCTTTGCTGCAAATTCTTGTCGTAGCCCATATAGGTGGCGCCCTCGCTGTTTTTGCGCAGCACGCGCCCAATCAAATAACGTCCCGCCAAGACCGTTCCCGGCCTGCGGTAGTTGTCGTCGTAGTCACTGTCCGGAGCATAACCGCACTTTGGGCACACCGCACCCTCACTGAGAGGAAACATGCAGCCCAAACAGAGCTGGGAATTGGACATAAAACACCATCACCTGCCGAATCACATGATTTGCGTAACATCATACACTGTATTTTTGAAATCGCTGAAAGCGCTGTCATCACTATAATAAACTGTTTGGGGAAAAGTTGCAAGTTACAAAACGGTGAAATGCGAATTTAAAGCCATTTATGCCCAAGCCGTCAGCGGCGGGAGGGGGCTTTTGCCCGGACCGGGCGTGGATTTCATTCCTTTGCGTTTGCGTCAAAAAAGCGGTTGGCGATTTCCACCGACTCCATGGCGTCCCGGGCGTAGTGGTCCGCGCCCACAAATTCCGCGTACTCCTCGTTGAGCACCGCGCCCCCCACAAAGAAGCTGCATTTGAGTCCTGCCTCCCGCACGGCGGCGATGGTGTCCTTCATGCTCTTTACCGTGGTGGTCATCAGGGCGCTGAGTCCCGCCAGACGGATGTCCTCCCTGCGAATGGCCTCCACCACCTGGGCGACGGGCACATCCTTTCCCAAATCCAATACGTCGTAGCCATAGTTTTCCAGCATCATCTTCACAATGTTTTTGCCGATGTCGTGAATATCCCCCTGCACGGTGGCCATGAGAACCCGGCCCTTAAAGGCGGTTTTTTCCCCCGTGCGGTCCATGTGCTCCCGGATGACGGCAAAGGCGCTCTTCACCGCCTCGGCGGACTGCATGAGCTGGGGCAGAAACAGCTCGCCGCTCTCAAAGCGGGCGCCCACGGCGTCCAGGGCGGGTACAAAGCAGCCGTCGATGATGCTGAGGGCAGGGGTGTCCCCCAGCATGGCCTTCACCCGCGCGGCGCACTCCTCGCGGCGGCCCTGTACAATCAACTCCTTCAAATCCCGCTGTACCGGCGCGTCCGTAGGGGTAAAGGTTTCGGACTTTACACGGCTCTCGATATAGCGGGCGGCGTCCCGGTCCTCGGCGGCGAGCACGCGGTAGGCCCCCACCACCTCCATGTATTTTTGCGACAAGGGGTTGAGAATGGGGGCGTCCAGCCCCGCGCCAAAGGCGGCGGCCAGAAAGGTGGCGTTTAATGTCTCCCGGTCGGGCAGACCAAAGGACACGTTACTCACGCCCAGAACGGTGAGCACGCCCAGCTCCCGCTTCACCAGTTGGATGGCCCGCAGGGTCTCCAGCACTTGCTCCTGCTGGGCCGAAGCCGTCAGCACCAGACAGTCGATGAGCAAATCCTCCCGGGGAATGCCGTACTCCTCCGCCCGGCGCACAATGCGCCGGGCGATGGCGAAGCGCTCTCCCGCTGTGGGCGGGATGCCGGACTCGTCCAGCGTCAGGCCGATGACCAGGGCGCCATATTTTTTGGCGATGGGGAACACGGCGTCCATCACCGCCTCCTTACCGTTGACGGAATTGATGATGGGGCGGCCCACACAGGCCCGCACCCCGGCCTCGATGGCGGCGGGGTCGGCGCTGTCGATTTGCAGGGGAATGCCGACGACGCCCTGCACCTCCTTCACCACGCGGCGCAGCACGTCGGCCTCGTCCAGCTCCGGCAGGCCCACGTTGACGTCCAGCACCTGGGCCCCCGCCTCCGCCTGATCGATGGCCTCGCTGAGGAGGTAGTCCATGCGGTTTTCCCGCAGCGCCTCCTTCAGCTTCTTTTTGCCGGTGGGGTTCAAGCGCTCCCCAATCACCGTAACCCCCCGGGAGAGGAACACGGTGCGGGTGCCGGAGCAGCAGGCGCTCACGGGCTCCGGCTGTGGAGCGCGCCAGGTCTTTCCCCCCAGCGTCTCCCGCAGCAGCCGGATGTATTCCGGCGTGGTGCCGCAGCAGCCGCCCACAATCCCCACGCCCTGTTCCACCATTGTGGCGGCGTGGCGGGCAAATTCCCCGGGGGTGACGTTGTACACCGTCTCGCCGCCGCGGATCTCCGGCAGACCCGCGTTGGCCTGCACCGCCACCGGCGCCCGGGAGTAGCGCAGCATGGTCTCCACCACGGGCAGCAGCTCCTTTGGCCCCAGGGAGCAGTTCACGCCCAGGGCGTCCACCCCCAGCCCCCCCAAGGCGATGCACGCCGTGGCGGGGTCGCACCCCACAAAGGTGCGCCCGTCCTCCTGAAAGGTGAGGGTGCACACCACCGGCAAATCCGTCTGCTCCCTGGCGGCCAGAATCGCCGCCTTGGCCTCGTAGGGGTCGGAGAGGGTCTCGATGAGAATGAGGTCGGCGCCCGCCCGGGCACCGGCGCGCATCTGGCGGGCAAAGATCTCGCAGGCCGTCTCAAAGCTCACGGTGCCCATGGGCTCCATGAGCTGCCCCAGCGGCCCCACGTCCAGCGCGGCAAACCGCGCGCCGGATTCCTTTGCCAGGCGCACGCCCGCCTCCACCACCTCCTCCAGCGTCCATTGGCAGTGCAGCTTCAGCTCGTTGGCCTGAAAGGTGTTGGCGGTCACCACGTCGGCGCCCGCCTCTACGTATTCCCGGTGGATCTCCCGCACCACATCGGGATGGGTGATATTCAGCACCTCGGGCAGCGCCCCCGCCTGCAGCCCCCGGCGCTGGAGCATGGTGCCCATGGCCCCGTCAAAGAGGAGCGGGCCGCGGGTCAGCTCATCTCGTATATTCACAGCTTCCACCATCCCTTCTGAATGTACAGGTCTTTCGTAGCGCGCAGCTGTCGCAGCTTCGCCGCCCGCGCTGCTTCACGGGCTGCTTGTCCCGGGGGAACAGGCCGATGACCGCCGTCACCGACTTGCGGGGCAGCAATATCAGCGAGGCTGTGCAGGTGAGCCCAATTTTGCGCTGTGTGTCCAGTACCCGCAAAATATCCGGCTGCACCGTCAGGGGCAGATCCCCGTACCCCGGGCTGAACCGGGCGCCGGTCACGAGGCCGTCCTCCCCCGCCGCCCTTGCTATTTCCTCCTGGCACGCGTCGCAGGCTGTCTCGGTCAGCGCCGTGGCGGCCGCGTCCAACACCAGCGAGCGGACCATGTCCGCAAGCTCCAGACGGCGGATGCGGCCCTCCACCTCCACCCCCAGCGTTACGGCCATCACCGCCGCCTCACCGGCGCCCGCCAGGTGGGCGGCGATGTCCGCGCCCTCCAGCCGCAGCGCGCCGCCCTCCAGCACCACCGGGCTTCCGGCGGCTTCCAAGGACATGCGGCGGTGTGTCCAGCGGGGCTTGGCAAGCCTTGCGCACAGCTCCAGCATCTCATCCACCATCTGCTCCAGCTCCTCTGTGAGCTGCTGCCCGCGGTGGCCCAGGTAGCGCAGCACCTCCCCTTTATCGATATCCATTTGCTTGCAGACTATGCATATGGATCCGCGCGATATCCGGCTGGTTCATGGTGTAGATGTGGACGCCGTCCACGCCGCCGCCGGCCAGCTCCTCCACCTGCCGCGCCGCGTATTCAATGCCCGCCTTGCGCAAATCCTCCGGGCTGTTCTCGTATTTGTGGAGCAGGCGCACAATGCCCGACGGCAGCGACACCCCGCACATGAAGATCATTCGCTGCACCTGGCTGCGGCTGAGGATGGGCATGATACCGCAGGAGATGGGCGCCGTGATGCCCATGGCCCTTGCCTGTTCCAAAAACCGGAACAACAGATCGTTGCGGAAGCACAGCTGGGTGATGAAAAACGAGGCCCCCGCCTCCTGCTTCAGCTTGAGATGCCGGAGGCTCTCCTCCACCCCGTCGCAGTCAATGTGCCCCTCGGGGTAGCAGGCGGCGCCCACACAGAGCTCCTTTGTGGAGGAGAGGTCGGCGATGAGGTCCTTGGCGTAGCGGTAACCCGCTTCCCCCTCCGGCACACCCCCGCCGGCGGGCAAATCTCCCCGCAGCGCAAGGACGTTGGTGACCCCCTCCCGGCGCAGCCCGTCCACAGCCGCAAACACCTGCGCCTTGTCATTGCCCACGCAGGTGAGGTGGGCCAGCGCAAGGACGCCTTCCGTTTTTTGGATGGCAGAGGCGATTTCCCGGGTTCCGGCAGTCCGCTCGCTGCCCCCCGCGCCGCAGGTAACGCTGATAAATTCCGGTTGCAGCCCGGTTAATATCTCCAGGGCCGGGTAGATTTGGGAGGCGTCTCCGCTCTTTTTGGGCGGAAACACCTCAAAGCTCACCACCGGCTTATCCCTTGTTGTATACAGCCTGTCAATTTGCAATAACTTCATCTCCTTATACTGAACGCTGATTAAAAAGTGATAATAAATTGCGAGGATATTTTTTGACCAGCTAGGAAGACGACGCAGGCGGGCTGTCGCCCGGCAAGGAGGATGAAAACGCTGGGCGGAAAATAGACCGCAAGTTATGTCGCTTTTTAGTCAGTGTTTAGTATTAATCGCATTGCGGGTATAGTGAATCAACTTTAAAAAAAGTTGATTCCCATCCGGTAAACCAACTTCAAAATGAACGCATTTTGAAGTTGGTTTACTATATAAAAAAACCACAGTCGGCAGGCTGTGGCGCGCGTCTTTGAAGTACTGGGCGGAGCCCGCAATTCACAAGCGCGGGCTCCTTCCGCCGTTTTTGCCGCAACTGGGTGTCTACTCCGCCGCGGGTATGTTCTGGGGGATTTCCACCGGCTGTTGGGCCACAGTATAAGTGATGGAGCTGATGAGCTTATCCACGCGGCTGCGCAGGAGGCTCTTGGGCACCGCCATAATAAAGCCATCCAGCCCCAACTCCCCATAAAATACACCGGGCAGCAACGCATATTTCAGCCACGCTTCAATATGTACCGTGCCCTCTGCGATGAGCACCTTGATGAATTGGGGAGCTGTGATGATGCCTTCGCCCTTTTTGTACACCATTTCACCCTTATATTCCTCATAGCTGAACCCTTCCGCCTGGGTAAAATTCTGAAGCAGGGCGTTGACCTCCTCCACAGAATAGCTGGTGGGTATGTCGGCAATAAAACGTTTTCCCATTATGAAATCCCCCTTATATTAATGTTGTATTTAGTATAGCACAGCAATTTCCCCGTTTCAAGTGCATGGCTTATTGGTCAATGAGCTCGTTGACGCGGAAGCTGAGCGTCATAAGGCTGTCGCCCAGGTGGACGTTTTCCACCACAATCTGGTCGCCGTGGGCCACCGAGAGATCGTAGTGGGAGAAGTTCCAGAACCCCTTGACGCCCCAGCCCACCAGGTCGCCCGACAGCTCCGCGGCGGCGCTGCGGGGAATGCACAAAATGGCGATCACCGGCCGGTTTTCCAGGCAAAAGCTCTGAATCTCGTTGATGCTGCGCACCCGAATTCCCTGGATCTCCTGGCCCACCACCTGGGGGTTGGAATCGAATATGCCGATGAGTTGGAAGCCCTGTTCATCGAATTTCATGTGGTTACCGACAGCAAGCCCCAGGTTGCCGGCGCCGATGAGAATGGTGGGCAGCCGCTTGTCCAGCGACAGAATGCGCCCGATCTCCGTGTGAAGCGCCGCCACATTGTACCCGTAGCCCTGTTGGCCAAAGCCCCCAAAGCAGTTGAGATCCTGACGGATTTGGGAGGCGGTGAGACCGGTCAGCTCCGCAAACTCCCTGGAGGATATGCGCTCCACACCATTTGCCATTAATTCCGCTAAAAACCGGTAATACCTGGGCATACGGCGGGTCACGGAAAGACTAATGCCAGGGTATCTTGCCACTGTCCCTTCACCTCGCTTAGTTGATATTCTCCACGGTTTGCATTACATAATCGCCGAATTCCCGGCAACTGGCCCCGTCACTCCGGCCGGTGACAGCCAGCTTCTTTTCGGTGTACATGCATTTGTCCAGCGCCCTTTCCAGCTTGTCGGCCTCCGGCTGGCGGCCGATGTGCCCCAGCAGCAGCACCGCTGCCCGCAGCATGGAGCAGGGGTCCGCGTAGATATCCCGGCCCTCCCTCACCATGCGGGGAGCAGAGCCGTGAATGGCCTCGAACATGGCGTAGCGCTTGCCGATGTTGGCGCTGCCCGCCGTGCCCACGCCGCCCTGAAACTCCGCCGCCTCGTCGGTGATGATATCGCCGTAGAGGTTGGGCAGCACAAACACCCGGAAGTCTTGGCGCCGCTTGGGGTCGATGAGCTTGGCGGTGAGGATGTCTATGTACCACTCGTCGGTGATGATGCCGGGGTATTCCCCCGCAATTTCCCTGCAGAGATTGAGGAATTTGCCGTCGGTGGTTTTGATCACATTGGCCTTGGTGATGATGGACACGCGCTGCTTGCCGTTGTTTTTTGCGAATTCATAGGCCAGGCGGGCAATGCGCCGGGTGCCCTGGGTGGTGGTGACGGTGAAGTCCACGCCCAAATCCCCGGAGACATGCACCCCCTGGGAGCCCACGGCGTAGGCGCCCTCGGTGTTTTCACGGAAAAACGTCCAGTCAATGCCCTGGCTGGGCACCTTGACCGGCCGCATGTTTGCAAAGAGATCCAACGCCTTGCGCATGGCCACGTTGGCGCTCTCAATATTCGGCCCGTCGTGGCTTGCGTCGGGGGTGGTGGTGGGGCCCTTGAGAATGACATGACAGCTCCGGAGCTCCGCCAGCACGTCGTCCGGAATAGCCTTGCCCTGGGCAAGACGGTTTTCCAGGGTGAGGCCGCCGATGACCTTGAAGACAACCCGGCCCGCGGCGACGTCGTCCCGCAACAGGTGTTCCAGCACCCGGTGAGCGCAGTCTGTGATGACAGGGCCGATGCCGTCCCCGCCGCAGACGCCAATGACGATTGCGTCCAGGGCCGCGTGATCAATAAAATCCTTTTGTTGCTTCATATCCTCCACGCGTTCCAGCTGTTGGCGGAGCAGTTGCGCAAATTTATCACAGGCGGCGGCGATGTTTTGTTCAAAATCCAATTTGGTTACCCTCCTAATATATAGTGTTTACAGAGCAATATTCCATTATCCAAAATTTTGTTTTACCTATTTTATTTTATCAGCATCCGTGGGGCTTGTCAAACGAACGGCGCTGTGCCGCGGCATATGCGGCATATAATCGAAACCGTGTAAAAAGGGTACCGATATTTTAAGGCAGCGCACAAAAACGGGCGAAAATCAAAGACATAAGGGAGTTAAATTAAATAATCCTTGACAGACGCTCCCTGCCAAGGTATACTATGTTTTGTTGAATTACGCAGACAAACTATTTCAGGAGGTTTTTGGATATGTCCACCACAATGCCCAAACACGACGATATATCCCGCAAATGGTATATCCTCGACGCAGCCGGCAAGCCGCTGGGGCGCACGGCCACTACAGCCGCCCATCTGCTGCGCGGCAAGCACAAGCCCACCTTTGTCCCTCATGTGGACGGCGGCGACCATGTGATCATCATCAATGCCGAAAAAGCGGTGCTCACCGGAAACAAGCTCACGCAAAAATATTACCGGCACCACACCGGCTGGGTCGGCGGGCTCAAGGAGATCCGCTACGACGCACTCATGAAGCAGCGGCCGGAACAAGCCATGATGCTGGCTGTGAAGGGGATGCTTCCCGACACTACCGTGGGCCGCAAGGCGCTTACCCGCTGCCGCGTGTATCGCGGAGCCGAACACCAAAACCAGGCCCAAAAACCAGAAGCTTGGACACTGTAGGAAAGGGGGATATGACCACTAATGTATGATACCAAAGCTTATTTTTACGGAACAGGAAGAAGAAAGCACTCTGTCGCCAGGGTGAGACTATATCCCGGAACCGGCAAAATCACCATCAATGACCGGGACATCGACGATTATTTTGGCTTGGACACCCTGAAGCTGATTGTCCGCCAGCCGCTGGAACTCACCGACACCACCGGACGCTTTGACATCGTCTGCCGTGTAAACGGCGGCGGCGTATCCGGTCAGGCGGGCGCCATCCGCCACGGGATCTCCCGGGCGATGCTCATCTTCAACGAGGAGCTGCGGCCCCAGCTGAAAAAGGCCGGCTTCCTCACACGCGACCCCCGCATGAAGGAGCGCAAAAAGTATGGCCTCAAGGCCGCCCGCCGCGCTCCCCAGTTCTCCAAGAGATAATTTTTCTCTGGAAAATCTCGCAGATATACGCAATCCAAGAGTTATATATATTATATGGGGGCTGTTGCAAAATGCATGAATATGCATTTTGCAACAGCCCCCATATTTAGTATAAGCTCCAAGCATAGACAATTCCATTTTAATGGATATACAAACTACAAACTGCTTGATACCGCTTTTGGGGAGTCGGGCAGTTTGTTTTTTATTCCCAATTATGGAAATATTTGACAAAGTGTGATATACTGGAATAGTTTAAAACAACTTGTCCATTTTCGGATATTGCGGAAGGAAGTATTTTAAAGAATTTTATAGATTACTTGCATATTTAAGCGGACTCGGGGCAATACTGCGGGAAGGAATATTTTTACATTTGTGGAGGTATTATGACAAAACATAGGATGAAACAGCTGAGCAAGATACTTTTTGCACATATCGCGCTTGCGCTGGTGCTTTGCGCAAGCAGCTTTATCGTGCAGCCTGCTTTCGCCGGCGCCTCAATGAAGGGGACAGGCGGTTTGGCCTTCGTGCCCAACCAACTGGAAATCAACATGCGGCAAGAGGAAGACGTACAACCGCAACCGCTCCAGCCTCAATTCCAGGCAAGGAACATCCCGCTGAGTGCCGATCTTCAGGAGTACACCTGGAATCTTTGCCAGGAATACGATGTGCCCTTTGAGGTGGTTTTGGCCGTGATGGAACAGGAGAGCAACTTTAATGTACATGTCCGGGACAATGTCAATTACAACGGGACCCGGGACCGCGGCCTCATGCAAATTAATTCCGTTAACTGGAGCTGGCTGCAGGCCGAGGGTCTGGATGTAAACGACACGAAGCAGAATATTGAGGCAGGCGTGCTCATATTGTCCCGGTTTATCGAAAAATATCCTCTGGAGCAGTCCCTGGTTGCCTACCAGTGTGGCGAGGGACGGATGAAGCAGAAGGGGCTCACCAGCACCAGCTATTCGGCTAAAATGCTGGCGCGCAGCCAGGATTTCGCACTGCCCGACCCCGCGCCGCAGCCGGAACAACCGGTGGAGCAAGAAGCCGGGGAGGAGGACGCCGAACTGCCAAACCCGCTGGAGGATGAAAGCAATTTGGAAGACGAGCCCTTTGTCATCAAATACCTATAACATGATCGCCGTCCAAGCTGCCGTGTTATTTTTGGAGGAACGCGGCGCCTTGCATGGTGTCCCGGCGCGCCAGTTCCTTGTCGATTTCGTTGAGCACAACAAACTTTTTCCTCGTCCATTGGGGGGCCAGCAGTTCCCCCAAAGGCGCATCCCCGGTTAGCCGCTGGATGACGGTTTCGGGGGGAAGCAGCTCCAGCTGACGGCAGACAATATCCACATACTCCGCCCGCCCCAGCAACGAAAATGCCCCCCGCGACCACATGGCGGCGGCGGGGGTGCCCCGCAGCAGATGCAGCATGTGGATTTTTACGCTGTGGGGGCGCAGCGCGGCGACACGGCGCGCCGTCTCCAGCATCATCGGCCCGCTCTCCCCCGGCAATCCGTTGATGAGGTGCACACACACCGGAATCCCCCGGTCTGCCAGCAGCCTGTAGCCCTCCAAAAATTCCGCATAGGTGTGACAGCGGTTGATGCGTCCGCCGGTTTCGTCGTGGGCTGTTTGCAGCCCCAGCTCCACGGTGAGATAGGTGCGCCGGCTCAGCTGTGCCAAATAGCAGGCTGTCTCCTCGTTTAGAACGTCGGCGCGGGTGGCGACCGCCAGCCCCACCACCCCCGGGGGGCGCAGCGCGGCCTCGAACAGCTCCCGCAGCCGTTCCAGCGGGGCATAGGTGTTTGTGTTGCTCTGAAAATACGCGATATATTGCGCCTGGGGCCATTTGCGGTGCAGCGCGTCCCTGCCCGCTTCAAATTGCCGCGAAAGCTCCTCCGCCGCCGCGCCGGGCGCCGCGCCGCCGCCGCCGTTTGCACAAAATATGCACCCGCCCGTCCCCTTGGAGCCATCCAGGTTGGGGCAGGTGAACCCCGCGTTCAGCGGCACTTTGAACACCTTGCCGCCAAATTTTTGACGGAGGTGGTAGTTCCAAGTGTGGTACCTCTTGTTGTCTGTGGAGTGGGGAAAGGGATTCTGTGCCATAGGCCCTCCTGTGCCGGGATTCGCTCCGGCTGGCTTCCACGCTCCATTCGCTGAGCGTTACTTTATACTACTTCATGGTTGAAAAAGCGAATATATTTGCGAGGATGTTTTTCGTCGAACAAGGCCGACGACGCAGACGGGCTGGCGCCCGTCAAGGAGGAGAACGTAGGTCGGCGGAAAACAGACCGCAAAGATATCGTTTTTTTAATCATGAAGTAGTATTAATCATTGTAGCAGCCAGCGACCTTCAGCGCAATACATACGCAGAAACCAGCTTGCCCAAAAAATTGGACAAGCTGGTTTCGTTTGCGCCAAGTGGCGGGTGGGCGCCCGCCCACCAAAATCCGGCGGCAGTGGCGGGACACTTCCGTCAGTTCTGGAGATCCTTGAGATGCCTTTGCATTTGCCGGGCCTGTTTTCCCTCGGTCTCGGCGTATTCGCGAAAAAATTTTTGCAGCTTTTCATCTTCAATCTGGTCGGAGTAATTCATAAAATCTCTCACCCGCTCCTGGGTGTCCAGCAAAGCCTTCTTGAGATAATCCTGTGTGTTCATTTCCATCGCTTGTGTGCTCCTCCTTTGCCGGGAAAATGCTTCCCGGGACTTTCATCTCCCCTATAGTATTTCATGGCGCGCTCCGCAATATTCCATTGTGGGACAAATCCCGCAAATCAAATTTTATCACAGAAAGATGCAATTTAGTCAAATTCCTCGCCGACCACAAATTCCTGTGTCTCATTGGCCCCGGGGGCGCGGTTTTTCTCCGCCATATACATCGCGTATCCGGTGAAGGCGGCGCGGGAGTAGGGCACCGCATACAGCGCCGCGGGCGGGAACAGCACACACAGCAAAAACCAGCCCAGGAAGGATAGCTGAAACCAGAACCAGCTCACGCGGTAGCCCACGGTATAGCGCGTGGAGATGCCAATGGCGCGGGTGACAGACAGCTGGCTGTCCGCGCACACCAGGTAGGCGGATAGGGCGTATTTGTTCATGTACAGGATAAACAAAAAGGTGGCCAGAACAAGGAGCAGGAGCGCCAGCGTAATGCCCACGGTGGATATGGCGGAGGCCTCCCGGGTGAGTTCCGGGCGGCTGACATAATAATACACGCTGGAAATAAGCAGCCCGCCGGGGACAAGGTAAAACGCCAGAGACCAAAACCCCACCCGCACCGTCATCTGGAGGTGGTACCACAGCGCCCGCGCATAGAGGTGAACGCTGCCGAAGTACCGGAAGACGCGGGCGGCGGAAGACGGGCCGCCCCGCACAAGCTCCACATACCAGCCGGCGGCTCCCAGCGTCAGCGGCGCCACGAGAAAAAAATACAGCAGGGAGGAGCCAAGGGTTATCACGGCGAGAGGCAGCGAGGCGGGCGCGCCCACCCACCCCGCCGCCCCGCCATCCGGGGTCTCCAGCAGATATACGGCCAGCTGCTTGAGGGCGGCGATGAGCAGTGAGCTCCCGCCGAGGATCACCAGCAGGAGTATGGCGCGGCCCCATTTGCCGCTGAGGGATTGCTTGGCGTTTTTTTTCAGAGTGCTGAACAATGTCATTTTTTTCCTCCAGTGGGGGAAAACGGGAGCACCGCACCACTCAGTACTCAATTCCCCGGCGGGCGTCCACCCCCAGGCTGTAGGGGTGGCGCACACACTGAAAATGTGTGTGGTAATCCGCCATATGTACAAGCTCCTCCGGAGGGTTGCGGCCGGTGAGCACCAGCTCGGTCTCCGCCGGGCGGCGGCGAATAAGCTCCAGCAGCGCGGGAAGCTCCACCAAATCGCAGTTGACCGCGTCCACCACCTCGTCCAGCACACACAAGAACACGCCGCCATGGCCCAGGAGCTCGGCGGTGCGCGCAAGACACGCCCCGTGTTCCCGGCGGGCTTCCTCCCTCTCGGCGCCGCTCATCTGGCTCAGCCACTTGGGCGGCAGCTTTGCCCGCAGCACCCGGGCCCCCAGCTGTTCCAGAGGGGCCAGCTCCCCGGTGGGGCGCGCTTTTAAAAATTGCACAAACAATACCCCCTCGCCGTGGCCCAGGGCGCGCAGCGCAAGTCCGGCGGCGGCGGTGGTCTTGCCCTTGCCGCCGCCCACATAAAGATGTACCTTTGCCGTGTGTACCTTCATACTCCCCGTCCTTTCGCGGCCCACTAGTACTTCACCAACGCTAAAACTAAGGTATTCCGCTTTATTTTCTTTAATCCAATGCCGGCCGCCTCAAGACCTTGGAGAAACTTTTTCGAGAAAAAGTTTCTCCAAACCTCTTCAAAAAGCTTTACATTACACTATATGTCTTTTTGCTACTTTTTCTCCGGGAAAAAAGTAGGTTCAGCCAGTCATAAAACGGACAAACCTGTCATAGGTATTGGATAGTGGAAGGCATTTTATTCATTGTAATACGTGCTGTACATATCCATTCCATCTTCCATAGGGGGCTCGGGGATGAAATTGAACACTTCCCCGCTGCCGTCCCGGAGCCACATCTCCGGGGTCATCAGCATCGTGTAGCCGGTTCCGTTGCTCACCGCCCACTGGTGCAGCGGCAGCTTGGGCAGGCCCACCGCCGCAAGCAGCGTCATAATGACGCCGCCGTGGGTAACCACCGCCGCGCTGGTGACGCCCTCGTCCATCATGTTGCGGAATATCTGGTCAACAGCGCCCACAATGCGCCGGGTAAACGCCTCGGTTTCCTCGCCGCCGGCCGGGGTGTTGGCGAAGGAGTCCCCCAGCCACGCGGAAAAAGCCCCGTCGCCCTTGAGCTCGTCAAAGGTTTTTCCCTCAAACTCCCCCAAATTCATGTCCTTTAAGCCGTCCAGCGCCACACAATAGGTATCGGGGTAGAGGATATCCGCCGTTTCCCGGCAACGGATCAGCGGGCTTGTGTACAGCATTTCCACCGGTGGGTACCGGTATTCCTCCCGCAGCGCCTGCAGCGACCTTCTCCCCTTGTCGCACAGCGGCAGGTCGGTCTGGCCCACATAGCGCTTGCGCGGATCGGTGGAGGTCCGGCCGGTTCGGATAAAATGAAGCTTGTAGGTGATCATAAATAGGCCCCCGTATTCTTTATATTTATCAAATTGTGTCGCATAAAGGGTAAAATTGTATTTACAAAGTGTTTTGATTATACTATAATATACAATACGTTAAGTCTCTGGAGGAGTACGTCTATGAACGCCGATTTCCCACGAATATTGACATTGTTGCGCAAGGAAAAGGGAATTAGCCAAAAAAGCGCCGCGTCTCAGCTGGCCATCTCCCAGGCGCTGCTGAGCCATTATGAGAAGGGAATCCGGGAATGCGGCCTGGATTTTCTGGTCCGTTGCGCGGATTTTTACAAGGTCTCCTGCGATTATCTGCTGGGACGCACCCCCGACCGCCAAGGCTCCACCCTGAAGGTGGAGGACATCCCCGACGCGGACACGCCGGTAAAAGAGAACCGCTCCATCAACACGGTGCTCACGGTGCTGAACAAAAAACTCATTGCCAATTCCCTCAATGTGCTGTTTGATTTGCTGAGCAAATCCGGCAGCAAATCCCTGGTGGGCGAAGTGTCCTCCTTTTTGATGCTGGCGGTGTACCGCATGTTCCGGGTGGTGTACCGGGCCAACCCCAAAAACCAGGAGGCGCTGTTCAATGTGCCTGTCCACGTCTCCGACGCCTACGCCGCCTCGGCCATGTCGGTGTGCGCGGCAAACTCCACCGCCATTGTCACCGGCCAGCCGGTGCAGGGAATGGACCCCGTGGCGGACACGGAAAGACTCGCCATGTCCACACAGCTCATCACCGCAAATTACCCACTGTTTTCCTCCTCCCTTTTTAATCTCATTCACACATCGGAGACGCGGATCGGCTTTCAGAAAAAGGACAAAAAATAACCGCCGCAAACCGTATTATAAGGGCGTATGTGCTCCCGGGGGCACGTGCGCCTTTTTGTTGCGTGAAAGGCGCGGGGACGTCCTGTCCGCCACAGGGAAAATGCGGCGTATTTTTTCCCGGCATTCCCCGGCGCGCCGGCCTTTGCCCCTATCCCTGTACCGGCGCCTCGTTATTGGAGGCGGACAGTTGGGCCGCGCTGCCCTCCGGCACAATAATGTTCACCGCCTTCTGGCAGTTTTCAATGAGCACCTCCCGCCGCCTCCCGCCAAACTCCCCGTCCAGAGACCAGGGAATGTCCACCCGGGAGAGGACCTCCATGCGGGTGGCCCGGTAGCGGACCACCGATTCGGTGTAGACCTCGTTGTTCAGCAGCGAGGCGATAATGTTTTGGGTGTCGATAAAATTTTTGGAGTTGCGGATGAGCAGCACCTCGAATTTTCCATCGTCCAGGTTAATGCGGTCGTCGGCAAAGAGATGGAACCCGCCGATGGAGGTGGAGTTGGCCGCCATCCCCAGTATAAAATCATCAATGATTTCCTCGTCCTCGATGTGCACGCTGCACCGGAAGGTCTTTATATTTGCCAGCCGCTTGGCCCCCTCCAGAATATAGGCGGCCTGGCCGAATATATTTTTCATGCCCTGGGAGGTGTCGTAGGAGACGTCGGTAAACAGCCCGAAGGCGGCCACGTAGGCAAAATACCGGTCGCCAAACCGCCCCACATCCATGGGGAATACGTCCCCGGTGCAGATGCTTTCGGCGGCCTGAAGGACGCCCAGGGGCAGCCCCAGGGAATTGGCGAAGTCGTTGGTGGTGCCGGAGGGGATGTAGCCGAAAATCGGGTGGCTCTCCAACTGCATCAGGGCATTAATGGCCTCGCTGAGGGTGCCGTCACCGCCGGAGCAGACCAGGTAGTCAAAATCACCGGCGCGCCGCAAAATCATGTCCACAGCGTCGCCCTTGGCCTGTGTGGGGTATGTGGTGACCTCAAAGCCGCTTTTGGTAAAGCGGTTGACAACGGCAAAGAGATTGTCCACAAATTCGCCTTTTCCGGATTTTGGGTTAAACACCAACAAAAGCTTTTTTCGGGTCATGGCCGCACTCCTTCCTGATGAGATCCTGGTGCGATAGCTTCCTATAGTGAATCAACTTTAAAATCGAAAAAAGAAAGAGGAAAAAGTTGATTCCCATTCGGTAATTCAACTTCAAAATACTATTATTTTGAAGTTGAATTACTATATGTGCTTTTATATTTAAAACGGGGATGTTTTTTTATACTGAACACTGATTAAAAAGTGATAATAAATTGCGAGGATATTTTTCGACCAGCTAGGAAGACGACGCAGGCGGGCTGTCGCCCGGCAAGGAGGATGACAACGCTGGGCGGAAAAT
>Ga0153939_1000398_pt1 | contig 16114 bp, 15 predicted proteins | sample TSNJ023MetaG_FD_104734 | JGI IMG/M metagenome (GOLD analysis project Ga0153939, IMG submission 104734) | Attine ant fungus gardens microbial communities from New Jersey, USA - TSNJ023 MetaG | ecosystem: Host-associated > Fungi > Mycelium > Unclassified | place: USA: New Jersey, Brendan T. Byrne... | reverse complement strand
TTGACGCGCAAGGCGGTTTTGGTTCCGGTATGGGACTTAGCATCATATATGGACTCATTGGACTGCTTGTGATGCTGTTTGTATGTAATGACTACTCCAGCGGATTCGCTAAAAACATTTTTACGGTTCATACAAACAAATGGCACTATTTCGTCAGCAAGCTGCTGACCATGATGGTAGCCGGCGGCATAATGATCGCAGCCTTCATAGCGGAAACAATTATCTTTTCTCTAATACTTGGGCGGGGGCTCGCTTTGGATAATCCGTTCGGCCTTGTGATGTTCATATTCCAAAAATGGCTGGTATCCGGCGCATTTGCAGCGATATATATCTTCATCAATCTTCTGACCCGCAACAAAGCGGTAGGAAGCATAGCGGCCTTCTTAATCGGGATGGGCGGATTGGTGATGGGCCTGCAGCTTTTCTTCGGAATGATAGGCATTGAAGGTTCTATCATTACAGATTCTACGATTTATGGCACATCCATGTTGGTCGGGCCGGAGTTTGACGCGTTCACGCTGCTTCGAGTAGTCGGCTTTACCGCTATATGGACGGCGCTCTATGGTTTTCTGAGCAGGAAGATATTGCTGTCGAAAGATGTAAATTAATCTTTCTCAAACATTTTACCGACATTTCACAAACAACCGTCCGGTATGATAAAGCCATAAAATAAAAAACAAAAGGAGTGTAAAATAATGAGTGAGAACACAAAAAATAACTTTGTTGCTTACGAACACAGGGATGTCACAGTCAAGCGGGACATGGAGGCTGTCTACATCGACGGTTATCCGAGTTTTGGCTGGAAATCGGACGGACGGGGCGTGTCCCTCGGCGGATTGACCTGCGTAAACCTGAAATTCAAGCGTGACCGCAAAATCGTAAACCGCGAGGAGCTAACGAAACTCCAGCGGGAATTTGAAAACTGCGCGAAGGAAATTGAGCGCATGGAAGACTCCAAGGTTACCCTGCCTAGCGTTATGGCATATACCATCGGCCTTGTCGGTACGGCATGTATGGCGGGAGCTACGTTCGCCTATCTCGCGGGTATGATCCCGCTTTGCATCATCCTTGCCGTTCCCGGATTCATTGGCTGGATTATCTCTTACTTCTGCTATCTGCGCGTCAAAAGAAACAAAACCGATCAGGTCACGCCGCTGATCGACCGTCAGTATGACACGATCTACGAGATATGCGAGAAAGCCAACAGGCTTATGAACATATAAGCGCGTCGAATCTACAGGTATTATTCAAAAAACATTATGAGAGGAGGAAATGAGCATGAGTACGGGAGTTATTATCGCTATTGTTGCCGTTGTCGTTGTCCTTGCCGCCGTCATTATCGGCATGGTTATCAAAAAACGCAAAAAATAGTTGTTTCAATACGAATATTGCGAGAGGAGGGAATGAGTATGAGCACGGGAGCTATTATCGCTATTGTAGCTGTGGCTGTTGTCTTGATTGTTATCATTGCCGTAGTTATCAGAAAACGTAAAAAGTAATCAAGTTGGATACTTACCGGCGGGGTTAGGGTAATGGCGGAAACGGGTGATAAAAATGATATGCGCCATTGTCCTTTATCCGGCGGATCAAACGAAATTATGTGTATAAAAGCACAAGGAGGATACAACGATATGAGCGTTAAAGAAAAAGTCTCGGCGTTTGCCTTAAGCAAAGCAATGAACTATGTATCGGGCGATCCTGAGAAAAACCTGCCTCAGCTTCTAAATTGGATCGACTCTTTGGGTGTAAAGAGCTTTGAAAGTCAATCCAAGGCAATTCACGAGGTTCTTGATGATCCGGATAACAACTGGTACAAGTTCATTATGGGAATCTGGCGGGATATTGACAACGACATTTTGAAAACAATCATGCGTAATTTCGCGCTGAAAGCGAATATACTTGCATACCCGAAACAGGAGGCTTTGGCGGAAAAATACGGCTGCAACATGCCGATGACCATGCTCATCGATCCGACCTCGGCCTGCAACTTAAAATGCACCGGTTGCTGGGCGGCGGAGTATGGCGACAAGCTGAACATGAGCTACGAAACGCTCAACGACATCATCCGGCAGGGCAAGGAACTTTCAATCTATTTTTATTTGTATTCCGGCGGCGAGCCGCTCGTGCGCAAAACAGACCTCATCCGCCTGTGCGAGGAACACAGCGATTGCCAGTTTGCGGCGTTCACAAACGGTACGCTCATCGACGAAGCCTTCGCCGATGATTTGCTCAGGGTTAAGAATTTTATTCCCATCATCAGCGTAGAGGGCTTTGAGGATGACACCGATTTCCGGCGCGGCAACGGTACGTTTAAGAAGGTGGAAAAGGCAATGGCGTTGCTCAAAGAGAGACGCCTGCCGTTTGGCCTTTCCTGCTGCTATACGAACAAGAACGCGGATATGATCGGCAGCGAGGAATACTTTGACCAAATGATTGCATGGGGCGCGAAATTCTGTTGGTTTTTTACATATATGCCGGTCGGCAAAGAGGCCGTACCGGAGCTTATGGCAACCGCTGAGCAACGCGCATTTATGTACGAGCAAGTACGCAAGTTTCGGGAAACGAAACCTTTGTTTACGCTTGATTTCTGGAACGACGGCGAATACGCCGAGGGCTGTATCGCCGGCGGCAGGCGGTATCTGCACATAAATGCGAACGGCGACATGGAGCCCTGTGCGTTTATCCACTACTCCGACTCCAACATCAAGGAAAAGAGCATTCTGGAGGCCCTGCAATCCCCACTGTTCATGGCATACCATCGGGGGCAGCCGTTCAATGACAATCACCTGCGCGTCTGCCCGCTGCTCGATAACCCCGATAAACTTGTCGGCATGGTCGAAGCCTCCGGCGCGCACTCGACCGATCTGCAAAACCCGGAGGATGTACATGACCTTGCGGCCAAGTGCCGGGACAAGGCGGATAAATGGGGTGCCGCCGCGGGCGAACTGTGGGCGTGTTCCGGAAAATGTGCCGACTGTAAAGCGCGGGAGAGTGCATAAAACTATTAAAAACCGCGTTACTGGCTGACATCGCAAACAGACCCAAAAAGTGATACCGGCCAGTTTCGCTTCACCAAATCGCCAAGCCCGCCCTCGTCTGTCTGGAATATGACGTTCATTAAGCGTGGGGTGACCCCCATTTCCGGCAACACCGCGTCCGTTATCACGACGGCGATTCCCAACACCGTCGTTGTTTTTCCGTCACCGGAGTCCCTGTATGGCCATGATTTTTCCGAAACCAAGAGCCCCTCGGCGGCGATATCTGACCGCAGAGAGGCTCATACTATTTTTATGGAAGTGTCCGCATTTTTATGCTATACTATCGTTAAAAGAGCGCGTGAACCACTCCGCCTACCGGCTTATCACTTCACTCTTGCCCGTAGGAAACACAAGATGTGGGATGATAAATACGAAAAAATATAATACAGAGGATTTTTATGGATTACAGAAAAATTTTTGATGATAACATTTCACCTAAAGACTTCGACAAATGGAGATTCCGCTATTGTGATGAACTTTTCGATGATGTTATAGCGTATTCTCAGCTTGATAATAGGAAAACAGCTCTTGAGATCGGCCCCGGAACAGGACAGGCAACCGAACCTATATTAAAAACAGGTTGTTCATACATTGCAATCGAGCTTGGTGAGAATTTTACAGAGGATATGAAAGCCAAATTTGATTCATATAATAATTTTCAAATTGTCAATGCGGATTTTGAAACATATGACTTCGGTAAAAACAGGTTTGATTTGGTATATTCTGCCGCTACAATCCAGTGGATACCGGAAGAAATCGCTTTTTCCAAGACGTATGATATGCTTAAAAGCGGCGGAACCCTTGCAATGTTTATGACACATACAGACTATAAAAGCCCCAATGAAGCCTTACATCAAAAAATACAAGAAGTGTACGATGAATATTTCAAACCGGAGACACCGTACACGCGAAACTTAGAATACGAAAACATCATAAACTATGGCTTTGCCGGTTTTGAACGTCGTGAATATTATGAGACAATAGAATACAGTGCGGATGATTACGTTTCTCATGTTAGTATTTATGCGCCCCACATGACATTGCAAGAACCGTACAAAACGAAATTTTTTACGGGTGTTAGAGAAGCTGTTTTGAGCTTCGGTGACAAAATAGTTTTGAATAATACAATAATCCTGTACCTGACAAGAAAACCATAACCTTATCAATGATGCGACAGGAACATATTCAACTAAAACTGGAGTGGCTCCGCTTTCACTTCGCGACCTCCAGTTAAATATTAAATTTTCCTTATCCGGGATTTTTTATTTTTCTGCATAATGTGGGAATGTGTACTAGAGTTATTTGTCTCTGAATCTTCGCGTTTTTATGCGATACTGTTATTCGTAACGCTACAACGATGTGTGAGCGCTGCCTCGGGCTTTACCGCCGCCGGCGGCGATACGTCCGGGTGGTGTTTTTGTGCAGCGGACAAAACGCCGGATTTTAAGACATGACTTTTCGGGTCACGCTACTGTAAAATATTCCTTGAAAGGAGGTGCCCTGTGAACTGGATACAATGCCTGTCGAAAGCAATTCAATACATCGAAAACCACTTGACCGACAAAATTAACATAGACGAAATATCGAACCAAATCTATATGTCAAGCTCTCATTTTCAGCTTGTTTTTCATTTGGTAATGGGTATGACCATCGGCGAGTACATCCGTAATAGACGATTGAGTTTAGCTGCACAAGATTTATTGCAGCCAGACAGCAAAATCATTGATGTGGCTATGCGGTATCAGTACGATACACAGGAGAGTTTTTCCAAGGCATTTACGAGGTTTCACGGAGTGCCGCCATCGAAAGTGCAGCGAGGAAAGGCTAAGCTGTTTCATCCGTTGTCCATTAACATTACAATTCAGGGAGGATTTGAAATGTCACGTAAATTGATTGACGAATTTTATTGGAACGATATCGAAGGGCTGAAGGACGAGAAACTGACGGCTGCTGAAAAATACAAAGGGATCGTAAGCTGGGCGGCTAAAGCAAGGGGACAAAACCCGAATGTTTTTGACGCACTGACCGAATGGGTGTTGGACGATTCTCAATGGAGTGACGAAAAACTTGCAGAAAACGAGCAAATTCTCATGCAGGGCGTGTTCGCACGGTTTAAAGAACAAAACGCGCAGCTTCGGGCGTATTTGTCAGAAATAGAACCGTCCGGCGTAGTTAACACAGCGGTGTTCAAGGCGCTAGACAGGTTTGATGACGAATTATCGGGGAGGTCGGCCGATGAGCGGCTGCGAGAAACAGTTTCCAGTGTGTTTGCCGACTTTTCTGCAATGCGGGAGCGTAGAGTTCGGGAAATAATTGCGGGTTCTCCAACAGGTCAATATGGTACACTTGGCGTAGATTTGTTTGGATATATCAATTACTTAAAGGACTGCGATGCGGGGGTACAATGGGCGTTATTTATGCCGGACATGGTTGAGAGGCAGCAAAAGGATTTCAAAGTAGACAGCTTTGAATACCAAAAAATGCCCGTCATGCGCTTTATCGGGCGAGAAGGTGAGGACTTAGCCGATATGGATGTTCGAAAGGATCTTTTCCGCATTCTGGACGCTATGAACGAACATAGATCGGACTTTTGCTATGATGTTTTACTCATGCACCATTATGGGTTAAGCGTGGATGTAGGCCCGTGGCATGGCTTTTGGGGGCGGTTTATGAAGGCGAATACACCTGTGCCGGAAGGCTTTTCCTATTTCGACTTTGTACCGCATAACGACGGCAAAACAGGCCTGCCATTCATTTCCCAGTTTGCATTCGCATCCTTTTCCGGCGATATGGATGCTATGCACAAACGCGAAGGTTTTGACAGCGATGCCATGTACGATGTCACCCGGAACATTATGCTTGGACAAGGGGTAAACATTCCGTATCCGGATAAATATTGGACTGCGGAAGTATTTCTTTACGGATGCGATAAACACAGCACCGCATATATGTTCAGTGCGGAGTTGTAAATCCAAAGAGGCTCTGTTTTGCCCCTCCCAAACCCTCTCCGCCGAGGAACTAGACTTTTTTTCACGTCCGTTTCAGCTTTCTTTTTCACCTTTGTACGTTCGTAATCTTTCGTTACCTTGCCGCTTACCGGGAATAATGTCCTCTGGTAATATTTGTCCGGTTTACTCAAACTTTTTTTCTTGACTCTGCCCTTGGGACATAGTTTACACTATCTCTCAAGGGGTTTGTTTTATGATACTACTTTCAAAATTATTATACGAGCGAAAAATTCTCGCGCTAATTACAATCTGCGCCAGCTGTCTGACCTCCGCCGTGACTCTGTGGTGGAACTCGCAGCTTAGCGGTATCATTAATATGGTAAGTACAGGCGTTTTACCATCGAAGGATATGATTTTATGGACGCTTATCACCATGCTTGTGATGGGAGTAACCAATTATGCCAAAGACTATATAGCGGGATATACCTGTGAGAGCATGACCCATGATTTGCGTATGGGATACGCGCGGCATTTCGCATCACTGCCTGTTGCCGAAACAGAAAATTTGAACACTGGGCAGCAGCTATCGAAATTGCAAAATGAAATCGCCGGTGTTTCCAGTTATCTAAACACCAATCTATTTCAATTATTGGACGATGGCATGAGGTTTTTTTCAACTTTCATCTGGTTGCTATTCATTAGTCCGGCGCTTACGCTGGCTTCTAATTTGCCTGCCTTTATTATTTTAGTTTATGTGTTTTGGTCAAGTAAAATCATAGGCTTGGCTACAGATCGAAGTCAAAAAGCCAAGGGACAGATGAACCAGTACGCCGACATTCTGTTGACCCTATTTCCCATCATCCGGCTGTACGACGCAACACGTTTGACGTTAGACGGCTACATAAACGCAATCGATATATGGAAGAATCAGACCATACTCTTGGAGCGAACAAAAGCATGGCTGATGTCGTTGTCAGGGGTTTTGAGTAGTATCCCACTTCTTTTTCTATTCTTGGTGGGCGGGCAAATGACAATAAACGGTGTATTGACTATAGGAACGCTATACATTTTTATAAACCTTTCCGGCAATGTATCAGGCGTGATGATGAATATGCCAGGGCATATTACCGCCTTTCGGCAATTCTCAGCTAATATGAACCGACTCTCACCACACATTTTGCTTGCCGGGAAGGGAGAATGAATATGGGTATAACAATAGAAGATTTGTCTTTTTCATATGACGGCAATCAAGTCCTCTATAACATCAATCTTACAGTAAAATACGGCGAAACCGTCGGAATTGTTGGTGTCAGCGGAGGCGGTAAGAGCACACTGCTAAAACTGGTCAGTGGCCTGTATGAAGTACAGAATGGAAAAATCCTTGTCATGGACGCGCAAAACTCCATAGAGCGGCGTAAAAATGTGGCGATGGTCATGCAGAACGCGGCGCTTTTTCCTGCCGGTATACGCGACAACATTACTTGCGGACATAAGATGGACGAGGCTGATATACTCCGTGCCTGTGAAGCAGCGCAATTAACAGAATGGATTGCCACACTGCCGGACGGACTTGATACCTTTGTCGGTGAACGAGGTGGAAAGGTTTCTGGTGGTCAGGCGCAGCGTATCGCCATTGCCCGAGCAATAGCGAAGAATACTCCGGTGATTCTGCTCGACGAGCCGACCTCGTCATTGGACAATGATACAAGCGCCGCCGTCATCACAGCCTTAGAAGAATTGACCAAGGGCAAAACCGTACTTCATGTTTCACACAGGCCGGATGCGTTGACAGGATGCGACCGCGTTTTACGGTTGGAGGGAGGGCGGATGTATGCTTCGTGAAATGAGGAAAATATTGAAAATCACAAACGACGGTTGGCGTTTTGCCGTATTAATCTTATTGCGTTCACCTGTTAACATAGCAATGATATTAGTGAATGCAATTTTTTTACAGCAGGCATTTAACGCAATTTCGAAAAGCAACAGTTGTCACTTAATAAACGCTTGTATTATTTTTGGAGTTGCAAGCCTTTGCATTTTTCTTTATAATGGTACTGTATGGAGTGTATGTGCTGCGCCTTTTGTAACAAACATGGAAGGTAGACTGCGCGTAAAATTGTATTGCAAAATCTCATCTCTGTCATATGAACGGATTGAAGCCCTTCCGCAAGGAGAATGGCTGACGCGCCTGAATACCGATGTGCAGATGCCATTTTCGGAGTCTTGGCCACACACGGCTATCGCCATAGTCAATATAGGTGTATCGTCGTTCATTCTGTGGCATATGAATCCGGCGGTATTCGGATGGATATTGCTGTTTGTTGTTCCGCATATTGTTTTCAGCCAGTTGTTTATCGGGCGGGCTATGCCGGGACTTACTAAAAAATCACTTGAGGCAACAGCCCGAAATGCGGACGAATTGACTGCGCTGATTACCTGTGCCGATGTTGCCGCGCTGTACGACGGACAAGACTACTTTATGAAGCGATTTGAAAAAAGTAGCTTGGATTTACTTCGGGCTAATATGAAAATGCGCGCCAGAAAAGCTCTGAGTGCCGGTATCTTGCCCTTGTTTGGCTTGAGCGGCTATTTAACACTACTGATTGTCAGCAGTGGATGGATAGCGGACGGACGTTTTACTTTTGGCGATTTGACCGCTGCTTTCTCATACCGGGGCGGCGTTTTACAGGGATCGCTCATGTTAATCAACTGCCTGATTTCCATTCAGACGAGCATGGCGGGTATCCGGCGTTTGAATGAAACAATAGCTGAAAAAACGGAGGAATCATTGTATGGCTGATCTATTGATGCGTATTGGAGAAATCGCTGCGTTTTTCAATGTTTCAGTAAAAGCCATGCGTGTTTATGAAAAGATGGGTATCTTAACGCCTGTAAAGGTCGATGAAAAAACCGGGTACCGTTATTATACCGCCGACCAAGTGAAGCAACTTGACGCTCTATTAGAACTCCGGGAGCTTGGCTTTTCGCTTTCGGAAATCAAAAAATTACTGGAGAGCGACATTACAAAAAGTCGCTACATGGAGGTTCTTGTCCATAAAAAGACCATGTGGCAGGAAAGAATAATTCAAGCTCAAGATAGAATTGATGCCATTGACGAAATAATCGAGAAGCTAACAAACTCAAAACCCCCTGTTAAGCTGCATGAGCTGACCGAGGATGAGCGCGCGCTTCTATTAAACAAGTTTGCATGTTTGGATCTTGACTTTCATGACTTGCATGGGCGTAATATACTCAGTGAAGCGCTGTGGCTGTGAGCTTCCAACAGATTTTTACTGTAACGGCGGGTGTTTAACATGCCATTTTACGTTTTGACCTGTCCATTCCAGTCGGTAGCAGATATGGATTTGCATTTCTATTGCTGTTCTTACGGGTCATAGATTTATTATCCTGCGGATCAAGAATATACTCTTTTTCTACTTTTCACTCTATATTTTACATCGACGGTCTTATTTAGACATGGCTGCAAGTGGTTTTTCGTTCCAAAAACAAAAATTACTTGCAGCTATGTACGTAAAGGAGCGTTGGTAAATTATCATTGCACCGCCGGGCGAATTGTCGACGCGGTAAAAAAGCTGATTTGCGGCTATTACCCGCCGATGCCAAAAAACGCGTACATGAGAAAACCTTATGAAAATCTTAATGATTTATCAATAAGAAACAAATAAATAATCTTGGTATTTATTATATACTGTATTATGCGGTATTCAAGAAAGGCGGTAGCGTTCGTGCTTGAAAATATATTGATTGTTGATGACGAGCAGGACATTGCGGATTTGATTGAACTTTATTTAAGAAATGAAAACTATACTGTTTATAAGTTTTATACGGCGCAGGAAGCGTTAAATTGTATCGAAGCAACAGAGCTTGACCTTGCTATTTTAGATATTATGCTTCCTGGTACAAGTGGCCTATCAATTTGCCAAACAATACGGGATAAGTATACCTATCCTATAATCATGTTGACCGCGAAAGACGCGGAAACGGATAAAATCACAGGACTTACGCTAGGCGCTGATGACTATATTACTAAGCCATTCCGTCCGTTAGAATTAGTGGCGCGCGTCAAGGCGCAATTGCGAAGATATAAAAAATATAGCGGGACGGTTGCGCAGAGCGAAAATGTTATAACCTATTCCGGTCTTGTCATTGACATGAATAGCCACGAATGTTATTTGAATGAAAAACTGTTGTCACTTACCCCGACCGAATTTTCTATACTACGTATACTGTGTGAAAATAGAGGGAATGTGGTTAGCTCGGAGCAGCTCTTTCATGAAATATGGGGTGATGAGTATTTCAACAAAAGCAATAATACCATCACTGTCCATATCCGGCATTTGCGTGAAAAGATGAACGACACCGTTGACAATCCAAAGTATATAAAAACCGTATGGGGGGTTGGATATAAAATTGAAAAGTAAAAACAAAGGCGGGTTTGGACGCGATCTTTCCAGAGCCATCTTTCTTAGATTTTTTGTAACGCTGGTCATTTACGTCGTCGCTATTGTATTCATCCTCACCGCTGCCGAGGTTTTTTTAAGGCTTTTTGTTTGGCAGCGCGAGAACTTTTTTTATAGGTTGTTCAAGCTAATAGACAGCAACGCTTTTGCTTTCATTGTCGTATGCGGCCTTATCGGATTTATCTTTATTTTCATCTTCTATTGGAAAAAAACGCTGGGTTACATCGATACCATTGTTGAAGCCAGCGGTGTGCTGGTCGAACAAGGAGATGATATCATACAACTTCCCGCCGAGCTCAAGGAGGTGGAAATCCGTATGAATCAAGCAAAGCAGGATGTTGTTCGAAATTCCAAATTGGCGAAAGAGGCCGAGCAGCGAAAAAATGATTTGGTTATGTATTTGGCGCATGATATAAAAACACCGCTAACCTCTGTCATAGGTTATTTGAGCCTACTCGATGAAGCGCCGGATATGCCGACGGAGCAAAAGGCAAAATATATACATATTACATTGAATAAGGCATATCGGCTTGAACAGCTTATTGATGAATTCTTCGAGATCACACGTTATAACCTCCACACAATTATGCTGTCAAAGAAGAATATAGACCTTTATTATATGTTGGTGCAAATGGCCGATGAGTTTTATCCACAGCTTTCTGCGAATGGAAAAAAAGTAAACATTCATGCTTCTGAGGATTTGACGGTATATGGTGACCCTGACAAACTGGCGCGGGTTTTCAACAATGTTCTGAAAAACGCTATGGCATACAGCCCGGATAACAGCGTTATTGACATTGCAGCGGCAATTTTGGATAATATGGTATCTATCGTTTTCACAAACGCCGGAAGTATTCCGAAGGATAAACTGACCTCTATTTTTGATAAATTCTATCGGTTGGATTCTGCCCGCTCCTCTGATACCGGCGGTTCTGGTCTTGGACTGGCGATTGCGAGGGAAATCATTGCTGCACATGGCGGGCAGATTTACGCTGAAAGTGACAGGGGGCAAACAACATTCACAGTGGAGCTTCCCTTTATGCCGGAACAGTCATAAGAAAACATCAAGTACGTTTAAACGAGGTGAATTATTTGTTTATAAAAGGATATATAGCCCTATTCGTCGCCTTTGTTATAGCGACGCTTATTCTGTATCTGCCAATCTTTTTCATTATGAAGAAAAAAGGCATGGGTTTTATCAGACAGTCAAGCTATTTGTTCCTGTTTTTTTCATTATTTCTTATTGTTTTCAGCACAATTATTCTATTTGGCCTACCGATTCATTTTACCACGGAGCATATCTTAAACCTTCAACCTTTGCAATGGTTGTGGGAGGAGAATATTAATCAGAGAGTTATGACAGAAATAGGACCCAATATAATGATCTTTATTCCGTTAGGATTTTTCACGCCAATAGTTTTTAAACGTATGAGAGAGTTTCATATGACGGCTCTGGCTGTATTTTCAATTACATTTTGCATTGAGTTTTTTCAATATTTCATTGGCCGTTCATGTGACGTTGATGATCTAATTGCAAATTTATCGGGCGGTGTCATTGGATATGGGATATATAGAATTTTAAATTATTTTTTCAAGAATTATGCATGGTGGGGCAAATTCATGGGAGTGCACGCGTGAATGAAACCTGCCGATAATGATTAACTTATATTCTACTTTTTATTCGAAAATCAACAATTGTATATTCAAAACGGCTTGTGCTTTTTGGTAAAATTATTACCGTAGGAACGAGCTTTTTTGCGGGTTTTTATAGTTATTTAAATATTACCGAATAATGCAATATAACTAAAATTAATCCAGAAATTTACAATAAAGTGTTGACAAAATTCACAGGAGTGTGCTAGTATAGTTATATCAACAAAATATTTAAGATATAGGAAGAGAAATGCGCTAAATTATGAATTGAACTTACATTTCAAGCAGTATATGTTTCGAAAAAATATTGTCTTGTATTGAGTGAAGCAGGAGGAAATGCATGCTAATCACAGTGGTAAAGAACATGTTCCGGCATAAGTGGAAAAGCCTGCTTGCTATTTGTATATCCTTTTTACTGATTCTCTTTCTGTTCATATATCTGGGCGGATTGATGCGAAATCAGGAGGAGCTTCAAAACCTGCCGGATACGCTGCCGGTGGAGGGGAAAGTTGTGAACCCAAACGGTAGCTGGGGCAACGGCCTGCAGATCAGTCCGGGCAAAGTACAAAAGCTTGAACGGACAGAAAAAATCAAGGATGTGGTCAAAACGGCCGATTTTCATATTGATGACAGCCTGCAAAGCTTTACGGAAGAGGAGTTAGGGAAGCAAAACTTCACCGTTATTCTTTCATCCGCCAACAGTATGGAAGCGTTTCCCTATATTGAGGCCGACACTGTTAAGCTGGCGCAGGAAACCTCTCTCGATTTTTTATTTGGGGAAGAAGCTGTTTGTATATTGGAAACCGGGTATATGAAAGAATTGGGGCTGGAGTTTGGAGATACATACCGTGCGTCGTTATACCGAAAAAAATATGAAGGCCTCGTACAGTTCTATGAGCTGCGTTATGTAACAGACATCCAAATGACGGTTGTCGGCAGCTATGAAATCGATCTTGGCAGCCTTGGGAATGCGACGGCGCCGAATGTGATAGCGCCGCTGCGATATATTCGAGAGGCCTTCCGTGAGGTGGACGCGCCTTATTTTGTTCATTCCATGCGTTTTACCCTGGCGGATGCGCTGAATATCAATGTGTTTAAGGAAGAAGCTGCGGAAATCGGCTTTAAGCCGCGCAACCCGCAGGAGGGGATGGATGTCGTCGGATCAGCGTTGATTCTTTACGATGAGGCCTTTATCAAAACCTTTGAGCAACTGAATGAAAACATCAATTTGATGCGGTTATTTGCGCCGCTTGTCTTTACCGCGATAGCGCTGATCAGCTTTCTTTGTGCGTTCCTGCTGATGCAAAGCAGAAAAAGCGAGCTTGCAATCATGCGGTCACTGGGCGTCAGCCGTATCGGTTGCTTTTTAAGCCTTTTACTGGAAAATCTAGTATTATCACTCATAGGCGGCCTGATCGGTTTCCTGATTGGGATTTTTGGCATACAGTCCGGTCTGCAAAGTGCACTAATGATTCTTTTGCTGTTCTTGCTTCTATATTTACTTGGAGCGGCAATCGCGGTTTTGTTTCTCAACCGTTTCAGTGTCATGGCAATTCTGACCAAGACGGATGAATAGAGAAGGAACTTAGTTTGAAAAATAAACGAAAGGAAGCGGCACGGGCAAAAGGTCTGTTTTTCAGCAGATTTTTGCTTGGAGCGTACCGCATGGCGGTTTAGCATGTGTATTTTAAAAGCGGAGAATGCAGGTTATGTGTACCGTGGCAAATATCAGACGGTGGAAGCGCTAAAAGAAATTTCCTGTACGTTTCACATGGGAGAATTATATGCGGTTGTCGGACATTCCGGCAGCGGCAAAACTACCCTGTTGTCTTTGCTGGCGGGACTGGATGTACCGACTTCCGGCAAGGTTTATGTGGAGGGAAAGCCTACCACGGAGATTGACCGCGATCGGTATCGCCGGGAGGTGGCGTCCGTTGTTTATCAGAGCTTTCATCTGTTTCCTCTGCTGAATGCCACCGAAAATGTGATGTACCCGCTTCAACTGAACAAGGTGAAGAAAAAGAATGCGAAAGCAGAAGCGCAGAAGCTGCTTTTGGATGTGGGATTACCCGAACGGATTTTCAAACAGCTGCCGTTGATGATGAGCGGCGGAGAGCAGCAGCGTGTCGCCATAGCGAGGGCGCTTGCGAATCGGGGAAAAATTTTACTGTGCGACGAACCAACCGGAAATCTTGATACTGAAAACACGGATATTATTGTACGGCTGCTGAAAAGACTTGCGCATGAAAAAGATTATTGTGTCATTGTTATCACGCATGATATGGATGTGGCGGCGAAGGCCGATAAAATTTATCGGATGATTGACGGTCGGTTGGCGGTGTCCGAGAATATAAACCTAAGTTTAAAATGATGAAATGGAGCATGATCAATACCGGTATCAGGCAAATATTCAAAACACCGATTAAGTTTGTATCATTTTTAATTTTTATAACGGTCACCGTGGCGTTTTTGTCGATGGGAATCTATCTGTTTTCTTCCACTCAAGATAACATGAAAGAAATTGATGCTGTATTCCGCACAGTCGGGACAATCGGACAGAAACCGAGCGGCTATATACAGGTGAAGGGGTACGATGCGCTTTCTGAAACCTATACCTATTCTTCTGAACCGGAGTATGGCAAGCCCGTTTCTCTCAAGTTATTTGATATTGAAGGGGTAAATTATATTCATCCCCCTGAAAATCGGCCATATTATCATGCGAGTTCACAGGAATATACGAAAGGCTTTGGACAGTTGGAAAATAGCAATAGTATTAATATGGTCGAATACAAAATAGAAGAGATATATCCGGATGTCCTGCCAGTGCGTGCTAGCGTAACGCGTGTAATAAGTGGCTCGTACAAGCTTGGTCAGGAGATATGGATTTGTCAGCATTATAGCGAAAATCCCGTAGAATTGACTGTTGGGAAAAGCTATGTATCCATGATAGGAACCAATTGTGTAGATCTTGCTGAGGTTTCTCATGGCATTGCAAAATATACGGCATTGAATCCTGTCGGCCCGGGTATGCTTATCTATTCAGATCAGATGGATGTCTCTGGAATGTTTATAGATAATTCCCCATTCAGAGAACTGGGGATATGGACTATTTTTGAAGTTACCGATGGATTTTATGAAACAGATGCAGGAAAAAGGATTGTATTATTTGCAGAAAATATGTCAGCCTATATGTCGTATGCCCGCATCACTCCAACAGACAGCCTAGAACTGCTTATGGATTTTTATAACCGCGAGGTTTTTCTGGAATCAGGACGAGAGATTGCCCAGGAAGAATTCAACGATGGAGAATTGGTCTGTATGATCGGGTCAGATCAAGCGCGAAACAATGGATTAACAATTGGGGATAAAATGACATTGTCATTTTATGATGCGCGTTACGGTGATTGCCCGGGGATTCATTATGTTTCACCCTACTTGTATTATATGTCCTCGGGGTTGTTGAACGCGTCAGGAGAACTGTATAAGACTTTTTATACGGCTACATATGAAATTGTTGGCATATATGACCGACATAATAAATGGAATGCAAATTACCCATTTGCATTGGGATATGGCACGATAATCATTCCCTCAAAATCCGTAAAAGCCTCGGATGAAAACAACCGAAACGGCAGCCTCATTTTACAGCCATATAATGTCTCGTTTGAAATTCCCAACGGCACATCGGGGGAATACTTGCAAAAGCTAAGGGAGCTGGGGCTTGACGAGCAGGTCACCGTGACCTTTTACGACCGGGGATACGAAAACATAAAGGCAGGGCTGCAGAATATTCAGGAAATGTCCTTGATCCTGATGCTGGCAGGCGCATTTACAACTTTGACCGTTCTAATCTTCTTTTCATACTTATTCATAGGAAAGGAAAAACGCCGGACAGGAGTTGAGCGTTCTCTCGGGGTACCGAAAGGGCAATGTGCCGCGTCACTGCTTGCGGGGGTGATGATCCTTGTGGTTCTGGGTGCAGCCGCCGGCGTGG
>Ga0153939_1000392_pt1 | contig 16185 bp, 14 predicted proteins | sample TSNJ023MetaG_FD_104734 | JGI IMG/M metagenome (GOLD analysis project Ga0153939, IMG submission 104734) | Attine ant fungus gardens microbial communities from New Jersey, USA - TSNJ023 MetaG | ecosystem: Host-associated > Fungi > Mycelium > Unclassified | place: USA: New Jersey, Brendan T. Byrne... | reverse complement strand
TTCCACAGCGAATTTATGCGAAATAAAATTACCCTCATCGGCTGCCCGAAGCTGGACGCGGGGGATTACAGTGAAAAACTGACCGCAATACTGAGTGAAAACGAAATCAAAAGCGTGACGGTGGTGCGCATGGAAGTTCCCTGCTGCGGCGGCATTGAGAACGCGGTGAAAACCGCACTGCAAAACTCCGGTAAAATGATTCCTTGGCAGGTTGTGACCGTTTCCGCCGCCGGCAGAATTCCGGACATGTAAGACAGAGGGAGACAAAAAAACAGGGCCCTCTGTGAGCAGCATGATGGGAAATTCTATGTGTGATACCGAAGCCGCGCCGTGTTGACGGAAAACTGTCATTAGCAAAGGCACGGCGGTATAACAGAAGATAAAAAGGAAATCACAGGAAACAATTTTTAATGGAGGATCGAAAATGAAAAACATGTTTTGCTACCAATGTGAGCAAACGGTAAAAGGAACCGGCTGTACGGTATCCGGCATATGCGGGAAGAAACCGGATACCGCGAAGGAACAGGATGTTTTGACATGCGAAATGATCACACTTGCAAGTGTGATGCAGAAAAGCGGACAAGACGATACGGATGTTGTGGACGGGATTGTGGACGGACTGTTCATGACCGTCACCAATGTGAATTTTGATGCGGAAAGCATTGCCCGGCTGTCATCGCAGATTCACCAAAAATGGAAGAAGGGGGCCGAGAAGCCGGCCATCAAGCCGGATGAGTTGTTTCAAGGCGATGAAAATTTTGTGTCCCTGCGCTCGACACTGCTGGAAGCGGCCAACACCGGTGCCAATGGAAACCCGTTTCCCACGAAGGTGCCGCTCACCATTGAATAGGTGCCGTACGGAATTTGTGAAACAGACTCCATCCGATACGGTGGTGCTCACATTAGCCTGCGGTTCAATAACATTTATATCGGCCCCAGCCTGCCGGCGTTCTTCTCCAAAACGGTTTCGGGAAAGCTGATGGAATTGTTCGAGCTTCATCCCATCACGACACCGGAGCAGGATTTGGCAAAGATTCTTCGTCGCTGATACAGCAGCCTTTGGCTTTGATATAAACCAAACACTTGTCCCTGCGTCCTTTTTGATTATTTAGCTCCTCTGCTGGACAGGTCTATTGGCATTAATAAAAGTTTACTCTTTGTGCCAAACTATACAAATGGCGGTAAATGGATTATAATAATCGTACATGAATGCAAGGGAGCGATTAAATGGGCGGCTTATTTGGAGTAATGGCAAAGGAAAACTGTGTGTTGGATCTGTTTTTCGGCGTGGATTATCATTCACATCTTGGTACGGTCAAGGGCGGAATGGCGACCATCGGGAATCAGGGCTTTAACCGGGTCATCCACAGTATACAGAATTCCCCCTTTCGAACGAAGTTCGAGGATGATTTGGATGACATGGCGGGAAACAGCGGCATCGGTTGTATCAGCGACTCTGACTCCCAGCCCCTTGTGGTAAAATCCCATCTGGGGGATTACGCCGTCTGCTGCGTCGGGAAAATCAACAATGTCGACGCGCTGACCAAAGAGGCCTTTAACGGAAACGGAGTCCATTTGCTGGAGGGCAGCCGCGGGCAGGTGAATTCCACCGAGCTTATTGCCACACTCATCGACCAGTGCGGTTCCTTTGTGGAGGGGATTCGGCGGGTGCATGAGCTGGTGGAGGGCTCCATGACTCTGCTGATCCTGACAAGGGACGGAATCTTTGCCTCACGGGACAAGCTGGGGCGCACGCCGCTGATCATCGGACAGAAGGATGGTGCCATGTGCGCGTCCAGTGAATCCTTTGCCTATTTTACGCTGGGCTATCATACCGTGCGGGAGCTGGGGCCGGGTGAAATTGTCCGACTGAGCCCAGATGGGGCCGAACAGCTGCTGTCCCCCCGGGAGAAAATGCGCATGTGCTCCTTTTTATGGGTGTACTACGGTTATCCCTCCTCGGTTTATGAAGGCGTCAATGTGGAAAATATGCGGTACCGCTGCGGCGCATGTCTTGCGAAGCAGGACGGACCCATGCCTCTGGACGCCGTGGCAGGCGTGCCCGATTCCGGCACCGCGCACGCCATCGGATACGCAAACGCCGCCGATGTGCGTTTTGCCCGGCCCTTCATCAAATATACACCCACCTGGCCCCGGAGCTTTACGCCAAAGCACCAGAACCAGAGGGACTTGATTGCAAGGATGAAGCTGATTCCGGTGGAGGAATTGATTCGGGACCGGGAGCTGCTCTTCATTGACGATTCCATCGTCCGCGGTACGCAGCTGCGGGAAACGGTTGAGTTTTTGTACGACAACGGCGCGAAGACAGTGCATATCCGCCCGGCCTGCCCGCCGCTGATTTACGGCTGCAGGTATTTGAACTTCTCCCGCGCCACATCGGAGATGGAGCTCTTTACCCGCCGCACCATCATGGAATTGGAAGGCAACTGCCGGGAGGATACGGTTCAAAAGTATGCGGGTGAAGAAAGCGCCGAGTACGAGGCGATGGTGGAAAGCATGCGCAAAAAGCAAAACTTCTCGTCCCTGCGCTTTTTAAAGCTGAAAGATATGCTGGGGGCCATCAGGGTTTCTCCGTGCAAGCTGTGTACCTATTGCTGGAACGGCAAGAAATAAAATCTGTTTTGACCGATCAATAATGGGCTATATTTCATTTATGATAAAAGTGATCTTGCCTGTGAAAATGAGCGTCCGCCACCGGATTCCGTATGGAGTCGGTGACGGACATCTGTTTTGTATATGCTTTATTGTCTCAGCGAGTGCTCGTCAATGCGCCGCACGACACTGTGGGTGTACACATCGAAATGCCGACGCCAAAAATGGTCGGCGGCGGGGTTGATGCTTTCAAAGTCCACGCCCAGAAAAACAGCCCCGTCCCGTTTCAGGCAGTGCATGGTAAAGTACAGCAGAGCGGCGTTTATACCCTTTCCGCGGTATTCCGGAAGGCAAAAGGCCCCTGTGATATGGAGATAGCCGGGCCCGTCGCCGATGAAGGTTTCACCGTTCCGCTCTGTTTTGAGGAAAGCGACGATGTTTTTTCCATCATATGCCGCGAAAAGGCGGGCACGGCTCTGCTCTGTTTTCCTGAGATATTCAGATTCTGTATCGGAGGGCCGCGAAAGAAAGGTTGGGCTTGCCGCCATATGGGCGTCCAGAGCATGCGCAAGGGGAAGGGTCTCTGCCATTTCCCCGGGCGCAAGCTCCTTCATGGACAGTTCAGACGCGGGAGCCGGGCCGGTTTTATCCAGGCGGCGAATTGCATCGATGCAGCGCAGCCCAAAGCCATAACGGAAAAGCTGCCGTTCCGCCTCCCCATCACAGGCGTACAGACAGACGGCGTGACTGGAGGCGCCCGCGGCGGCCCATTTTTTACCGGCAGCCTGGTACATCTGCGCGTAAATTCCGGCTCGGTCGGTAAAAACGGCTCCGTTCGCGCCCATCGGTGAAAAGACGCCGACAGCGTCCGTGGAGCGGAACGCACGCGGAAAGGGCGGCACGGAACATAAAAAGCCCATAAGTTGCCCGCCGCTAAAAGCGGCTACCCCAAGGCCGTTTTGCGCATAGGGAAGAAGGGAGGGAACGCCGGTGACCGCAGGCAGGGCCGAAATCTGGCTGTGCGCCCGCTCATACTCCCGGCAGGCTATTTTTTCCGCCGCTTTTATATGGTCAGATGTAAAGTCTTTGATTTGATATCTCATGATGGTTCCTCCTCCAATATGGCTTGTAGAATTTGTATACAGCGCTTTTTGGACGGCTCATCCTGATAGTAAAGGTACAAATCGGCAACGCGAAATCCCCACGACAGTGCGGCAAGGTCACGGAAAATTCCGTCATGCAAAGCAAAGGGAAATCCTTCATTTTGGGCACCCTCACAATAACCGTTCAGAATTTTTTTCCGGAATATGGGGAATAGGGAGACATCCCGGTCAGAATAGACAAAGGCTTCCATCAGAACGTCGACGGCGTCTTCTCCCATATATCCGTAACCGGCGCTGTCCCAGTCAATGAGATAAACCTCTGCTTCCTGTGTGGAATCGCATAAAATCAGGTTGTCGTGGTGCACATCCCCCTGACAGAGCGTGACAGGCAGGGAGTCGAAGGACCGAAGCCGTTCTGAAGCCGTTTCGCCGAACCGGTTCAGTATCTGCCGCATTTTTTCCGGGAAACCGTCTATTGGATTTTGTAAAAGGGGCTTCATCCGCCCGAACCACAGGTCAAAGCTGGAATGAACCGCCGGGAAACTGCGCAGGTAGGCGCAGTCTTTTCTGCCGTGAAGGTGAAAATCCGCCTGCAGAGCGCCAAGCTTTCGCGCCGCCAGAGCGAGCTCGTCGGCGTGCAGCTGTGTATTTCCTGTTTTACCCTCAATAAGCTCCATATAGATACGGGTGGCGCCTTCGTCCTCTTCCAGTAAATAGCAGCGCGGAAGCATTATTGTTTGGAGCAGCTGCTGTGGCAGGCCCTGCCGGTAAATTTCATATTCCCTGCGCCAGCAATCAAGGTCGCCGTGCCGCTCCCATTTTCTTTGTGTTTTCACGGCGATGGAAAAGGGCAGCGTGTTGCTTTCGGTTTTCGCATGTCCGGTCAGCCTGACGACATCGCCCACGGTGCCGCCCTGCAAAACTTCGCTGGTATAGGCGGCATCCTTTATTTCCTGTTGAAACTTCTGCCTCAGTGCACAGAGCACGGAGGCTTTACAGATCTCTTCCATATGGTTTCCCCTTTTTTTATTCATCATAGGTTTTGACTTGAGTTTTTAAATTCGTCATTTTGCTTTCCTTTCTCCGATAGCAGTCTTTCGGATATTTCATGTCATCACTTTTTCATGTCGCTGAAAAAGGGCGCAAAAATACCGCAGGCGGGGCAGCCCATGTCCGGACTGCAGCCTGCGGTGAGATAGACCGGAATCTATGCACAAAAAAACGCGGCCTCGCCGCGTTCCACACAGCACGTCCCATAACGGACGCGGCAATATAAACGAAGGGTTACCTTGATGCGGCGCAAAAAAGCTTAGCTTTAAAATGCGCCCGATATTCAGTTTAGGTTACGCTCACCAAACCCATACATGCAGACATAAACAGACAACCCCTTTCATAATGTAATGTTTTGTAACTGATCATAGCTTAGCATATTATATGCGGCGGGTCAATGCTTTTATAAAACTTGTCTATAAGCATAATGTAAATTCTACCGGCAACAAACAGAGAAAATGAGCAAGTATAGGAAATGGATTTTAGCCATAGGCAGGGATACATACCCGATCACACTCTTTATTTCTTTTGTAAAGCTACATTGCGAAATGAAGAGGGTTATGAAATGCTTATTTGACGCTCACATATAAAACCCGTATAATCGAAGGGAGATATGGGACTTCGGGAGGAACGCATGAGAATCATAATTGAAGAGCCGAAAGAAGACAGGGAGGATGAAATTATCATACGGTGCCGCAACCTAAACGACGAGATGCTCCAGATCATTGCAAGGCTGAGGCTCAGGGAAAGCATGGTCACCGGCTATCTGGGCGAGAGCATTATGCGTGTACCGGCAATTGATATTTTTTATTTTGAGTCCGTGGAGGGCAAGGTGTTCCTTTATACACAGAATCAGGTTTATGAATCCCGTCAGAAGCTGTATGAGATTGAAAACGAATTTAAGGGCAGCGATTTTCTACGAATATCAAAGTCCGCCATCGTCAATATAAAGAAAATACGCCAGATTTCACCGGACTTCAGCGGGCGTTTTGAAGCTTTGCTGAAAAACGGGGAGAAGATAATTATTTCCAGGCAGTATGTGCCGTCGCTCAAAAGAAAACTCGGCGTTTCCGGAAGGGGGGAGTGAGCGTATGAAGTATCGTTTGTGGGCAATATTTCGGTCTTTTTTTATTATTTTTACCGCTGTCACAGTGGGCAACGGGATCTTTTACTATCTGTTTTATCCCGACGCGCAAATCGACAAGTCCATCTTTGTGTCTATATTTATCGCTTCGGTTCTGGCCACCTTGCCACAGCTGCTGCTTGTAACGCGAAAGGAGCCCAGTAAAAGGGGATGGCTGATCCGCCGGATTCTACATGCCGTATTATTATGCGCCGTCATTATCTGGATAGCCACGCCGCAGAATCTTTTGCAGTGGATCATAATGATTGCCATTGTTGCCGGGACCTATATACTGGTTGAGTTCTCCGCTTACCGAAAGGATTTGAACGAGGCTGAGGAGATCAATAAAATGCTGGAGAATTACAACAAAGGGGAATAAATCAAAAAAAGGCTGGGGCACTGCAACATTCCGCGGATGCGTCGGCCTTTTTCGACGGAAATAAAAAATTCATATATTTTTTAGCAAACCCCTTGACCTTCGCCTTACTGGAACGTCTATACTGATGTTATACCCGGGTGTGAAAATCAGAAGCATGGAGGAATATTATGTTGTCCATTGGCGCTTTTTCAAATATCAGCAAGGTTTCCGCCAACACACTGCGCTATTATGACGAAATCGGACTGCTGAAGCCCGCTGTGGTGAACCGGGGAAACGGTTACCGCTATTACGAGACGGCACAGCTGCGGACGGTTCTGATGATCAGCAGACTCAAGGCCTATCAACTGTCATTGGAAGAGATTGCGGAGATTCTGCAGCATCCCGATCAAGACGATCTGCTGCTGCGGATGCGGCAAAAACGCCATGAAATTGGCCAGAAACTGCATTGGCTTTCCTCCATACTGGATCGAATGAATCAGGATATTTCGAACTTGGAAAGGGGCATTCACATCATGGCATATATGGATCAAATCGAAGTAAGGCTGAAGGAGACCGAAGCGCAGAATGTGCTGTTTATCCGAAGGATGATGAGCACCAAAGATTATGGCTTGTGCCTCGGCGAGCTGTATCAGATCATAGAGCGGAAACAGCTTACCGTCACAGGCGCGCCGATGACCGTTTATCATGTCGAAGAGAGCTTTGACCCGGACTGCTACGACAATGAGATCGCAATTCCGGTCAAAGAAGCGGTAAAGGAAACCCGTGTTATGCCGGGCGGCCCGTGCGCGATGGTAAGGCTGGAGGGTCCGTATACAGAACTGACTTCGGTGTACGCGAAGCTGCAGGGCTGGCTGGAAAAGGAAGGATATACCCGTGCGGCCGAGGCATATGAGGTGTATCTTACCGATCCGAACACGACGCAAGCCGACAAAAATATCACGGAGGTTTATGTTCCTGTTAAAAAGGTTTCGCGATAACGGGAAACACCGAACCGGTACAGTTCCTCCGGTAACCGTATCGCGGCGGCCATTGACTGTGATAAAATGCCGGTACCGGTCATGATAAAACGAAAAGACTAGTTGCTGTTGCAAGTATACATTCATATGCAAAAAAGCAGTGACTCCCGGCAGGGATGTGCGGAAGGGGCGGTCTTGGAGCCCCTTCCGCGTATAATCAGGCCGCCAAAGGCGGAGGTTTACGCAGTAAACCGTTCAGGGGCTGTTGCAGGATGCATATTTATGCATCCTGCAACAGCCCCTGGTCTTTTTGTGTCTGAGGCTCCTTTGCATTTTACCCGGTCTTTTTGACAGCTTATCCCTTCCGGTTTACAGCTTACCGGAAATCGATTGAACTTTAAAATCACAGGAATATAATAAGAGCAAAGAAAGGGGCGGTGACATGCAAAAGATAATTGAGGTCACAGATTTGAGAAAAAGCTACGGCAGCGTAGAGGCCGTGAAGGGAATCAGCTTTTATGTGGAGAGCGGAAAATTGTTCTCCTTTTTAGGACCCAACGGCGCGGGAAAATCCACCACCATCGATATGATCTGCTCGCTTTTTAAACCCGACAGCGGCGAAATCACCGTGGACGGCAAGACGGTTGGAAAACAGGATCAGGCCATTCGAAACAGCATTGGCATCGTATTTCAAGACGGGCTGCTGGACAGCCTGCTTACGGTACGGGAGAATTTGAAGCTCCGGGCGGCCTTTTATTGTAAAAATAGTGAAGAAACGAAACAGGCAGTGAAAAAAGCCATCCATATCACCGGCATACAGGATTATGCCGGCAGGCCCTACGGAAAGCTTTCCGGCGGACAGCGCAGGCGTGCGGATATCGCGCGGGCTTTGCTGAATACACCGAAAATATTGTTTCTCGACGAACCTACAACGGGTCTGGATCCGCAGACAAGGAAAGCCATTTGGGAGACCATCGAGCGGCTGCGCAGGGAAAACGGAATGACAATCTTCCTTACAACGCACTATATGGAAGAGGCTGAAAAATCGGATTATGTCATCGTCATCGACAGCGGAAAAATTGCCGCGAGGGGTACACCTGCCTGTCTTAAGGAAACATTCGCAAAGGATACACTGCGCCTGATTTATAAAGATCAGCAGCAGTGCGCCGAAGTACTGAAGGAGATGCAGGCGGATTATCAGACCGAGGCCGGGAGGTTCGTTGTGAAAATCACCGATACGATGGAGGCTCTGCCAATTATTGAAAATGTAAAGGATTTCATCCGCAGCTTCGAGGTTTTAGCCGGCACGATGGACGATGCGTTTTTGGGGATAACGGGAAAGGAATTGAGGGAATGATTACTTTTACGATACGAAATGTGAAGCTGTTTTTCAGAGATCAAGGGGCGGTGTTCTTCTCCCTGCTGGCCGTATTGATCGTCGTCGCCCTTTACGCGCTGTTTTTAGGGGATATATGGGCGAATTCATTTGAAGATATGGAGTATGCCGATTATTTTATGAGCAGCTGGCTGGCCGCCGGGCTGGTATCGGTGGCCTCGCTTACCACCACGCTGGGGGCCTTCAGCGCCATGATTGAGGACAGGGTAAAAAAGATCGACAAGGATTTCTATTCGTCGCCGGTAAAGAGGAGCAGCATAACCGGAGGGTACATTCTCGGCGCGTTTGTGGTGGGGGCCTTTATGAGCCTCGTTACGTTGATTCTTGCGGAAATCTATGTGATTATGAACGGCGGGGAGCTGCTGGCGCTCGGTGAAATGTTGTTGATCCTGGGGGCTATTTTGCTTGCGACCCTTGCAAACACATCCATTATTTGTTTCATATCGGTTTTAATCAAAACCCAAAGCAGCTTTTCGGCACTCAACACCATCATCGGCACGCTCAGCGGCTTTTTAATGGGCATTTACATCCCCATCGGAGAACTGCCGGAGGCGGTGCGGACCGTGCTGAAATACCTGCCGTTTTTCCATACCTCATCCCTGATCCGGAGAATCATGACGGACGAGCCCTTAAAGCTGATATTTCAGTCCGTGCCGGAAGCATACCGTAATGAAATGCAGGAAATACAAAATTTCATGGGAATCACCGTTCGGTATGGGGAGCAGATCGCCCCGGCATGGCTGAGTGTTGTGATACTGCTTCTGACTGTCGCAGTGTTCTTCACGCTGTCGGTGCTTGTGATGTCCCGAAAGAAAAAAAGCTGACATCCGCTTTCAGCTGTTTTTTCTACCGATATACATCAGGTGCTCCGACCAGCTTAAAAGATCCTCGCGTTCGCAGAGCCTCCTGCCGAGGTTCAGCCATTCATCGGTCACTTCCTGGGAATGGCCCATGATGTTCTGCTCACAGGGGGAGAGAATGCTTTCCTGTCCGAAGAAGTGCAGCTTTTTAAGGGGAAACTGCTTCATAAACGGCAGAATTTCATCCTGCCTTGCAAAATAGGCTTCGGTAAAAGCCGGGCCCGCAAAGCTGCGGTTTTCGATGAAGGTCCGGTAAAAATCCTGCTCGGCAGGGTCCAGCACAATATCCGGCTGCTCCTTCATTGCATAGATGATGCCCGCAAACATGTTGATGAAGGAGGCAGAAAGGGTGCCGCCGGGTTTGAGTATTCGCAGTGCGGAGTTTACAGCCTGTATCCGGCCCGGCTCATCTTGAATATGGTAAAGGGGCCCCATTAAAAGAACATGGTCGAAGGTTTCCCGCACAAGGGAATCCACGTTTCTCGCATCACCGCATACGGTATGAAGGGACAGGCCCTGTTGCCGCGCGCGGGCGGACGCAAACCGGATATTCCCGGGCGAGAGGTCAAAGAGCGTGACATCACAGCCCTTTGCGGCAAGGTGTAGGGCATACCGGCCCGGGCCGCCGCCGATATCCAGAATTTTTTCGCCGGGCAACAGATAGCGGTCGAGAAAACGGCAGGTCAGCAGGAATTCCGGGCGATTTTCGATCCGGCTCCACTCCGTTTCGGTCTGGTCGTCGTAATAGCTTCGGATGGTTTTTGTGATGTCGTCCATGATGTGCCTCCTTACATATGTTATGCTGTGAAAAAGATATAAAAACGGCTCAAGCCAATTCAAATGGCTTGAGCCGTTTCATACTGATACCGGTAGAATGAATCTAAGTTTTCCGATAAAAATGAACAACGGCAAAAGCCCGCGCACCGAATCCGGGGTTCGCGGAGGTATTGGCGTTATTCAGATAGTTCTTGGAAAACTGTTTCATGATGGGACCTCATAAAATGATTTTGAATAGCGTAACATATTGAAAGCGGTTTGTCAAATGAAAGTTTTTTGCCACCCAATACGGTGGTGTGGATGAAGAGAATAGAGATATTGCAAAAACGATATAAAAAATGTATACTGAAATCCGAGCTGTTGTTAGCGCAAACTAACCTACTGCATCTCACACACCGCTGCCTCATCGTGATGGTTGCGGCGGCATGTGGCATTGAAATTTACTGCTTCAGGAGGATATCTGTGGATAATTCAGTTTATATGCCGGTTTTTCGGGATTATCGGTTTGGCGGCGCCGAGGTGGCGGGGGCATGTACCCGGTATCAGTTAGTGGACAGCAAAGGGGACGGCGACGGCGATATCTGCTGCTATGAGGTGCTGTCCGGCATCATGCTTACCTATGACCGGCTGAATATGGAATCCTGCTTTCAGCAGGTAACGCCAGAGGAAGGTTATCTGCAGATCAGTTACTGCAGCGAGGGCGGCTTTGAGTTTACACTGCAAAGCGGTCAGGTCCGCTTTTTAGGGGCGGGCGACCTGTGCGCCTCCGATCCCTGGAGCCGGGGATTTATCGACTCCAGGGTTCCGCAACGGCATTACCGCGGTATTTCCATCATCCTCAGGCTTGCGGATGCCGAGGAGTCCCTGCACAGGTATTTTCCCGAAATGCCGGTGGACATCCGGCGGCTGCAGAAACGGCTGTTCTCACAGGAGCTTGCCTGTTTTGTGCGGACCAACCGTGCAATCGGTGAGATTTTTCACAGCCTTTACCATGTGGACGAGCGGATGCGGGGCCCCTTCATAATGCTGAAAATAGCTGAAATATTGCTTTTGCTGGATGTGTTTCTGGAGGATTCGAAGGTGCGGTCTCCCTGTTTTTCGCAGAATGTGGTCAGCTGCACAAAGGCCGTTTACGCCTACTTGACGGAGCGCCACTATCCCAAAACCACTGTCGCACAGCTTTCAGGGAAGTTTCACATTGCCCAGTCGGCTTTACAGCAATGCTTCAAAGCGGTTTACGGCCAGCCTATTGCATCGTTTCTGCGTTCCCGGCGGATTCATCAAAGCGCTTTATTACTGCAGAAGCATGCAGAGCTGTCGGTGGGAGAGGTGGCACAAAGAGCCGGATATGAAAACCAAAGCAAATTCTCGGCGGCTTTTAAGGCGGTTATGGGCCAGACGCCGCTGATGTACAGGCATCAAAGTGCCTACTTAAATGGAGAATTGGAGCAAAACTGAATCGCTTTGGAGTGGCGCGCTCGAAATGTTTCTGTTATGCTATTAGAGGTAAAAAAATATGATGAAAAACGATATGGCATCACTTGTCCCATCCTGAAAACGCGGAAAAGTTTTTCTTTTTGCATAGAAGTTAGTTATAGCTAACTTTTGATGTGCAGTGGTTTTTTGGCTTATACCTGTGAAAAGGCTGAAGCGTTTTTCAATATATCGCTGGGCCGTTTGCCGCGGATTACCCGCTGGAACCGGATCAGATAAAGCGATGCAGGCTGTCCCGTTTGCTTACGGCGTTCAGGAGGTTAAAGGCATAATTCTCGGTGAGATTTTAAAAATGGCCAAGGTAATGTCGGCGACCTACAGCAGGGTATTCGTTATCTGGAATGCCGGTGTCGGCACGGGCTATGACTATTTTCCGGACCCCTTGTGCGTACTGGGTTGAGGACATTCACCTGAAAAGAGGAATTAGAGTGAAAAATGAGAAGAAAAAAAGCAGCCTTTCCCGGCTGCTGGGCTATGCCGAAGGTCATAAAAAGCTGACGCTGACCGGCTGTGTCTTTTCCGGAATTGCCGCGGTGCTGGGCCTTGTGCCGTACATATGTATTTGGCTGGTGGCGCGGGATGTTCTGGCGGTTTTCCCCGATGTCACCGCCGCCACGGATGTGACAAAATGGGGATGGATGGCCGTTTGGTTTGCCTTGGCAAACATCCTTGTGTATTTTCTGGCGTTGATGCTGACCCATATTTCCGCCTTTCGCACCGCGAGAAATCTGCGAAAAGCGGCGTTCTCACATATTGTGAAGCTGCCGCTGGGGTTCTTCACCGGCAGCCAGTCCGGTATGCTGCGCAAGCAGATTGACGACAACGCTGGGCTCACCGAGGACCTGCTGGCTCACAAGCTGCCGGATCTCACCGCAGCGGTTGTCACACCAACAGCCGCGGTGGCGCTGTTGTTCGTGTTTGACTGGCGCATGGGGCTGCTTTGCCTTTTGACGATGATTCTGGCGATTGTCTGCATGATGGTGATGATGAGCGGTGAAAACGCCGGCTTCTTCCACCGGTATCAGCTTGAAATTGAGAAGATGAGCGGCGAGGCGGTGGAATATGTGCGGGGCATTCCGGTTGTGAAGGTGTTCCAACAGACGGTTTATTCCTTCAAGGCTTTTTATAACGCCATCATCTCCTACAAGGAATTAGCCAGTGCGTACGCCATGAGTTGCCGCACGGGGCAGACGCTTTTTCTCACCTGCATCAACAGTGCGTTTGCGCTGCTGATTCCCGCCGTGCTGCTGTTCGCCTCTTGGGGTAGCGGCTGGGCCATGCTTACGAATTTTGTGTTTTACGCGCTGTTCGCCCCGGCCTGCGGCGGCATGATCAACCGCATCATGTACGTCAGCCAGTCGGTGATAGAGGCCGATGAGGCCATGATCAAGCTGGACCGCATTCTGGAGCAAAAGCCGCTGGAGGAGACGAAAAACCTGAACGAGCTAAAAAACGCCCGCGTGGATTTTGACGGGGTTACCTTTACGTATCCCGGGGCGAAACAGTCCGCGCTGGACAGTGTAAGCTTTTCGGTGAAGGAGGGCGAAACCGTGGCGATGGTAGGCCCTTCCGGAGGGGGAAAGAGCACGGCCGCCACGCTGATTCCGCGCTTTTGGGATGTGGATTCCGGAGCGGTGCGCGTGGGCGGCGCCGACGTACGTGAAATCAGCTCAACGCAGCTGATGCGGCATGTGGCTTTTGTGTTCCAGGATACGAGGCTTTTTAAGAAAAGTATTCTGGAAAACATCCGCTCCGCAAGGCCCGATGCCACGAGGGAGCAAGTGATGGAGGCGGCCCGCGCCGCCCGGTGCGACGACATTCTCGAAAAGCTGCCGGATGGGGTCGACACCGTGATCGGCACAAAGGGCATTTATCTCTCCGGCGGAGAGGCGCAACGCGTCGCCCTTGCACGGGCAATTTTAAAAGATGCGCCCATCGTCGTGCTGGATGAGGCCACGGCATTTGCCGACCCGGAAAACGAGTACCATATCCAAAAAGCCTTTGAGGCGCTGATGCGTGGAAAGACTGTGCTCATGATCGCACACCGTCTGTCCACGATACGGAACGCGGACAAAATTCTGGTTTTGAAGGAGGGCCGCGTTGTGGAAAGCGGAAGGCATGAAGCGCTGCTGGAAAAAGACGGCGTCTATGCCGAAATGTGGGAGGATTATCAGAAATCCGCCCGGTGGAAGGTCGGAAAGGAGGCGGCGGTATGATCAAAAGGCTACAGCATCTATTTGCCCTTAGCGAAACCGGGGCAAAGGATTTTGTCAGGGCCGTTTTATGGACGGTGGTCTGTAATTTGAGCTTGATGTTCCCTATCGGGGCCATTATGGCGACCATCCAGTACCTGCTCAAAACCCTTCCGGCAGGCGGCGATCCCGCCGCGGAGATTTTAATTTACACTGGAGGCGGAGTGGTAATTCTCATTCTACTGCATGTACTGCACTATTTCCAGTACGCGGCGCTTTACCTTTCCACCTATAACGAAAGCGCCAACCGGCGTATCGGCCTGGCGGAGACCCTTCGCAAGCTGCCGCTTTCCTTCTTCGGAAACCGCGATCTCAGTGATTTGACCACGACAATGATCACGGACTGCTCGAGCTTGGACCAGATGTTTTCCCATTATGTGCCGCAACTGTTCGCATCCTCCATCTCCACGCTGGTTGTCGCTGTATGCATGTTCGTAATGGAATGGAGAATGGCAATTGCGGTTCTGTGGGTGGTGCCGGTGGCGGTTTTGCTGACGGCGGGCTCGAAAAAGCTGCAGGACCGCTTTGGCAGGAAGAGCATCCGTGCAAAACGCGCTACGACGGACGCCATTCAGGAGGGACTTGAAACCATCCGGGACATTAAGGCTTGCAATTTGCAGGAAAGGTATCTGGAAGAGCTGGACGGAAAGCTTCAAAAGGCCGAAAAGGCGGCTATACACGCTGAGCTTGCCACCGGTGTGCTGGTCTGCTCCTCCCAGGTGATTTTGCGTATCGGACTTGCCACCACCGTGCTTACAGGCACGGCGCTGCTGATTTCCGGCAGCCTTAATTTCTTCTACTTTTTCGGGTTTCTTTTTGCGGCGGTACGGCTGTATGACCCGCTGGGAATCGTACTGCAGAACATTGCGGTGACCTTTAACACCAAGCTTCAAATTGAGCGTATGCGCGCCATTCAGGAGGAGCCCATTCAGACGGGAGCGGACAGCTGCAGTCCAAAGGGCTTTGACATCGTTTTCGACCATGTGAGCTTTGCCTACCATGAGGACGAAAGCGTGCTGAGCGACGTGTCCTTTACGGTAAAACAGGGGGAGGTTACGGCGCTTGTGGGGCCCTCGGGCGGCGGGAAATCCACAGCCACCAAGCTGGCGGCCCGCTTTTGGGATATCAGTAGCGGAAAAATCACATTGGGTGGCGTGGATGTGTCCACGGTGGATCCGGAAGCGCTGCTGCGGCATTATGCGATCGTGTTTCAGGATGTGGTGCTGTTTCGCGACACCGTAATGGAAAACATCCGTATGGGGCGGCGCGACGCCTCAGACGAAGAGGTTATAGAGGCGGCAAAGGCGGTTCGGTGCCACAGCTTCATTGTGGGCCTGCCGGACGGCTATAAAACTCTGATCGGTGAAAACGGCGCCACGCTGTCCGGCGGCGAGCGGCAGCGGATTTCCATCGCGAGGGCCCTGCTGAAGGATGCACCGGTCATTTTACTGGATGAGGCCACAGCAAGCCTCGATGTGGAGAATGAAAGCGCCGTGCAGTCCGCCTTATCACAGCTGATCCGGGATAAGACAGTTCTCATCATCGCTCACCGCATGCGCACCGTCGCGAGTGCGGACCGGATTGTCGTGCTGGAGGGCGGCAAAGTGTCAGAACAGGGGACGCCGCAGGAACTGCTAGAACGGGACGGCTTTTACCGCCATATGGCCGAGCTGCAGCAGGAGAGCTCTGTTTGGAGGCTGAGCTGATCGTTTGCTAAAAATATACGGACAGAAAAACCCGTGTGGAGCCAACGGTTCCACATGGGTTTTTGTTTGATCTACAACCGGTATCGAAAAAGTCCGCAGGAAATCATCAGGCTCAGATCCGCCTGCTTCTATGTATACCGGCGAGGATATCCGTATCAAGCTTCCTGGAATATCTGAAAGGAAAGAGTGCGCTAATTACCTTTTGTACGGATTTTAAATGGTATGCTATTGTATAAAATACAGGCTATACAGTACATGATAGGCGGAAGCCTTAACCGAGCCTTTTTAGGTGGATAAGCCTGCTTGCGAAATCGCCGCCGAATCCAAAGGGCAGCCCCGCGCGCATCAGGGTAGAGCCCTGCAGCTGTTCACCGGAACTGAGTGTATAACGTGCGTCTGCGTCAAGCCCCCGCAGTTGTACCGGTGGAATCAATTTATCTGTCATCAGGCTGTTTAAAAAAAGGAATACGAGAGCC
>Ga0153939_1000391_pt1 | contig 16202 bp, 12 predicted proteins | sample TSNJ023MetaG_FD_104734 | JGI IMG/M metagenome (GOLD analysis project Ga0153939, IMG submission 104734) | Attine ant fungus gardens microbial communities from New Jersey, USA - TSNJ023 MetaG | ecosystem: Host-associated > Fungi > Mycelium > Unclassified | place: USA: New Jersey, Brendan T. Byrne... | reverse complement strand
GGATTATTGTGCCAGACAAGGCGGAGGACGCAGGCGGGCTGACGCCCGGCAAGGACGACAACGCAGTATGGCGCAATAAGACCCGTAAAGCTTTCGACGATTTGATGGAAGATTAGTATTATAGTTCCCTTCTTCGCTTAAAGCGCAATACAATAATCAATCCGGCAAGGAGGGCGGCGGCACACACACCCAGCACGATCCATGTGTTTGTGTCGAAGGCGGAGGCGCCGACGCCGGGGCTCTCGCCGTTTCTCTCCGGCGGCGGCGCACCCGGGCCGCCGCCGAACCCGCCCTGCGCGCGGAGGCTCTCCATGGCCGCCCTCTGGGCCTCGCGGTCGGCTTCCTCCGGCATTGCGCCGTTATTGCCGCCGCCCGGCCCGCCGCCACCGCCTTGGCTGCCCAATGCGGACAGATCAATGCCGGAGGCGTCCACCAGCAACGCGGGGTTGGCGCTTTGCGCTTCGGTTGTGGAGGGGATTGTGCCCGCCAATTGCCCTTCAATGCTTTGGGCGCGCAGCAGCGCAAGCTCCCTCAGCTCCGCCACCGCCGCCTGATACTCCTCAAAGGTGTAGAAAGCGGAGGGGTCTTTTTGCACATAGTCCGCGATGGTGGCGTCCAGGGAATCCATGGTCTGGGCAAAGACGCCGCTGTTAAAGTACCCCTGGACGATTTCGTTCAGATACGCGTGGTACCGCTCCAGATATTCCGGAACCTCCAGCAGCCTGCCCAACAGCGGCCGGTCCTCCAGGCTCACCCCCGACACCGGGGTGTCGATGGGGAAGTTGACCACCGCGGAGGCGTTGCGGGACTGGAAGCCGCCAAAGGCCAGATTATAATCCCAGGGCAGGATGCACAGCTTGCCGTTCTCCTCATACAGATAGTAGTTGTGCCCCATGTTGGACACATAGCTGTCCAAATTAACCACAACCGTGTGGGCGGCAAAATACCGAAGCACCGCCTCCACCTCCACACAATCCGCCGGGTCCCCGCCCGCGTCCAGCTTTTTCAGCGCCGTGATGACACGACGGTAGTCCAAATCGGTGGACTGGAAGACAGCGGTGTCAAAAATTGCGGAGTAGCTGGAGAGCTCGTCGTCGGTGTATTGGAGGGAAACCCCGTTGGAGGCCATGCCGCCGCCCGGTCCACCGCCGCCGCCCATACCGCCGAAGCGCCGCCCGCCGCGTTCATTGGCGGGGGCGGCTTCTTTGTCCGTGTCCGCCGCTTGGGCCGTTGCCGCGCCGGCGGGGGATTCTTCCTGCGCGTTCTCCTGTTCTCGGAGCATCTCATTCATTTGGCCGTTGCCCCGGTTCCCCATGCTGTCCGGCTTGTAAAGCTGGCCGTGGTCACTTCCAAAGGTCCGCTGGGCATAGCTGTCCTCCAGGGTTTCCACCGCCAGATAAAAGCCCCAGTCCGCCCCGTTAACCGAGATGTCCGCAAAGGCGTACAAGGGGGAAGCCACGCCGAGATACTCCATAATGTCGTAGGACAAATACTCCTTCATATAGCTGGCGTCGCTCTGTATATTGTTCAGCGCCAGCTTGTCCAGTCCCAGCCAGGATTGTCCGTCGATATAATGGTCAAATTCAATCTTAAAGCTGTAGCGGTCGGTTGTGTCGTCGCCGGCCACCGTGCTCAGGCTGGAGTTGCCCTTGGGGCGGATGCCCACATTGGAAACAGTGACGCCGTTGATGGTGACGTTTGCGGGAATATACTCCTCCTGCGTGGCATTTTCCAGCATCTCGGCCCACTGCGCGGCGTCGGCCTCCACAACAACGCTGAGCACCCGCGTCTTATCCATGGCCTGAACATAGACGGGCTGGTACGCTGCGGTGAGGGGGGCGAGGGCGTCGGGACAAAGCACGGCAAATCCGGTTATAACGACGACAGCCGCCATGAGAACGGCGATGAGGGCGGATATCCATTTGTGCCTTAGCATGTCGGTTCACACTCCCATCAAGACATATAATCCCCATTGTAGCTGACCAGTGCGACATTGCGCACGCCGGGAATCCGGCGAACCGCTCCCACAAATTTGGTGGAGGAATCCTTGAGCCGCAGCTCCAGGGTAAGCTCCATCCCGGAATCAGAGACGCTTTTTGCCTTCAGCGCTTTGCGCTTGACGTTCTGGGTGATTTGTGCGAGAATTTCGTCCTCCTGCTGCTCACCGTCGCTGCTCACCACCAGGATATATGGGGTGTCCACGCTTTTTTTGTTGACGAACAAAACGAGGATGACGCCGATAAACAGGGACCCGAAGACGCCCAGCGGAATCAGCCCCGCCCCCATGACAATGCCGGCGGCAATTGCCCAGAACAGAAAGGCGATATCCAGCGGCTCCTTGATGGCGGTGCGGAAGCGGACGATGGAAAGGGCGCCCACCATGCCCAGGGACAAAATGATATTGGAGGTCACCGCCAGGATGATCAGCGTTGTTATCATGGTCATGGCGATGAGGGAGACCCCAAAGCCCGCCGAGTACATGACTCCGGTGTAGGTTTTTTTGTACACAAAGAAGATAAACAACCCCAAAACAAAGGAAATCAACATGGCGATTGCCATGTCCAGGGCGGAGAAGCTTCTGATGTTCTCCAAAAAGCTGGATTTAAACAGATCGTTAAAGGTCATTGTATATTTCTCCCTTCCTATTAACCGTTTAGCCGTAGATGCGGCAAGCCGCGTATTTGGAATAGGCCGCGCTGCGCCGCGTGCCGGTCTGAATAACGTCCCGGAGGACGTCCGGGAGGAACGCGTCGTATTTTACCTCCAGCAGCAGGGTCCCCGGGTCACCCACCTTTACGGTGGGCAGTGCGCTGTCGAAGAGATCCGTACCGTAGAGCCCCGTGCGGAGATCGCTGTCAAAGGTAACCCGCACATTGCCAAAGGGGTAGATATACGGCTCGCGCCAATAATCCACCACGGTGCGCGGACGCAGCTGCTGAAACTGGAGCTTGCCGTAAAATTCCACCAGCAGCGGCTGCCCGGACGCTGCCATCCACCGGATATCCCCGCGCAGGATCTGCCCGGCCTGCTCCGGGGTGAGGGCGGCGGACTGCTTGTTGCCAAGCCCGTTGAGCTTGCTTTTCTTTTCCAGGCGGATGACGGAGCCGTCGCCGTTATACAGCCGGATGCGGAATTTTTCCCGGTTGGGCAGGCCCTCCAGCTTTTCCCGCAGCGCCTTGTCGTCGGCGTTGTCAAAATACAGGCTGCGGATATGATACCTCCCCTGGGAATCCGCGTGGGGGTCGGGCATTGCAACCGCTTGCAGCCGCAGGCGCAGGCAATAGTAATCCATCAGGTTGATGCTGTGCTTGTATTCATGCCGGTATTCATGCTGTACCATTGTCTCTTCCTCTCCTCTGTTCGATATCCATTAACATAACAAGCAAATAAGGCGTAAGAATGGCGCGAATTTGAAAGAAGTGTTTCATTTGCGGTACAGCGCAAAGCCGGTCTTTCATTGCGAACACAATAGAAAACGAAAGAAATGTTCGCTAAAATACCCCTTATACTAACAAAATACTAGAAATATTTCATGATTATTTTAAAATATGGTAAGAAAATTAATAAAAAATACGGCATTTCCATTGACAAACGTTCGCCAGTGGAGTATTATGTTGGCAAAATGTTTTATATCACAAATGATACTGGATCGATTTGTGAATATAAATAAATTACTAGGAGGAAAGATTATGTCTAAGGCAAGGAAATTATTTGCAATGGCTTTGTGCACGGTACTCATGGCATGCGCGTTTGCGGGCTGCAACAGCGCGGAATCCACCGCCACTCCCAGTGCTGCCGCGGACAGCGAAACCAATACCGCCGCGTCCGATTCCACGCAGACCACGGAAACCACCGGCGGAAAAAAAAGGGTGTTCTTTACCAATGCCTTTAACACGGCTCCCTTTTGCGCTCCATTGAATGCCGCTGCGCTGCAAAAGGCGGAGGAGCTGGGCATTGAGCTGCAAATCGAGGACGGGCAGGCCGACGCCAACGTACAACTGGAGCAAATCAACAACGCCATTACCCAGGGTTATGACGGCATCATTTATTTCCCCGCCGACAAGGAGTCCAGCGTGTCCGTCGTCAAGCGCCTCAACGAGTCCGGGGTCCCCTACATAGTCATTGACTCCCAGGTGGACGACTCCGTGCAGGACACCGTTCCCTGCTTTGTTGGCCCCGACAACATTTACATGGGCGAGGTCGCCGGCAACGCCTGTGTGGAGCTGCTGGGCGGCGCGGGCAGCGCCACCGGGAATATTGTCATTCTGGAGGGGGCGGCGGGCACCGACCCGGCGCGCAACCGCCAGCAGGGCTTCCTGAACATCGTGGAAAAGGAAGACGGCCTCAATATCCTGGCCTCTCAAAACGTGGACGGCTGGGACCCCGCCAAGGCCATGACCATCATGCAGGATTACATCACCCGGTTTGGCGATGACATCGACTTTATCTACACCCACGACGACGGCATTTTCCAGGGCGTCAGCCAGGCGCTGGAGCAAAGCGGCATGTCCACCGAGAACATCAAGGCCGTTTCCACCGGCGCCAACAACGTGGGCTGCGCCGCCATTGACGCGGGCACGCTGTATGGCTCCGTGCTGCACTCCGCCAAGGAGGAGGGCGAGCTGGGCGTACAGGCCATTTTCGACGTGATGAACGGCCAGCAGGTGGAAACATGGATGAAGTGCTCCAGTCCCCTTGTCACCAAGGAAAACATCGAGGAATGGAGAGGCATGGGCTGGTAATAGCAAATTAGTATAGTCGAGGTCATTGAAAAGCGTGGGCGGAATTGCGAGATGTTTTTTCGCGATACAAGGAAGAGGACGCAGACGGGCTGACGCCCGGCAAGGGCGATGACGCGGTATAGCGGAAAAACAGCCGCAAGGCCGCCACGATTTTGGATGGCCTCGACTATATAATACAGGGGTTCGGAGGAGCGTGGCAATGAGCGAATATATTTTGGAGATGATGGACATATCCAAAAGCTTTGGAAGCAATGTCCAGGCGCTGTCTCATGTGAATTTCAAGGTGAAGCGCGGGGAGGTCCACGCGCTCATCGGCGAAAATGGCGCGGGCAAGTCCACGCTGATGAAGATCCTCAACGGCGTGTACAGCCCCAGCGGCGGCGAGTACCGGGTGGATGGCAAAAGGGTGAGCTTCCGCAATACCCGCCAGGCGGCGGAGGGCGGCATCAGCTTCGTCTTTCAGGAGCTGAATCTCATCCCCACCCTCTCGGCCCTGGAAAACGCGTTTTTGGGGCGGCTGGAGACCGACAGGCTGGGTTTTGTCCGGTGGAAGAAGCACCGCCAACAGCTGGAGGAGTTTTTCAGCAGCATTGATTTTGAGTTGGACATCGACGCGCCGGCGGAGGATTTGAGTATCGCGGAAAAGCAAATGGTGGAAATTGCCAAGGCGCTGCTGCTCAACGCGAAAATCATCGTCATGGACGAGCCCACAGCCACCCTGACCCAGGTGGAGATAGAAAAGCTGTTCGCCATCATCAAAAGCCTCAAGGCAAAAGGGGTCACGGTGGTGTACATATCCCACCGCATGGAGGAGATATTTCAAATCTGCGATACGGTGACGGTGCTGCGGGACGGAAGGGTCATCGACACCCAGCCGGTGGCGCAGGTGGACCGGGCGGGGATCATCGAAAAAATGGTGGGACGCACCATTGATGTGGAGTTTCCGGCCAGGGACTACTGTCCCGGCGAGGTGTTGATGGAGGTCGCGGATTTATGCACCCCCGGCTTTTTGCGGGATATTCACTTCGATTTGCGCAAAGGGGAGATTCTGGGTATCGCCGGGCTGGTGGGCTCGGGGCGCAGTGAAATCGCCCGGGCTGTCTTCGGGGCGGACAAAATGGAAAAAGGCACTGTCCGGATCAACGGCAAGGTGGTCCAAATCCGCTCCACCATGGACGCCAAGCGCAACTCCATAGGGCTGGTACCCGAGGATCGCAAGGAGGAAGGGCTGGCGGTGGAATTTTCGGTGCTGCGCAACATCACGGTAACCAACCTGAAAAAGGTGGCCCGGTTCTGGCCCTTTATCAGCCCGCCGCGGGAGCGGCAGCTGAGCGGTAAGTCCATCAAGGAGCTGAACATCAAGACGCCGTCCTCCTCGCAGATCATGAACAACCTCAGCGGAGGCAACCAGCAGAAGGTGGTGCTGGCCAAATGGCTCTTCGCCGACGCCGATATCCTCATACTGGACGAACCCACCAGGGGGATCGATGTGGGCGCCAAGTTCGAAATCTATCTGCTCATGAACGAGCTGGTTAAGCGGGGGAAATCCATTATTATGATCTCCTCCGAGCTGCCCGAGATCTTTGCCATGAGCGACCGCATTTTGGTGATGCAGGACGGCAGGCTCAAGGCCTGTGTGGACAAGAGCGAAAACAAAACGCCGGAGGATATCATGCAGCTGGCCATCGGGTAACGAGGGAGAGTATTATGCAGAACAAAAACAGAATCGGCGGCTTTCTTGCCCGCCACGCTATTTTGATTGTCTTTGCCATTTTATGCATCGCCGTGGCCATTATCGAGCATCGGTTTGTGTCGCTGCAAAACATCCGCAATATTCTCAACCAAATCTCCGTCATCGGCATCCTGTCCTGCGGCATGACCTTTGTGATAGTCTCCGGCTATATCAATCTGTCCGTGGGCTCCATTATGTCCATTGTGGGGATTGTGGTGCTGAAAACCGTGGCCTCCATGGGGGACGCGCCGGGGCTGCTTGTGGCGCTGGCCGTGGGTGTGCTTGTGGGCGCGGTGACCGGAATCATCATGAGCCTTATTGAGGGGAAGCTGGGAGAATCCTTTATGGTCACCTACGGCATGCAATCTGTCTGCGCCGCCCTGGCCCTCATCGTGTCCGGCGGCCTGTTTATGATGAGCACCACCACCGGTGTATTCAGCTCCATGGGCACGGGGCTCACCCCCATCTATATTTTTCTCGTCCTGATTGTATTGTGCCATGTCTTCCTGACCCAGACGGTTTGGGGGCGCAATATCTACTTTTTGGGGGCCAATCCCGTGGCGGCCAAGCTCTCCGGCATCAACACAAGGCTGTACATCACCATTGTCTTTACGCTGTGCGGGTTTATTTCCGCGCTGGCGGGCATTGTGCTCACCTCCCGGGTGGCGTCGGCCAATCCCAACGCGGGCGTCGGCTATGAGCTGGACGCCATCTCCGCCTGTGTGGTGGGCGGCGTCAGCATGAAAGGCGGCAAGGGCACATTTCTTCACACCCTCAAGGGGGTCGTTATCATTGGGATGCTGGGCAACGCGCTGAATCTGCTGGGAATCACAACCTATCCCCAGATGATCGTCAAGGGCTTTGTCATCGTTTTGGCGGTTTCCATGGACGCCTTTACAAGACCTGCGCCCAGCAGAAAGGTGGGGGAAGCGGCGTGAACAGACATAAGCTTGTACATCTGCTGAAAAACAACATCGTCGTGGTGGCCCTGTTGCTGATAGTGGCGGTGATGGCGCTGGTGAGCAATACCTTTTTGACCGCCGCCAATATCCAGAATATCTTTGGACAGATCGCCATCAACGGGATTGTGGCCTTTGGCATGACCTACGCCATCATCTGTGGGGAGTTTGATCTCAGCTGCGGCTCGCTGCTGGCCGTTGTGACCATATTGTTTATCGACCTGAGCAAGCGGGCGGGCATTCCGGCCGCCGTGCTGGTCTGCCTGCTCACCGGCTTTGTCGTGGGGCTTGTCAACGGCCTCCTGGTGTCCAAGCTGAAGATAAGCGCCTTCGTGGTCACCCTGGGCATGATGGTGGCGCTGAAGGGCGTCGCCCTCTCCTACACCCAGGGCAAGCCCATCAATTACATCAACGATTCCCTGTACGCCTTTGGCAACGGCTCCCTTTGGGGGATACAAAACATCGTATTTTTCTTTCTCATTGTGTTTGTCGCGGCGGAAATCATCCTGCGCTTCACCAAGTTCGGGCGCAACCTGTACGCCACCGGCGGCAATCAGACGGCGGCGAAGATGGCCGGTATCCGCGTGGACTTTTACAAGACCTCCATTTTTGTCATCATTGGGCTGGTGACAGCGTTGGCGGGGATCATCATGGCCTGCCGCACCGGCGCCGGGAATTCCTTATTCGGCGGCGATCTCTCCATGACGGTGGTGTCGGCGGTGGTTATCGGCGGCTCCAGCCTGTCCGGCGGGCGGGGCAACGCCATCAAAACCTTCTTCGGCATGCTGGTGCTGGGAGTACTGTTCAACGCGCTGATGATTTTGGGGGTACAGGCCAACTGGCAGGATGTGATTAAAGGCGCCATCCTCATTTTGGTCATCGCCCTGGACGCCACCTTTGCCCGGGGCAGAAAGAAGCTGGGCCGGGCATAGTATAGTGAATCAATTTTAAAATCGAAAAAAGAAAGAGGAAAAAGTTGAATTACTATACATGCCGCAATTTGGTTGGGTTGGAGTATCGGGCGTCAATTTTAAAGTGAAAGGAACAGGCGTTATTATGACTGGAACAATGCAGGCACAGGTTTTTTATGAGCCGGAGCTTATGAAGCTGGAGACGCGGGATATCCCGCGCATCGCCGCCGACGAGGTGTTGGTGGAGGTGAAGGCCACAGGCATTTGCGGGTCGGATATCTCCTATTACTACGGACAGAGCCCCCTGGAAACGGCGGACGGCAAGGGGCCCTTGTATCTGGGCCATGAGATAGCGGGAGTTGTGGTGGAGGTGGGGAGCATTCCCGCGGCCTTACAGCTGTTTTCGGGCGGCGAGCGGGTTGCGGTCAACCCGGTGCAGCAGTGCAACACCTGCCCGGCGTGTATGCGCGGCGAGTTCAACTGCTGCGCCCATGTACAGACCATTGGCGTCAATGTCAACGGCGGCTTTGCCCAATACGTCAAGGTGAAATACACCCATGCGTACACCATGCCCCACGCGATGAGCTTTGCCCAGGGGGCGGTGGCGGAGCCCTTGGCCTGCGCCACCTACGGGGTAAAGCGTCTGGATGTGCGGCTGGGACAGACGGTGGTCATCTTCGGCTCGGGAACCATCGGACTGTTTATGGTGCAGCTGGTCCGGGCCTCCGGCGCGGGCCAGGTAATTCTGGCGGGGGTGGAGGACCACAGCCTGGGGCTGGGGCTGGAGCTGGGCGCACAGGCGGCCTTCAATACCCTGGACACGGCCTCCCCCTATTATACGCCGGATTTGACGCGGAGCGTCGGGCAGCTCACCGGCGGGGAAATGGCCCCCCGGGCCATTGTGGCCACCAGCCATATGCAGGCGCTGCAAAGCGCCCTGGGCGTCACCTGCAAAAATTCCACCGTGGTCTATTTTGGGCTGCCCGGGCCGAAGGACATGCTGGCTCTGCCGGTACTGGACGCCATCAATATGAACCGTACCATCAAATTTTCGTGGCTGGCGCCCTTGGTGTGGGACGATGTGTTCAAGGCCGTCGCCAACGGGCAGATCGACGTGGACCGCATTGTCACCCACCGGTTTTCCCTGGAGGACGCGGAGCGCGGCATCCGGTTTATGCGGGAGAGCAAGGAGGACAAGGTCAAGGGCATTGTCGTACTATAGAATCAACACTTTGCACTACATTGCTCAATATGGTATACTTTTCAGTGCAATAACGCAAGCTTACTAGGAGGAATACCATGTCCGGAATGCGCGATGTAGCAAAGCTGGCGGGCTTATCGCTGTCCACCGTGTCTGTTGTGCTCAACGAGCAAAGCGACAAATATGTTAGCCCGGGGTGCCGGCAGCGTGTCTTGGATGCGGCCAAAGCGCTGGACTATCGGCTGCCCCCAAAGAAAAAATTACAGCGAAAGACAATTGCGGTGATCCTACCGGTGATTACCAGCGCATTTTTCCCCAATTTATTCAGTGGAATTGAAGATGTAGTCACCTCCCAGGAGCACACACTCCTTTTCTGCAGCTCGCGCTTCAGCTTTAAAAAGGAGCTGGCTTGTGTGGAGACCATCAAGCGGCAAGCCTTGTGCGGGATTATTCTGGACACCGTCTGCCCCCACGAGGAGGAAGCGGGGTATCTGGAGATGCTCAAAACCGAGTTTGTGGACAAGGGCGTCACCATTGCTTTTGTGGAGCGCGAAATCAAGCACGACAGCTTTTATTCGGTTTGTGTGGACTTTCGGCACAACGCCTATCTGGCCACCCGTCATCTCACCGAGCGGGGCCACCGCAAAATTGCGCACATCACAGGCCGCAACTTCCATAAAAAAATCAACGACCGCCTGGAGGGCTATAAGCAGGCCCTTGGGGAAAGCGGCATTCCCTTTGATCCGGGGCTTGTGTGCGCCGGGGATTTTACCCCCAACAGCGGGTATTTGGCAATGAAGAACCTCATGCAGCAGCGCTCGGATTTTACGGCTCTGTTTGCCGCCAATGACCAAATGGCCATCGGCGCCATCAAGGCTATCCGGTATGCGGGGAAGGCGGTTCCCGAGGATATCGCGGTGGTTGGGCTGGACAACATCAGCATATCCTCCATGATCACCCCCGCTTTGACCACCATCAATGTGCCCACCTACGAAATGGGCTCCCTGGCGGCGAGAATTGTCCTGGATACCTGCGCGGGCAAGGCGTGCAGGCATGTCACACAACTGAACACCGACTTGATTGTGCGAAAATCCACCGATCCCTACGCCACCAATGAATGGGAGCTGGTGGGCTGGTGAGCGGGTCTGGCGGGGGGGGGCGCCCCCGCCAAAGGGATTCTGTCCCTTTGGAAAGAAAATGAATGATGAAAAATGAATGATGAATGATTATGGTATCCGCTGCAGCGGATGAATCAAAATAAAACACAAGTCCCCCCATGTATCTTTCCATTCATCGCCGAATGGCGATACCATAATTATTCATTATTCATCATTCATTTTTCATTCATGCTGTTGTTTTAATTTGGAATTGGTGTCAAAACGACCTGAGACGCCTGCAAAATTCATTTGCAGGCGTCTCTTTGCGCGGCTGTGATGCAACCAGCTATATTATAGTATACTCCCTAGAACAAATCGAAGACCAGCTGGGAGTAGGCCACGGGGTCCTCCACGGGCAGGCCGGCCATGAGCTCGGCTTGGCTGTAGAGAATCTGAATGTAGCGGGCGGCCTTGTCGGCGTCCGCTTCATACAGCTGGCCCAGCTTGGCAAATACCGGGTGGTCGGCGTTGAGCTCCAAAATCCGTTCCGCCTTGGCGCCTTGCTCCGGTTGCACGGTGTTGAGATACTTCTCCATCTCAAAGGACAAAGCGCCTCCCGCCGTCAGGCAGACGGGGTTGTTGCGCAGCTTCTGGGAGATTTTGACCTCCTTCACCGCGTCGCCCAGGGTTTTGCCCACAAAGTCCAGCAGGCCGCGGCTGCTCTCCTCTTTCTGCTTCGCCTCTTCCTTTTCCTCCTCGGTCCCCAAATCCAGGTCGTCGCGGTTCACCGACTTAAAGGGCTTCTCCTGGTAGGACATCAGGGTCTGGGCGACAAACTCGTCCGCCTCGTGGGTAAAATACAGGATCTCATAGCCCTTCTCCCGCAGCCGCTCGCTTTGCGGCAGCGCCGCGACGGCCTGGGCGTTTTCGCCGGTGGCGTAGTAGATGTCCTTTTGATCCTCCTTCATGCGCACCAGGTACTCAGCCAGGGTGGTCAACTTGTCGCTGTGGTCGGAGGAGAACAGGAGCAGGTCCATGAGCTTGTCCTTGTTCATGCCGTAGTCAGCGAGGACCCCGTATTTCAGCTGTAGGCCGAAGGCCTTGTAGAAGGTTTCGTATTGCTCCCGCTCGTTACTCAGCATCTTCATCAGTTCATTGCGGATTTTCTTTTCCAGGTTGGCGGCGATGGTCTTGAGCTGGCGGTTGTGCTGGAGCAGCTCCCGCGAGATGTTCAGCGACAGGTCGGGGGAATCAACCACACCGCGCACAAAGCGGAAGTGCTCCGGCAGCAGGTCGGCGCATTTATCCATAATCAACACGCCGCTGGAATACAGCTGCAGCCCCCGCTGGTACTCCTTGGTGTAGTAATCGTAGGAAGCCTTGGCGGGGATAAACAACAGGGCCTTGTAGCTGATAACACCCTCGGCGTCCACGTGCGCCGACTTCAGCGGGTCCTCGAAGTCAAAAAATTTCTCCTTGTAAAAGGCATTGTAGTCCTCTTGGGTGAGCTCGGATTTGTTGCGCTGCCAGATGGGCACCATGCTGTTCAGCGTCTCGTTTTCGGTGTAGGTCTCCATCTCGTTTTCCTCGCCGCCCTCCTTGGGACGGCGTCTCTCCCGGTCCATGCGGATGGGATAACGGACGTAATCGGAGTATTTTTTCACCAGCCCCGCCAGGTTGTATTCCTCCAGGAACTGGTCGTAATCCTCCTCCTCGGCGTTTTGCTTGATGTTCATAATAATATCGGTGCCCGGCGCGCTCTTCTCGCAGGCGGTGATGGTGTAGCCCTCCGCGCCTTGGGACTCCCAGCGCCAGGCCTCCTCGGAGCCATAGCGGCGGCTTATCACCGTCACCTTGTCGCTGACCATAAAGGCCGAGTAAAATCCAACGCCGAATTGACCGATAATGTCGATGGTCTCGTCCTTCTTGCCCTCGGCCGCTTCCATGTCCGCCTTAAACTGGTGCGAACCGCTTTTGGCGATGGTGCCCAGGTTGGCCTCCAGCTCCTCCCGGGTCATGCCCACGCCGTTGTCCGACACGGTCAGGGTGCGGTTTTCCTTGTCGCGGACAATCTGGATGGCAAAGTCCTCGCGGCTCATGCCGACGCTGCTGTCGGTGAGGGCGATGTAGCACAGCTTGTCCAGCGCGTCGCTGGCGTTGGACAAAATCTCCCGCAGAAAAATCTCTTTGTGGGTGTAGATGGAATTGATCATTAAATCCAGCAATCGCTTGGATTCCGCTTTAAATTGCTTTTTTGCCAAGTTGTTCAGCTCCAATCTTTTTTCTAAATTTAGCACTCTTGGATGCAGAGTGCTAATCCCTATTCCCATTTTAGACGATTTTTCCTGTTCTGTCAATATTCCGGGGGTAATAAATCTTACTATAGTGAATCAACTTTAAAAATGGAAAAAAGAAAGAGGAAAAGTTGATTCCCAGCCGGTAAACCAACTTCAAAATGATCGCATTTTGAAGTTGGTTTACTATATAGTAAGATACTAAACATTTTGAATAAACCGTATATTAATATACATCCGCTAAAATATGTTAGACTCTTGTTAATGCCCTATGGCATAAATTGCTGTAAGGACGTTTTCTAACAATAGTGACAACAATAGACCTGTTCTGAAACCCCTGCGCAGCGTCTGGGCGGTTCTTTTCCGTCCTGCTGCGTTGTCGTCCTCACCGGGCGTCATGCTCCCATGCCACCGTAGGTCACAATTCGTCCCCCGCCTTGCAGGACGAAAAAACACCTCGCCCAGTACTCCCCCACAACTAAATTGCAGCATGTCTTGCGGTGGGTTTCAGAACAGGTCTAATAACTGATAACCTGAACAACATGACTAATATAATTCAGTATAGTGCCGCAAAAAGCGGCTCGAACGCTGTACATATCAATTCTCACACTATGTGATACAGGCAGGTCGCGCCAGTTTCTTCAAAACAGCAGCCAAGCCTGTTTTTAAATTAAATTGATATGAAAAAGTAATATAAAGGTGATAATAATGTCAAAATACGACTTAAACTATAGTGATTTTATCAATTGCGGTTTTTGTCCGCAAAGACCTTGTCCCTGTCCGCCAAGACCTTGCATATGTTGTATGGGGCCTACAGGTCCCCAGGGCCCGCAAGGATTACAGGGTCCAACAGGACCGCAGGGGATTCAGGGTGAAATCGGGCTTACCGGCCCCGCAGGTCCACAGGGAATCCAGGGCGACATCGGTCCCACAGGCCCTGCCGGCGCGGACGGCCGCTCCGCTTACCAGGTGGCGGTCGACGAAGGATTCGAAGGCACCGAAGCGGAATGGCTCGCCAGTTTAGTGGGCCCCACCGGCCCGATTGGTGACACCGGCCCCGCGGGCCCGCAAGGAATCCAGGGCGACATCGGTCCCACAGGCCCTGCCACTACTGCAAACAGTATGTCAGCCTTGAATACGACAGGTGGGACAACTGCTGGGACAATTCCAATTGTGGCAGCTGGAACACTTATTCCGCTGCCTGACGAGCAAAGTTTGGGTGGCTTCACAGCAAACCCTGCGAATGACACATTTACCGTACCAGAGACCGGAAACTATATGGTTTCATACCATATTTCATTAACGACCGCTGTGCAGTTCACATCTCGAGTCTTGGAAGCCGGCAATCCGCTGGCCGGATCTACGTTTGCTCCGACAACTTCTGTCAGCACATTCAGCGCCATGGTCATAGCAAACCTTACTGCCGGCGACACTTTACAGCTGCAGTTATTGAACCAGGCTGCCGACGCTATTTTACAAGGTGGAAACGGCGCGAGCCTGACTGTCGTAAGGTTGACCTAATGAACCCGGTGTATCCAGTACTTCACCAACGCTAAAACTAAGGTATTCCGCCAAAGATTTTTGTACAGGGCAAGGCGGAGGACGAATTGCGACCTACGGTCGCATTAGGGCATGACGCCCGCCTAGGACGACAACGCAGCCCTGTACAAAAAGACTGGTGGTAGACCTTAGAATTTAGTGTTGGGGGAGTACTAGTCACCCCGCCGGATACACGAATCCTGCCAAGGCAACCGGCCCCATGGGCAGTCGCTGTCATTGTATTAATGTCCGCATGACGAATGGGGCCGCAGGATATTCACGCCGCATAGAATAATAGACCTCTGACAATTTCTGTAGTATTTAATAAAAAGTCCCATAAGGCAGGGCGTTTTGCGCCCTGTCTATTTTCTGCTTATTCTGCTTCATGGTTGAAAAAGCGAATAGATTTGCAGGATGTTTTTCGTCGAACAAGGCCGACGACGCATTGCGACCTTCGGTCGCATTGGAGCATGGCGCCCGTCAAGGAGGAGAACGCAGGTCGGCGGAAAACAGACCGCAAAGATATCGTTTTTTTAATCATGAAGCAGTATTATTACTAATTATTTCCAGCTTTTTACATTCTACAATACTGCCAATGGCGGGGAGAATGCCCTGCAAGACGAGCCAAATTTGACAGCCATTTCCAAAATTCAACTGCTTGCCAATTGGGAGACCGAAACCCGCGAAAAACACGATGACTACATCCGTTTGGAAGACGCCGGCGGCCAGGCGGCGGCACACGGGCTTCTCGGGCTGCCTGCCAACAGCGAATACTGGTTGTTGGGCGGCATGTATGACAAATCGCTTATCCGCAATTATCTGGGGGATACCCTTGCCGCCGAAATCATGGACAACGCGCCAAAGATCCGTTTCTGCGAGGTGCTGCTGCAAACGGAAGAGAGACAACTCTACCAAGGAGTGTACCTCTTGATAGAGCGTACTTACGCGGAAACAGGGGCTTATATTCAACGCCGTGCCGAGGAATACGGCGGAATACCGCTGTATACACAATGCTCTCATGATGGAATGCGACATATTTTTGACCGTCCTTTCATGATGTTTTTTCGCGCAACACCTTGAAGAATTAGACCGCACATGATAAGATATTTATGCGGTTTTCCTTTTTCGGTAGCCGCGCCGGGAGAAGTGGCGTGTTGCTTTCGTGAGTTGCCGCCGCTTCTCTCATTTTTCTTTGAGCTTATGCAGGTTTGCATGGATTAACTCAATACCCGCCCGTATAATCTCCGACCTCGACATCTTTGTAATTTTACAGCAGCAATCAAGTTTTTTGAGTTCTTCATCCGTCATTCTCGTTTCAACTTTTTTCTGCCGCGCGTTACCGGATGGGGGCCGTCCTGTTCGTGGACTCAAATCATCACCTCACTTTTTGTCCCGACAGTATATAGTATATTATCGTCCGGACGGTAAGTTAAGTGTGCGGCGGCAAGTTTGCGGGCCGGGGCGCGTCATATACTCCCGTTGAGAGTATATGACTCACTCTGGCACCTTCCGCTTCGCGGCAAAGTGTCTCGTGGGCCCTGCCGGGGGCTGCGGCCTAAAGGCCGCGAAAAAGCGAAGCGTGTGCCACGCTCCGCTTTTTCAATGTGCCGCCTGTCGGCGGCATTTTCGCCACTCCCGCGCTTCGCACTTCGGGCCAACTTGGCCCGAAGTCGCTCCGCTTGTCGGCGGCGGACGCGCAAAGTCGCGCTGGAATTGCGGCGGGTTTT
>Ga0153939_1000389_pt1 | contig 16238 bp, 20 predicted proteins | sample TSNJ023MetaG_FD_104734 | JGI IMG/M metagenome (GOLD analysis project Ga0153939, IMG submission 104734) | Attine ant fungus gardens microbial communities from New Jersey, USA - TSNJ023 MetaG | ecosystem: Host-associated > Fungi > Mycelium > Unclassified | place: USA: New Jersey, Brendan T. Byrne... | reverse complement strand
TATTTGCTTCATTCCTTTGTCAGTCGGGCTGACCCTGAGTCAACCGTAGAACTCACAAATGTCCTCGACATAGGCACCATTGGTACCTGTGCCAAAAATTGCACCAAGGATACATCCTCCTGATTGATATGCACGGGAGAGTAAGGCGCCAACAGTCTACTCAGGGTTGATCACCAAATTGAATCGCGAAATAAGAGTCGATGGACATCAAGAGCAGGAACGCACATCGTTGACGAGAGCGACACATTTGACGCGCATGTGTTTCCTATCGAAAGCATCTTGAAGTAATTTGACCACATCATTTCCTATTGCGTTTCGTGCTGAGAAACCTTTCGTCCAAGTGAGGATTTTTCCGGAATCTAAGGCCGTTTGCTCGACTGGAAAGGAGAACGTAAGGCCGAGATGGATCTCGTCTGCTGGTGTGTTGGTTTGGACAGTATAGTCGATAGAAGACTCGGTGGAAAGGAATGCATCAACAGAGGAAGCCAAGTAATCTAACGTTCAAATCCAATGATAAGTATGGAGGCGATATGAGAGGGTATAGCATTCCGCACCAAATAGAACCGTTGCTTCTCCGGTCTTCAGTGACTCTGTTACTCGGTACTTCTGCTGGCGAAGAGAGAATGTTTTGTCGCCGTTTAGAACTACCTCGCAAACCCGACTTTTATGTGCCAATATCAGACGTAATATCTGCATCTCATAGGACAACTGCTCACAGGTTGGTTCCACCAAGATCGAGGGCAAAAAATGTGCTAAAAGAGTTTTGTGATCACAGCGAGGTATTGCGTACAATTGAACCATACCCTTTCTCTGTACCATCAGGTACACCAGTCACGAAAGTGGGTCTGTATCCGTATGAGGGCAATCCATGACGGATACGTGTGCACATACATCATCGCCATAGCGTGTCCATAGTTTTCAAGACCGAGCTTGAACTCGTGCAGGAAATTCTTGGTGAGGTCGATAAGCTGGTCGCTGCTCAGCTGAAATTGAGCATCGATATGGTCGTAAAGATCCTTCGCTGAACGGTACGTGAATGCTGAAGTGGAAGCCATGGATGAGATCAACGAGAAATTGGAGGGCGGGGTATAAATCTAGACCGGAGTCCACACTCGGATCATAATATCATTATATCAAACATGTCCGTATGATACGCTGAACCCTGATCTGGAATTTATGTTTTGACATCCTTGACACTAGCGCTTGCACCTTCAGAGGGGATCTACCCGGGGGTCTTGTCGATGCAATATCAGTCATCCTTCTCGAGTTTTGATTATGATATGATGGAGATTTACAAGATTACTTTTTACGAACTGATTATCGGGATTCTACATAACCGCTGCTATAGCGCAAAGGAGTAAACTCGGTTATACTGATTTTGGCAGAAACTCGGAGTGGAACTAAACCTGTCTCAGTAGATCATATGCTTACAGACACCTGGATCCCCAAAATCAGTATCATTTGGTATTGGATTCGCAACAAGTGCCAGGCTCCACTTCAGTCGGAGGGTGCATCATCGTCTGGACGCATCCTGTATAATTTCTACAATGGCATTGAATCCACTGGTTTCGCGTCACGACCGTTAGCTATTTTCAACCGCTTCTTTTCGTCAATCATCATTCTCGACCCGAATAATGTCCTTTATCAAGATCAGCTGGTCAAAATTGTCCCATGCTCCCTGTCTCGTGTATGTCATCATGCTGTTCTACACCGACCTTGGGGATCCTCATCAGGCCGTATTTAAAGCTCAAAGAAGTTTTGACAAGCCGATGTTATGAGGCTTCAGGTTTTCAAACACCTGTCCATCTTATGCGCTGCAATAGTTGCTGCTATCCCTCGGTCTGGTATCAGACTTCCTCGTCAATCATCTAATTTGCAGGACATTGTGATAATCGTCTTGCGTTCTGATTATCGTTTATCTACTCACTTCTAGAACCTCTTAGGTTACCTGGGATCAATATTCGCTCAAGATCAATGGAGAAAGATTGATGATATTCAGTGGAGAAGTTCACCCTTTCCGGTTCGTCTTGATATAAGGACGGCTAAGGCATTGACTGACCAATCTTCAGAAACCCTGTTCCAAGCCTTCACCTCGATGTTCTCCAGAAAATCAAGTATGTTCTTGATTGGAAGGTCGATCCCTGTATCTCATGACGACGACAAGGTCGATGGGTTTCAATACGGTTTCGTTCTATGTTCATTGGGGACTCATCGAACCGAAGCGGGGAGAAATATCGTTTGAAGGCTTCCGTGATCTACAACCGTTCTTTGACGCTGCTCAGAAGGCCGGCCTCTATTTAATCGCTCGCCCAGGGTGGGTCATTGCTTGCTCGCGAGCTATCTTTATTTATTTAAGGTAGCCCCTACATCAACGCGGAGACTGCAGGTGGTGGACTGCCCGGCTGGGGAACGTATACCCCAGGGCTTTGGCGGACCGATAACGACACCTATGTCAAGGCTTATCAGCCTTATATCAAGGCAGTTGGCGAGATCATTGCCAAAAACCAGATTACAAACGGCGGCCCGGTCATACTTGTCCAGGTATGCACCTGCAACTCGTCGGGTATGTTGTGGTCGGCTAACACCTGGGGTAGATTGAAAATGAATACAGCGGATTCTGGCCTCCGTATACCGAGGACTTTGCATACGAGGCCCAGTTACTAAAGGATTTTGTAGGTATCCTTGATCAGTAGTGTGAGTTTTTTTTGAGTCCGTTCGATCAGCGGAACGCTGGTATCGTTGTTCCTACGACAACCAATGATGCGTGGCCGGGAGGCCATTTCACAAGTGTTGATATATATGGTCTGTGTGGAGGTCATCCTGCAGAAAAGCAGATTAACATTCTCTAGGCTACGACTCATACCCGAATGGATTTGATTGCGCAAATCCCTATGTATGGTTACCTGACGCCGTTCCAGAGTGAGCTAGATTCTCTCCCTTCTGATAATCAACCTGACCACGCTCCGCTTCAGATACTTCTGGGATGCGCATCTGGAATGGAATCCTGAGGACCCTAACGCTGCTTACGAGTTTCAAGGGGGTGCCATTGATGGCTGGTGGGTCATATATTCTCGTTTCATGGTTCTCCAAACTCACCAGATTTGAGGGGTGGCGCTGGGTATGACCTCTGTTCAGTCCTCACTGGTCTTGAATTCGAGAGGGGTAAATTCGTATTTCCACATAGAATTCATGTTTCTGAAATATGTAGTTTTCTACAAGAATCAATATGCACTATCAACAATGATACTTAACCTGTATATGACGTTTGGTGGTACAAACTGGGGTGCGTAATTTGATCAGGGCGAAGATTGTACTCATTCATCCTCCAGGTGGTATTGCTCATCCTGGTGCTTACACCTCGTACGATTACGTGGGCCTTTCCTAGTATTCTTGAGTAAATAGCGAAGTAAAGGATTGCATTCAGGGAGCCGCCATTTCTGAATCTCGTGTCTTGCGAGAGAAATACCACGAAATCAAACTTCAAGCTAATTTCTTAGCTGTATCGCCCGCATACTTGACCAGTCAACCTCAGAATATCTATAACACGTCTAGCTCATTTACCGGAAACCCCGCGCTAAAGACAACACAAACGGTTGATGTTGTTGGTGGAACGACTGGATTTTATATTGTTAGGTGCATACTTCCACGAGGCCCCAGGCTCAGAAGCTGATTGAATGAGGCAGGCAGGCAGACGTATCCTCGTCTGGTATACAAAGGTACAAGTTGACTGTGCCAACGAGTGCTGGAACAATCGAGGTTCCAACTTTGGGTGGTTCCTTGATCCTCAATGGCAGGGACTCCAAGATCCATGTCGTAGATTATGTTGCAGGTTCAACGACATTATTGTACTCAACTGGCGAGATATTTACATGGTAAGTGGAAGGTCAGGTCTTTATAGCAAAAGTTACATTCTTTTTGCAGGGCAACCATTGACGGACAGGATAATATTTTTCTCTACGGGGACGAGGGAGAATTACATGAAACTGCATTCGTCCTACCTGCAGGTACCTCGGGAACCAAACCGATTGCTAAAATTGTTTCGGGTTCTGGAAACATCAGGCAGCGGGTCTTGAACAACGGTGCAATTGTTGTACAGTATACAACTACCGGCCAAGCTGTGGTTTTGATCGGTCCAAAACTCAGAGTTTTCATTCTTGGTGAGTTAGTCTTAAAAATATCGTTCACTTAGATTTTGAAATCCGTAGATCGCTCTACCGCATATCAGTTTTGGGTTCTTCATCCCCCGACACAGGGACGCTTTGCTTCCTACAGCACTAAGAATCCGATCATCGTGAAAGGTGGCTATTTACTGCGCACTGCTTCTATTTCGGGGGATGAACTAACCCTGAGTGGTGACCTCAACGGCACGACAACCTTCGAAATAATTGCCCCTGTTGCTTCATCTCGTACTGTGTATTTTAATGGAGAAAAACTCAGAACAAAGAAGACAACATACGGTACCCTCGTGGCTTCTCGCACCCCCCATCTTCCTGACGTGAGCTTGCCCGATCTCGATTCATTAATATGGGTTCGCCCCTACTTCTTATAGCTCTAGTCAATTAGGCTGAACTTCGTTCATAGAAAGTCTCGGATAGTCTTCCTGAAATCACTCCCGATTATTCCGATGAGAAGTGGATGGTTGCCGATTTAGAGGAAACCTTCAATGAATGGACGTGGAGTACCTCTCAAGTTCTTTTCTCGAGTCCGTACGGTTACCACACTGGAAATATGCTCTGGCGCGCCCATTTCAATGCAACAGGAAAAGAGACGGGCTTTTACGCAAATATGAGTGGTGGTCTTGCATTTGCATACTCGATGTGGCTCGATAACAGTTTCATCGGATCTTGGACGGGCGACGGTCCGCATGATATGTATAGTCAGACGCTCAATTTCCCTCCAACCCTCAGGGTTGGTTCGCAGCATGTCCTTACTATATTACTGGACCACATGGGAATTGAGCAGAATTGGGCCGGTGCCAGCGATTGGTTCAGAATACCCCGTGGCGTATTGAACTATTCTTTTGAGGGAAGCCCAGACACGAAGGTCGTCACTTGGAAGCTTACGGGTAATCTTGGCGGCGAATCGGTGAACAAACCGGTTTAATTCGTGAAAGCTAGCGACTCACTATCATGATAGTATGCGGACCGAACTCGCGGACCCCTAAATGAGGGTGGATTGTATGCAGAACGCCAAGGTATGCCAGTGTCCTGTTCACATACTCATTCCGTTAAGTATGTCATAGGCTGGCACTTACCAGGATATGATGATTCGAATTGGGCACATGGTAAGCCTACCGAAGGTGTCTCCAAGCCTGGCGTTGCCTTTTACAGGTATCATCATCTTCAATGGCTCTGTCATCGGCAGTCTTACTATCTCAAATTAGGACCACCTTTGACCTCAATATACCCCACGGAGTGGACTACCCGATTGCATTCACTTTCACCAACTCAACCAAAAACCCCCACTACAGAGCCAAAGTATGTGTTCGCGGAACTGATCGTAGGGTAAACTCATCATCACTTCAGCTTTATGTCAATGGATATCAATTTGGACGATATAGTGAGTGTTTCAGCTTGCAGCAAGGATAGCCACCAATTTTCATCAGTCAATCACATTGGACCTCAAAGAGAGTTCCCAGTCCGTGAGTACTCCAATTGATGGGTGCTAATGGATGACATACACGCGTGTCAGCTCAGGGCATCTTGAATTATGAAGGGAAGAACACTCTAGCGGTATCGCTATGGGCTACCGATGCCGATGGGGGCAAGATTGACAACCTGAGTCTAGTGCTTCGACACAAAGCGGAAACAGACTTTGGTCCAGTCATCAATGCTCCTGCTCCAGGCTGGACGATACGGCCTAATGCATATTAGCGCAAGAAATTTGGTAACAAGACTTTCGGCACGATACGCCATCAAAAACAACGGTCATTGCTTAAGCTAGGATCCAATGCAATGCAAATAGTTCTATGCGATAGAAGTTGATTACATGAGATTCAGGTCGCCGAACTTCTCCTTGTATCCTAAATAGATCAAACATGTTGCATTAGGATTGACTCGGTTGAGAAAAGGAATTGGAACTGACCAGGTACAGTCCATTTACCCTTCTTTAGCATGGTCTCAACAGCCTCAACGATACGAGGGTGTGCACGGCCGACATCTTCAGTCTAGAAAGTAGATTCAGGGTAGAATAGTGAAGAAGTAGAAGAAGAAAACGCACAGTCAGCTCGTCGAAGGGACGAGCATCCTCGATATTGGCGAGGGTAGCCTGAAGTTCTTTGAGCTCGACATCAAGCCTGACCTCTGTTTCCTGAGCCTTGGAGACCTAGACAACCTCAACGTGTCAATCCGGGCTAGAACGAAGAAACTCGACACCCATGCATACAGCTTTGGCTTCAAATGCCTCAATAGCCTTGACTTGAGCATCCGTGTCGCACTCAACAGGTTTGAAGTTCTTGAGAAGCTTCTCAGCCTCATCAACAATAGCCTTATTCTTGAGAATAGAGCGGTACTGAGCGAAATCGACAGTGGTAGATTGGGAGGCGTATTGGCCATGTAGGCGTTGGGCATCACCATGGCGCTTCCTGAAGGCCTGCAACGACGCAACAGTCTCTGATCAATATGTCAGGTTTGCATAGTCAAAATTTCTCATATTTCTGCATACCCTTTCCGAGCCCAAGGGAGGAATAAATACCTGCGACGGAGAAAATCGTTAGGGCTCTTTTGGACGCATCCATGAACTAAAGTAATAATATTTACAACTGCAGCGGCAGCAGCTTTTTGTGTTGCCATTTGCTGTTGATGATAGGATTTAATTTGTAATTTTGACGAAAAACTGAGCAAACGACATACTCCAAAGGCGTGCGACAATGTAAGTGAATGAGGTAGAAAGATGGCGGTAATTCCCGACTACATTTCCTGTGCGCGCCGAACGCCGATTACTACCAAATTAAGTAATCCAATGCGCTATTCTGACTTCTGCTCAACTTTCTGGTCATCTGAACCATCATCTCCATTGTTGCTTTCACAATCTTCGATTGGGTCTGGGTAGTGGAACATCCTTTACCCTTCTCCAGGCTGATTTTCCTTCTAAACCAATTTCTCAGAGAGAAGGGAGGTGTCTTACTCATCCTACAGTAATTTTGATCCCACGCTGCTCATACCATGTGGTGCAACCAAACCTTGTGAACTTCATGTGGTCAAGTGGCAAAGTTCTATATCTCACCGTCTCCGCACTTGGCCCCTATACTATCCTCTTAATCTCCCTCGGATAAGTATTTAATCGCCCTTCTGCTATCTGTTGATCAAAGGAGGGATCAAAACACTTCGAACTAAAGTGACATTCTCATAATATCATGTCTACTACCCCAACATTATCAGCGAGCCTGAGTCGCATCTTACAGGGACCCAGTGGCACACGCATTGCTCTTACAATAACAGCATGTGTCTTTGCAACCTGGTTCTTTGTCGCTCTCTGGAAACATTTCACTTCTGCGCACAACACCAAGGACGAAGGAGGGGGGAAAACAGATACAGGATTTAAGGAACAACAATCATATGAAGGTCTGTTCCCTCTAGTTATTGTACGATCAACGCTGATAGTGTTGTTATCTACGAAATCAGAATGGGCACCTGTATCATTTCGTTACCCGGAATTTGATGCTTGGCCTCACGAATTATCCGATACGAAACCTATTCCTTACAGGCCATTTCGGTGGGGAGTTTACCAGTGAGTGTCAATGGCTGTCATAATGTGTGTGTGAGAGATCTCAAACCTGGGACATGCAGTGTGACGATGGGAACTCGGAATATGCCTTGGGCTGATTGGATAGAAGTATGTGATTATGAAGTGATCCTTCAGACCTGTGACCAACGAGGTTGTATGCAGCTTGATGATCAGTATCAGCGATATCAAATGATACGAGCACAGAGAATAGAGACCCAGGGTGAAGGAGTCATTCAAGTGCTTGATGACAATGCCAATCCCGAGGTGAAGGGTGGCAATTTGGCTGGTAAGGCAATAGGCAATTTGAAGACACAATCTTTCATTCCATCTAGCAATCGAACTCGTCCATGAATTAGCTGAATATCTTAGTCGCCGATTTCCGACGACTTTCCATGTATCGCGCCATGCTGGACTGGAATCTAAAGACTGCCAATGGGGCTGGGATGGTTTACCTCCAATAAAATCAATCACGGTCGTCCCTCTGCGAGAGACACACAATTTGCCGTTGTCTATAACTGATGGGGAGCGTGCAGGCAAGCGTGCCATGATAATCTCTGCTCTTTTGTCAGTTCTTTAGCCTCGGGGCATAAGAGGACGGCATGCTGATAGCATTATCCTATTGACCACAGAATCCAAGATGACTTGGCTATCATGATTGGAGGTGGGTTGGGTCTCCTGTACTCTCAGATGAATGATTTCTTGACTTGACTACACAGGAAATGATGGGAGATATTACTTCCAAGCAGGAGCCATTTGCGTGCCTGGTGAGATATTACACTACTTATACTTCACTATCTAGTCTGAACTGACTCCCTAACATAGGCTTTTGGAGACTGAGGGATAAGATAGGCATGTCTCTGGACGAAATCCACATCTCGGGTGGTGTACCACATTGTACGTGAAATTTTTGGTCATGCGAATCAGTTTTTTGTTGGATCGAGCTGGGCTGAAGCACCTACTGGTCATCGCCTGCGAGGACACGTTGGGCTACCTTCTTGTGACTTGTGGTGTGCGGACGTCTTTCGATGATCATCACTCCAGCGGACACGTTGAACCGTCCTGCTTGATTGCGTGTGTTTTTGTAATTGTTCCAAACCAAACACATTGGAATAGGCTGATGATACACGATATCATCATCAGACGGAAAAAAGGCGAGAGACCATGTCAGTGATTCAAAGATACCTGGCATCTGGTCTGGTCTGATGATCTGTTGGAATCGATAGATAAGGGCTTCTCTTGATTGTGGCAAATGGGAAAGATATATCAATTTATTAGGATCTACTGACATAAAGCCCAGATCGCGAAAAATTGCATGTCAGTTTGGAGCGGTTCTTTCGACGATTGCCGGTGGAAAAGCCGGTCATACGAAACAATTACTCCTTCCAGGCAATTCGGCCAGCACTAGAGAGAAAGGACGAGGAAGTCGATCCTGAGGAATTGGCGTGGTCGGAGAGCACGAACGGACCAGAGGATGATTTTACGCTAGGAGACCGATTTGCACCTCCCAAACATCGAGCGGCACCCATGCCAGAATCACTGCGTCTGCGCTCGGAACGACAGACACTACGAAGGCTGCCGTACAGCGGTGCAATCGTATTTACAATTCGGACGTATTTGACACCTTTAGAATTGTTAGGTCAAGAAAGAGGCGTGCCGGGACGACTGGCGAGTTCTGTGCGGGCTTGGCCGAGGGAAGTAAGTGACTATAGAGGCAAGGACCGGGGAACGTGGTATGAGACTGCGCTAGACTACCTCGACCAGTGCCACAGAGAGCAGGTGAATCGGGGTGAAGTCGAGGAGGGAGCCAAGGGAGGCAGATATCCGTTCTGATTGGGTGTTGTATTAGTTGAGCGGCAATTATGTACAAGATCAAATAAAGATGTTTGATGGCACGTGTTGAACAAGGCGAGAGAGGCCAGGCACAGATCTCGATCGTATCAACAACACCAAATAACTAACGGAGGAATATAACCCAGCTACGTCAGCGTCGTCATTTCTGCTCAGACCCCCAAGTCGTCACTGTTGTCACACGAGTCACGCGTCTTGTCTCGTCGTCGTCATCGATGTCTCCCAAATGCGCCTCGCCGTCTCCCCCACCGGACCAATGTTCCCAATCCCACCGTTCCCGCCCCACTACCCGCCCCGCCCGAACTGACCTCGACGCCGAGCCCAATCCCTTCGAGCTCTCCTTCCGCTCCTCGTCCAATGTCCGCACCTCGTCGCCCGTTCGCGAAGTAGTAGCCCCCGCCCCAACCTCCGGCAACGATTCCGCCGTCTCTCAGCAAGAACGACCCAGCTCACGCCATTCTCGCTCTTCAGATGAACTCCATCCTCGCACCAAGTCACCCTCACGCCCTGTCCTGCCCCCTCTTGCCTCCATCTCTTCGCCTGCAGACCACTCGTATTCGTGGGGTTGCAATCCGAACTCGGTCAACTCCCTCCGCTCTGGGCCTTTGTCTCCTGCTATGCTTACCGCGCCCCAGCAGCAGAGTGACCAGCTCCAGCATATCTCATTCGATTCCACCAACTTCCGCACTGGCCTCACCCCTCGTTCAGGTATGACTCCACGCACAGGCCTCACCCCGGGCACGGGTTTTACCCCTCTCGTCGGAGGCCCTGTCGCCTTCCCCACCTCCCCCAGCACCGCTACATTCATGGCTCTCATGAATAACTCATCTGTTACCACCAATACTATAACGCCCAACACACTCAATGCCATCACCGGCGCTTTGAGTTCGGTGCAGCATGGAGCGCCTAGTTCATATCCGCCTCAGCAGCAGGACCCGAATAGTTCTACACATCCTGTCTCCGCATCAACTGCCGCAAACAATGCCGCCAACGGCCTCTTCCTCCTATCTCAGGCTCATCAGGAGCTCACCAAGCGAGAGGAGGCTCAGGCACGGGCCGGAAATGCTACTCTTAATGGCGCCAATGGCGTTCTTGCTCATCAGAACGGTAAACGTTTAAAGCGTAAATCTTATGACAATATTTCTCCTCCACCTTCCGCCTTAGAGTTTGGACCAGCCAGGGCTAGTAAGCGCACTCGTAGTACTGCCCACCGTAAAGGCAGTGAGCGTGGAGGGTCAGAAGGCATGGACGACGAGGATGATAACGATGATGTCGATGACGTTGAAGACATTGATCAAAACCCTCCCCCACCGGCTCGCAAGGGTCTCAAGAAGCTCGAAACGGAGGAAGAGAAACGACGTAATTTTCTTGAGCGCAATCGACAAGGTAACTCGTCTCTGCCAAGTGTTGTATATTGGTACTAAGTAACTCCAAACAGCTGCTCTGAAATGCCGACAACGAAAGAAGGCATGGCTGGCACAATTACAAGTAAAGGTTGAATATCTTACCAATGAGAACGAACGCCTCTCGTCGGCCCTCATTTCTGCGCGAGAAGAGATCTCACGTCTTTCAGCGGCCGTTGGCGGTGGTGCTGGTGTGGTCGGGTCCATCCCAATGGGTGTTGCTGTCAATAGCGTGAACGGCGTCAGTGTCTCTGGTCCTGGCGTGCAGCCTGTGAGTATGAATGTCAGTCTCTCCAACAAATCAGGTGGTCTACCTGTAGCCAGCGTAGCCTCTACCGCTGGCGGTCGTTCCGGTAGCGGATATGGCTATTAACCTCACAGCACATCAAAATTATCATCACACATCATTGACATTCTCGTCACTGAACACCAGCACTGTTGTGTGCTTCCCTTTGATGTCTTTTCGCACATCGCTAGACCTGGTTTTCATGTACATCATACAAGCACAAAATCCCTTCCTTGCTTCCTCAAAACCTGCCGTGCAGGAAGCATGATGGAGCATCTCTTGGACCGAATCACTGTACATCGGACATAATCTCGAATTTGCATTAGCGCCTTCTGAGGCTTGTGCTTATCAAGCTGAAACCTGTATGATTCATTCTATCCTTGTTTCTCGGGCAGTGGACATTTGGTTCTTCGGCTTACATTTCTTCGAATCTGCGGGACTGACGGGTCCAGGACCAGTTTGAGTGTACCAGCGTTGGGCTTGTGTATGTAGTGACATGTTTTCTCTTTCCTCTTCAAGTGAGTGGAATACAGTGAAAGCAAACCAATTTAGAAAGTTATGATGCAATGATTTTCTGTAAATGATGATATTGCTCTGCGGTTGCGACGCTCGCTGATCATGACGTCGTGGGCTTCGATGGTTGTGCTGTTAGAGATTAACAATGTTTTTGAATATGACAATAAAGTATCAACGTTTCACCTCTCTTCGACTTAGAAAGTTGCGTCGAAGTGAGGTTAGATCTAGTTTCACGGGGTGAGCTTTGATAACTCGTTGAAGTCCAGGTCTCAGATTTGAACCTTGGTTCATGGTCATCGCGGTAGTCGGATCGGAGACACTGGTTACCTGTTTAAGAGCAAAACTTCGCGTATTCGTTATTTTTGGTTGGCCCAGGTGAGCTGTGAGTTCTGTTCGCAAGGGCCCGACCGTGTCCTTTTCATAGAAACGGGTACTCTTGATTCTGGAGTTTAGAACCCAGTGGACACAATGCGCCGCAAGCTGGAGCCGAACCCGAGTTGCTTGAATTTAGGCAGTGGATGTTGATACTCTACACTACTGCGGGTCTCAGAGGTGAAAAACAATAGCCGTATGTATCAACGCAAGTGCTGACAAAACGTGTACGCTCAGTACCAGAGGAGGCGTTTGCTATGCACGTCGAGGAGTTCATTGATAAGATATAGTCTCCTGTCATCTCGAGGTCTCAGTGTTTTATTTATATCAGAATATATTCAAGTGGAGAGTGATTCTTTAGACAGGTTGGTCCGGTTAAAATCCCTGGTGCTGATAACAAACCGACAGGGGTCTCCGAGAACTTCTCGGCTCTTGCAGTGAATGTGAATATCATCTAAACCTAGTTCCATTGCTAGTCATATGTGCAACACGAGGCATCTGGTTGTCAAACGCGAGCTTCGAGCTAGTACTTTCTTGCTCACAACATCATTTGTAGATTGATTTTCATTCATTGATATCCTCTCGATCTCTGATGCTCAGGAATTGTCAGTCTAGTAGAAGTTACTTTTACCATTGGAAGGCTGTACTCGAGTCCATGAAAAGGATTGTCTTGGTATTGTCGTAGTGTGAGATGGTTCAGAAGATATCAAGAAAAATGTGTCAAGCTCTAGGTCTAGTTAGAAGTTTGGGGAACCTGTCTAAATATCATTTCCCTGTGCTATCTGATCAGCTTAGTTCTTCAAAGTTCATGGAACTGAAGAACATCACACAGGGAAATTGAACATTGGCACAATCCCCCAGCTTCTGATCAAGCTTCTGAGGTGAATTCTGCAAATATTCCTGACTGATAATTCCAGCTCCAGCAGCACTCCAGCAGCAGTACTAGATATTTTTGATAACCCATCAATGATCATTGCAGGATACTTTGCGATCCTATACACAATATGTCCATGTTCATCAATTAGATTAGTCTTAGTATATGACAGTTTTGGTGTCTGAGAAAGTCATGTTTCTGTTCCTCCCCTAAAGCACGGGTGGTGAAGAATAACACTTGGCAAAGCGTGACATATGTGACATTGTTTGCCTTCGGATGACACCAGCTGGTAGAACGTCCGCTGTATCGCAATTCGGCTTTGTTTCTCATCTCCTCGACCTTGCTAAATCTCTCACAGTGCCCCAATACTGATTTTGAGTGCTTAAAGTGTGCTCTGCAGCTATATATGTATTCGAACTTACAGCTCTGGGGGCTTCGCGGTAACACGCCTGACCTGGTGAGCTAGTCAGCAAGTCCGACCTACGGCCCGACCATCTTCCTGGAATGGCTTCATTCGGCAAAACTAGCTCGGTTCATGCTGTGTTTTATTTTTTCTCTGAGACTGTTTCATATGCCCGCTTTTTATCCGGACATCGTTGCATCGATATAAAATAAGATGAGATTTCTTCTGCCACCTTAGTATCCCACAAGGTGAGTTCAATCATACTTACGAGTGCTTGTGCTGTGGTTAAAAATCAGCACATCCTGGAAACCTCTGAGTTAACTCACGTTTCAGTCCGTTCTCTGGCATCAGCATGAAGCTGCTTGCTATCTCTACTCTTGCAATTGTGACAAGCGTTGGTTTAGCATATTCGTTTCCCGACTGTGTAGATGGGCCTTTGAAATCCACGACAGTGTGTGATACTTCAAAGGACCCGGCAACTCGCGCTCGGGCCCTCATAGAAATGTTGACGGATGAAGAACTCATTCAGAATACCGACAATGGTTCTGATGGAGTTCCTCGATTGGGCTTACCATCATATCAATGGTGGTCAGAAGCATTGGCACGTCTTCAAGTAGATATGTTCTTCAAAAGCTAATGAATACCACACAGCACGGCGTAGCAGGAAGTCCTGGGGTTTCGTTCGCCCCATCTGGTGAATTTAGCTCTGCAACATCTTTTCCTCAGCCAATCGTGCTCGGAGCAACCTTTGACTTGGATCTCATAAAGGCCATTGCTGGTGTGATCAGTACTGAAGCGCGCGCTTTCAATAATGCCGGACGCGCTGGGCTTGACTATTTCACGCCCAACATCAACCCATTCAAGGATCCTCGCTGGGGACGTGGTCAGGAAACTCCAGGAGAGGATCCATTCCATATTGCGCAATATGTATACAACTTGATCGATGGACTTCAGGGTGGAATTGATCCTCGTCCTTACTTCAAGATTGCGGCGGATTGCAAGCACTTTGCTGCTTATGACTTGGAAAACTGGGAAGGAATTGACCGGTTCCATTTCAATGCCGTGGTCACCCTCCAAGATCTCAGTGAATTTTATCTCCCCTCATTCCAGAGTTGCGTTCGCGACGCAAAGGTGGCCTCTGTGATGTGCAGCTACAATTCTGTTAACGGCATTCCTGCTTGCGGTGATTCATACCTCCTTCAGGATATTCTTCGTGACTTTTGGGGCTTCGATGATGACCGCTGGGTGACTTCCGATTGTGGTGCAATCGACAATATATTCACTACCCACAATTTTACCAGTTCGTTCGCGGAGGCCGTCGCCGACGCAGTCAAGGCTGGGACTGATATTGATTGTGGAAGCACCTACTCCACAAATCTGCCCGATGCCCTCAACCAGTCGTTGATCACCAGGGATGATTTAGTAAAAGCATTGACACGCCAGTATACATCATTAATGAGGCGAGTATACTTGCTTGAACTATCCACAAGGGTTTATTGATCCTTTCACCCATAGACTCGGCTACTTTGACCCTCCCGCCTCCCAGCCATTCAGGCAGTTGTCCTGGACGGATGTTAACACAGCCGATGCTCAGGCACTTGCCCACCGTGCTGCGGTTGAAGGTATGGTGCTTCTCAAGAATGATGACTTTCTTCCTATCCAATCGGACGGGAAGAAAGTGGCATTGATTGGTCCGTATGTCAATGCTACTACGGACATGCAAGGCAACTATTTTGGCACTGCCCCCTTTATTGTGACTCCATTCCAGGGTGCTGTTGATGCTGGTTTTGAAGTTCAGTCCGCTTCAGGGACCACTGTGGATGGTTCGTCTTCGGCAAGTTTTGACGAAGCCATTGGAGTTGCACAAGCAGCTGATGTTGTAATTTTTTTGGGGGGAATTAATAACTCGATCGAAAGGGAGTCCCAGGATCGCACTACAGTCACATGGACAGGAAACCAACTTGAACTTATCCAGCAACTTTCTTCAGTAGGAAAACCTTTGGTTGTTGTGCAGTTTGGAGGAGGACAGCTCGACGACACAGAGCTTCTTTCTAACGAAGGTGTACGTTGGTTATCCCTCAAAGGTACTGCATTAGCTGACAACTCCGTAGGTTCAGGCGATTATTTGGGCTGGGTACCCAGGACAAAGTGGGGGCACAGCCATTTTTGACATCATCACTGGAGCTGCTTCGCCCGCAGGTCGTCTTTCCGTCACACAATATCCTACAGACTATGTTGATCAGGTTCCAATGACGGACATGTCGCTCCGCCCAAGTTCGGGGAATCCGGGACGTACCTACAAATGGTATAGCGGCACACCTGTCCTTGAGTTTGGTTACGGCCTACACTTCACGACTTTTCACTCCTCGTGGCATACAGAGCCAGACGTGAATTATAATATCCAGCAGCTGATCAGCGCTGCTAGTGATAGCGGTCCTCTCGATCGCGCCACTTTTGATACCTTCCAAGTTTGTATTGAGAATACTGGGAACCGCACCTCTGATTACGTGGCCCTCCTATTTCTTAGTGGGGATAGTGGTCCTGTCCCTCGTCCGATTAAATCACTGATCTCCTTCGGACGAATCCGCGATATCGGAGCCGGCACTTCCTCGGTCCTCAATTTGAGTGTGACACTTGGTTCGGTCGCTCGTGCTGACGAGCGAGGCGATTTTTGGCTGTTCAGTGGTTCCTATCGACTCGTTTTGGATATCGGTGATGGTGTTTTGACCCATGAGTTCGTCTTAGAGGGCCAAGATGCACGTATTCTACAGTGGCCACAGAATTCTTCTGCATAGGCTTTGGATTTTGCTA
>Ga0153939_1000388_pt1 | contig 16259 bp, 17 predicted proteins | sample TSNJ023MetaG_FD_104734 | JGI IMG/M metagenome (GOLD analysis project Ga0153939, IMG submission 104734) | Attine ant fungus gardens microbial communities from New Jersey, USA - TSNJ023 MetaG | ecosystem: Host-associated > Fungi > Mycelium > Unclassified | place: USA: New Jersey, Brendan T. Byrne... | reverse complement strand
CAAAACATTGCCGTCCACAGAGACATAGATTTTGCTATATGAGATGTTCTCAATGATGCCAACATCCCCATTGAAATAACCGTCAGTATAATTGTTGCGCATAAACATAACCTTGTCGCCAACACGAAACGTCGTGTCACCATACTTCAGTGACTGGGCGTTGTTATTGACAGCACCTTGAACTGTTTGGTTCAGCGCGTTGCTGCCGGTTGTTTTTTTCCGGCGAGCCGGAGATAATATTTGAGCCGCAAATACATCGCCTTCTTTGTTGTGCTTTACAAACTCAGCTTTTGTAAGCTCTGGAATATCCGTGTCATCTGCTTCGATGATAATGAAATCATCACCCTGTTTAAGCTTGGTAATGCCGTCACGAATACGCTTGGCATTTTCAATGATGAGGGAGTCACCGGCCTGTCGGTATGTTTTTGTAAGCGCTACGGTGGGAACAATTCTGCTTTCGATTAAATCGTGCAGAACATTTCCAGCGCCAACTGCCGGTAACTGGTCGATATCTCCAACAAGAATAACGGTTGTGCCTGTTTTAACCGCCGATAGCAGAACATCGGCCATCTCTATGGATATCATAGAGGATTCATCAACCAGCAAACAATCAGCCCCAATGGGGTCCGCTTCATTTTTATAGGTGATGATGTCGTCAAACGGCCTATATTCAAGTAAGCGGTGGATGGTAGTTGCTTCCCGTCCGGTAGCTTCTTTCATGCGTTGGGAAGCTCTTCCGGTAGGAGCGCAAAGTTGGATAAGGTTGTCGGGGAAAAGCTTTTTGTATGCTTCGATAAACCCCCTGACAACAGTGGTTTTTCCTGTGCCGGGGCCACCGGTCAGAATGCCAAGGCCCCCATTCGCTACAAGATTAAAGGCTTCCCGCTGCTTGTCGGCATATTGGACGCCACAGATTTTCTCCGCATAAGCCACAAGCTCTTCTACATCACACTCTATCTTTTTGGCTCCGGCAACCAGCCGCCTTACAGCAAAAGCCGTCCGAAGCTCCTTATAGTACAGGTGGCTCAGGTATACCGCGTCGTCCTCTTGATGGATGCCCTCCCTGTGAGTTACCAGTGTGGCATTGATACACGCGGTAGCTACCGCTTCGTCATATTCCGTTACTCCGAGCATTTTTCGTGTCTGCTTCATCAGCTCAAGGTACAACAGGTATGTGTGTCCAGCGTTTGCCTCTTTTTTGAGAATCTGCGTAATCGCAGCGGAAATACGCATTTTGCTATAGGGGTTCGGACTATATTCCTTTGCGATAGAATCACAAACCGCAAAACTAAGTCCTGCCTTTGCTCCGATTGCATAAGGATTTTCCAGAAATTTTCCTACAACGTCAGCCCCATACTCTTTGTAGATTTTGTAGGCCGAATTGTATGAGCCGCCGTGCTTTGTGATGAGTTCGAAGAACTTTCGCCACTCTTGAGTTTTCTTAATATAGCGGACAACAGACTCAGCCCTTCTTTCCGAAACACTGGGGATGGTCTTCAGTTTCCGAATCGCATCCGGTCCGGTTGCGATTTCATACACTCTTTCCTCGAATGCTTCAATCAGGTCTTGCGCTGTTTTTAGGCCTACATTCGGAATCTCACAAAGATATTCCAGCATAGCGTCTTTGTCAGTAAAGACCTCATTGATAGTGCAATCAGAAAGCTGCTTGCCATACTTTGTGTTTTGCCATATGCCGGTTACTTCCACCTTCATGCGTGTTGAAGGAACAATGATGTTTCCCACACATGTGATGATTTCAGAGCTGGTGTTAATTGAGAATACTGTATATCCGCTCTGATAATCCCGCATAATGGTGTTGGTGTAGACGCCGGTTATAGCCTCGGTATCAATTGTGCTTACTTTACTGTGCAATTCCACTCAATCTCCTTTCGTCAACAATAAATCCACGCTTTAATATGTAAGAAATCAGTCCGATATAAAACTTCCATATGAAAAAAGAGACCACACCCAAATAAGCATGGCCTCTATCAAATAGTTTGGTTCTCTTACAGATTTTTGATTGAGAGGGTGCGGCCCATTGAGTTCAGCGCCGTCTCCAGCTCAACCAGTTCTTCCGGGAATCCTTTCCCGATGCAATAATTTGCTGTGACTTTTGTGGAGACGAATAGTTTGCCGTTATCCTTGCATACACCCCTTATGGAATCCATGAGGCAGACCAAATTTTCACTTGCCCCTTTTGTCTGTTGTTCCTTGTTCCGTTGGACAGACTCCTTAAACTCAGGCGAGTTGTAGTAGCCTTTAATCCAGGCATCCCATCCAACTTCCCGAATCTCATCCCATAGAGGAGAATCTTGAGGCGGAACAAGCCCGTTCTTATACTTACTCATCCTTTTTAACACCTTCGCTTTCATTATTCTCATCGGGAGGCGCTTCAGCCAGAGCGGTGGGGTCTTTTGTAATAACGTCCACCGCAATATCAGGGAGAATACTCATCAGCTTCGCCTTCATTTCCTCCATGTCCGCTTCACCCTGCTCGCTGACAGCCTTTCCAAGAGCAAAATCCATATAACGCATCAGCTCTGAAGGGTGGATTTCCCGTCCGGCAGCATATTCCCGCATGTACTGGTTCATCGCCTGGTGTCTTGCCCGGATGGATGCGCGGACATCCTTTTCCTCGAAGCAAAGTACTGATGTATCAACAGTCATCTGACTTGTAAAGGTTGTGTTCAGCAGGATTGGGGAATCGATGTATCGTTTTTCGAGAACACCCCATTTTTTGCTGCGGTCGCTCTGAGTGTTTTCGGCGTTTCTTTCATCCAAGTCGAAAGAGAAGTCCTCCACGCCGTTTGTTACAGCAAACGCCTCTTCAAGAATCGGGTTGGCTGAATTAAATATTATGTAGGTGCAGTCATCTTCGCTGTCAGGAATAAGGGAGACCGCCGAGCAGAGATTGTATTCTGTATGGATGCCTTTTGTTTCTGTCTGGAAAATTTTCTGGTTCAGCACTTCAATCGCCAGATTGAGAAGTGAGCAATTCGGGCGCTCTCGAATCCCAAGCGAAATATCATCGCAGATTATTGTGATTTCATCGGAAAGAAGGCGATGATATTCTTCTCTCGCTGCTGAAGCAATATTGCTTTTTGCTTCTTTGAGGATTCTTTCGATTTGAGCAATTTCCCTCACGTTGGCTTTATAGCCTTTGAAATGATTCATACTTAGTCTCCTTCATCGGTTTTTAACAAAAAGTCTTCTTAATTGATTATGTCAGAAACATAAAATGAAATCGTCTATACAAAATTGGCTATATAGAAGTTTTGTTGACAACTCGCGTTGACATTATTAAAAATCAGGTGTAAACTCAAGATATATATTTTTTTTTTCATGGAGGTGTTTCCCTTGAAGTCAAAAAAGCTTGGAGTACAATCCCAAATTGCTGACTCCATTCTACGATACGTAATTGAGCATTACGGTGAAACGGATGTTATTTTTCTCTACAATAACTGGCTTAATGAGGTCGCCTCCGAGTCGGGATACCCCATGGCCGAACCTCAGTTGGTGGGTTATGCCTTAGAACAATTTGAGGCTTGCGTTGCAACACCAAAGCAACATCTCGTTATTTGTAAAGAAATAGAGGACAGTATATGACTAGTACATCGTGTCAGCTAAATCCTTGCATGAATGAAATGTATGTAAAATCAAAATGAATAGGATATTTTTACTGAATCATCTTGTTCTATTTGTAATTCTTTAGGAGACACAATGTACTAGGAAATAGGAGGAAACTGAATTGCATGAGTCAAATTTAAACTGTACTGGGCTTCTGGTTAATTATTGTGATGCTGAAGACGAAGACGAAAAAAGAGTAGTTTCGGATGCAATCATCGAAAAGACGAGAGATTATGTTTGCGTTCGGCTTGATGCCTTTCTCGCCTGTCGGCCTGTTCCCTGCGATGTGATGCCTTTTACCGAGGCTGCTGAACAGGCTATCATTCAGAGTTTGAACGACTGGAATGGAAAAGGCAGTATTTCGTTTGAGATGTTCTTAACACCAGTTCTAAATAAGGCTTTTAACTCTGTGCTACCAAATCTATCCAACGAGGACCTTCTCTTAATACACAAAAACACAGGCAATACATTTCGCCGAAAAGATATCCCCGGCATCATTATCGAGAAGAACGACGAATTCATTCACTGGTGTCTGCATCGTTTCAGCTCTGGTATTAATATGTCTAATACCACCGACGATTTCATGCAGGAAGGCCGCACAGTCATGTTTGAAAAAATGCGGGAGTGGGATAAAGAAAAAGGCAAGTTTATAACCTATATTTACCCTCATCTCATTCACACGTTCGGGCAGGTTATTCGGCTGAATAATGGAATGACGACGCATGAATATAACCAAATTAACAAATACAATAAAGTCAAAAAGGAGTTCGATGCAAGCGATAAGCCTTACGATATGATTGAGATTTGCGAGCGTATGGATATTGGCCTGGGCGCTCTGAATAAAATCATGTCTGACATTAAAAAAATGAGCCATGCGGTTTATCTCGACGACCCGGACAATAAAGTTTTTGTAAATGTTGAAAATGTTTCCCCGGAAGATGAATACATCCGCTCAGAACTTGGTACTTCAATTCGACGCGCATTGAAACATATCATGGAGCATGGCGGTGACGAGGGTGTTTTGATTGCGAATATCGTCAAGTGGTCTGCCGGTCTCGATGGACAAGAACCTTTGTCATATCAAAAAATTGCGAAGAAAATCAAGAGCAACAATGCAACCGTAAGCCGCTTGAGAAACAAGGGTTTGGAGATGCTCAGGGAAAGCCCTTATTTGGCCCAGTACGGACAGAACGGCATACGGATTTCCAGCCTCGAAGACTTTGCGAACAATATCGTCCTGAGCTTTATTTCTCCCGCAAAAGCAATGGGGTATATGTCGGATATTGCAAATGCGGAACTGGATGAAGATTGTGATGTCGAGATTGTCGGTGCAAGGGTTGAATCTGGAGTATCGTCCCCGTTCGTCGAGGCGGATATTGCATTTGGATAAAAGTTTCACACTAATCAAAAGAAGAGGGCGCTCAGCGTCCCCTTCTTTTTCTATGTACAGCAACTCCGCTGTTGTTCCTATTTCAACTTGCCAAAGCGCGTGACAATATGTTATGGTTTGACTATAGCGAGACTGCGATGTCTCTCCGCCTCTATAGATGGCGCGTCTTCCACTTCGAGTTGCAAAGTTCTGAGGCATCCGTTCAAAATCTTTGTTTTCGGTAACGGGTGGGATTCTTATATTTAAAAGTATGGGGTGACAATATGCATGTAAAGAATTTTCACATTTCTAAAGCCTGCTGCTTTTCCAGTTATCGCGAACAATCGTCGGCCAATCTTCCTTATGCAATAAAGCTGATAATAAGCATATTGTTGATTGTTATGCTGGGTCAAGCAGGTTATGCGGCTGAGGCATACTCCGGCCTTGAAGTCGAAGCGACTGCAATAAAGGTCTCCGATGCATCCGTCTCTGTTGAGCTTGCGTTCAGCAATACAGAGGAACATGATTTTTCCTTTGGCTGGCCCGGTGTGGAAAGTAGGTTAGTGATGACGACTTCCGATGGAGAATACTCTACATCCATTCCCTCCGCAGGAAACAAAATCACTTCCGGCGATACGGTGCATAGCTTCAAGGTCGATTGCTCAGTTGTAGAGGAAATCCAGTCCCTCCAGCTAACGAACCTCATTCCGCTGGACGGAAGCGGCTTGCCGCAGGACACCAACTTAGATGCAGTCACTTTCCAAGTTGATATTCCAGTGGATACTGATACTATAGTTGTTGCAAATACAGAAGCTACACCCGGCACTGAGCAGCCCTCTTCCACGAAGTATCCTTCCGGTGATACATCAGCCCAAGACACTCAACGCGCACACGCGGAGGCATTCGAAAATGCTCAAAGAGCACATACAGAGGCGGCTACAAGAATACAAGAGCAGACTGAGGCCACTCAAAACGCACACACGGAGGTAATTACAATAATAGAAAAAGGACATACAATTATGAACATTATGCAAGTTGTCTTCACTGTTTTTGTAATTGGCATTCTTGTCCTCCTATACAAAATGCTGAAGTTTGTGTCACTGATGCGCCAAACCGCCCTCGCTCCAACTCAAGAAAATGCGAACAAGCTCTTACGCAGAGCGAAAAAATTGGGACCTGCCAGATTATTAATGTCTGTAAATATGTATTATGGGCAGAGGGCGGCTATGGGCGAACAATTTTCAAAAGCAATTTATCCTTCGCCGGATATAGACCAAGCGATAAAGGATGCATTGTACCGGGAATTGCTGGCTCTTGGCGTAATCCACATCAACAAAAATAAACAATAAGAAGCCTTGTCCCTTAACTTTAGTGCAGAAAGCGGGAACGTGTTACTCGTTTTCGCCTGTTGTCGCAGAAATGGCCGAGCCAACAGAACTGTCACTGGAGTTGATGCTTGAACCGGTGCCACTGAAAGCACCGCTACTACTGCTATCCGTTGGCCTATCCACCTCCGGCGCTTCAATAGTGGTATTATTGAAATAATCCTTAATACTGCTTCCTATCTGGGTATTTGCATCCATCTCTGATTGAATAGAGGATGCGTCTACATCGCTCCAGAACTTATCAAGAGTAGGACTCTCAAAATAATCCTCTAAATCCATCCGTCTTGTCCTGCTTATTGCCTCCGTTATGGTCGGGAAACCGTCATACAGCTCCATCTCCGGAACTTCCGGCATACTGGCACTTAATGTGGTGTCCAAGTCCCGCATGCTAAAACCACTCACAGCAGAATCAATATATGAACTGTTAAGTGAATTCAACCATCTTGCCGACTCAACCGTGCTAAACAAATCTTCTACGCTATTGGAAAACGTGCTGTTATAGGTCTTTGCTATTCCCTGGCTTATAATGGACTTGGTTTCTTGTGGGCCAGTGCATGAGGAGAATAAAATGTTTCCGCTCTCATCAACCTTAAAGGCGAGAGTAGAAGTGCTTGACGTCACAAAAACAGTTGAGGTTTCTTTATCATAATACATTTCATAATCGCTGATTCGGAATTCCTCATCCAATCTCGTATTCATATCGCCAATGAATTTTACAATCTCTGTACAGTCCATCGCTGAAGCATTGCTGTAATTTTGCTCGACAAATGCCTTTCTCTCAATTTTAATTTCCGGTGCCGCTGTCCCAGTTTCCTCAATTTGGGTACAAGCGGAGAAACATATGGCGAGCACAAAGCACAGTGTAATCAATGATTTCTGTTTCATAAAAACAGCTCCTTTCAGTTTTCAAGTATTATGTCAGAAATGTAAAATAGGTAAGAGGAGCAGTATTGCTGCTCCTCTTGTGAAAGTGAGTCTCTCTGCTAAGCCATCTTGCTTACCAAAACAACTTTGTAGTTTAGAGCTCCCAACAATTGAGATGCAAAGGATATACTTTCAACGATGTCGTCAATGGTCTCATCATCCAAAGGGACCCTCTTCTCTTTAGGCAGCGTCTGGTTAAGTTCATGAATCCGAACCATTAAATCGTCACGAAATTCCGATTCGCGAATTTCGCTTACAAAATCCTTGCCTTTGAATTCCATAGTTATTTTCCTCCTTGTCGTCTAAATCTCGTTAAGGAAGAATATAACCCCAGCACCAAGGTCATAATCCGGCACAGGCCAATTTATAACCAATCGGGCCTGCTTTTACACCACAACATACCATATTGGCATACAGCCCAGCCACAACCACGGAGCTAAACTGTTTCTACTGTTATTATGTCAGAAATGAGTTTTAAAAATGGCATGTTTATTATTTCAATTTTATTTATGATACGAGTACGGCTGGTGGTTTTTCAAATTCCACCAGCCGTACTTAGGAAAAGGAGTGAGGATGTTATACTTGCGGGAGCAGGAATCGAACCTGCGGTTCCAAGAACGCCTGACTCTTAGTTATTGCCAACAGCAATCCCGCGATGTTTTGGTGAGGAAAAAAATAAAACAACAGCCGGATATGAGGTAAGGATTTGCACCTTAACATGCCATGAGTGGCTACAAGCTTGGTGCTAAGCCCGTATGCGTCTACTGTTGCCGTTTGAAGGACTGCATAGAGCTGGCTACCTCGCAGGCTTTACCATCAAGAAGATGATGTCTTTTCCGCCACTTATATCCGACTATTATCCAAGAGAAGAGACTCGAACTCTTTTCGTGCGGGTTAGACACTGTTTTCGCCTGATAAACTACTCTTGGAATTTTAGTGCCGGAGGTTGGGCTTGAAACAGCATGGGATGTGTCTGCCTACTTCATTACTCCAACACCCTATGAACAAAGCTTCTCCCACCGCATAGGTAAGAAGAGCTATATAACCCATTATGTCAGAAACCTATTCCTATTTTGTTGAAATTTATTACATCATACCCAAACAATGAATTCCTATGTATCTATTATGATTCACGGTTCTTCTTAACTACCATTGCGGTTGCGAATCCCGCGACAACAACCGCCAAAATGATTTGAGCGATAATTAATACCAATTCCATATCAATTGTGTTTTTACTTACTTCAACAACAGTCCCGATAGCGTCTTCATTTTTAATCTGATTTGTTCTGCTTGTAGCTTCACCTGGAGCATTTTCGGCACTGACTTGGCGATTGGACGCTTCTTCATTCTTAGTTTGCTTCTCTATTGTCTCTGGCGAGGCCTGAGCGCCCTCAGACGGCTCCTCTGCCACTTCTGGAATATCCTTGTTTGGGGAAGAATCACCCTTGGCGCTGCCCGTATGCCCTTTGCTAGGCTTGTCTTCAATGACATCGTTGCTTTGGTTGGCAACGTTAAAACCACCAGGAGCAAAAGCGGTGCCAATACCTTTTGCTTCACCGTTACCATCCCTTGATTCTTTTTGCGGCCTCCACAGCAAGCTTGTCGCAGCGGTTATTGAAATTATTACGCGAATGTCCTTTTACCCACTGATAGCTCATAATATGCCTGCAAGTGAGGTCGTCAAGAACTGCCCAGAGGTCGTGGTTTTTGTTCCTGCTCCAATCTTCCGAAAGAGTTTTGATAATATATTGAGAAGAATCTGAAACCAGTCTTACGTTGGTAAGCTCGGGGATAAGTTTTAGCCCCTCAATTGCCGCTGTTATTTCCATCCGATTGTTTGTCGTGTTTGCTTCTCCGCCAGATAGCGAAGCAACTTCCTCTCCTGTACCATCCTTAACTATAATAACCCCCACCCACCTGGGCCTGGGTTTCCGTGACATGCCCCATCGGTATAAAGCGTAAAGCTGTCTTCGTCTCTCATGTTGTCTTCCTGTTTCTTCTTGCTGGAAATCTCAGCTACCTCATTGATAAGGCACAGAGTCCCTTCAGGCGATTCATACACGATATCTTTGACAATATCGTGCATGCTGCGCATCTGGTCGGCGGACTCAATGATGATTTTTGAGTCTTTTTCAGGCAATCCTGGTGAGTTCTTTACTACGTTACGCAACTCACCAATTAATTCACAATATCTGCTCATTAGCTGACCTCCTAATAGATTCGAAATTCCTTATCCGGGTAGATTCTCTGCAAAAGCTTCCATTTCAAATTGAAGTCCTTGGTTGTTATGTATTTTTGAGTCGATACGTCAAAGCCTTTTGTGTCTTCGATAATTTCCTTTCCCTTGATGCAATAAACATGGCCCGCCTTGTAAGAAATTGCTCTATGTCTCTTTCTGCCTTTCGTAAACGCAGGCTGGATAATAAAAGGAATCTGCCTTTGAAGATTCGAAACGACTCCTGATTGTTGCATCAAGAGCAGCTCATTCCACCGGTCATACTCTTTCACGCTGTCAAAAATCATATCCGCCTTGCCATGTATTTCGGTGTCCTCTTTATTTGATGAAATGAAACCATTCTCAAAAACATATACCTTTTTGTTTCTATATTTGGCTGGCTTCTTTCTTTCTCGTGGTAGTTTATATGCAGCAGAGTCTTGCCCGGTTTTCATCAGGAAGGCCCGAAATTCAGCTTCCGTCATGTGCATGAATTTCCCGCCTTTCGCAAAATATTTGTTTCGTTATAAGTTATTATGTCAGAAATAGAAATGTGTTTTGGGTATATCGGATTTTTCTATATAGCTTATTTGGATTTTACATAGGTGCATAAGACAGAAAGAGGCATTGCATAACAACGCCTCTTCTTGTATATAGAATATAATCTATTTCTTTGAGATTTCAACCGCAGTTGCACACAAGGCCAGCAATCCAGCTTCAGTAGCAGATGACGCTTCAGATGTCAGGCTATGGAGTGTATTCATAAACGGGTTCCCATCCGTCTTGTGGTCTTTCCTTGGGCATCTCTTGACCGCGCTTTTATCCAGGACAATAATGTTGCCCCGTCCAATTCGCTCGACACTCTCTGTATCCCCACGGCCCAAAGCAATACTTTTTGCGGTCTCAATGGCCTCCTCTCGTTGAAGGACGTTGAAGTACCTGCTGTGGCCGATATTGGAGTTATACCCCCAGTTAATCGACAAGCTTGTACCGCCATGATTATGACCGAGGCCAAAAGTGTAGATACAGTACATCGGCTCATTGCATTTGCGATGCACAACTTCGTCAATGACAAGATAGCTTAATGCGAAGCTTCTGATATCGTCAATGGCCCTCTCCCTCGAACCTTCATGCGGGGCAGCCGCGCAATGACAATAACGTTCAATGCGAGCTGTCAGCTTCTCAACGGGAACGGGTTCGTGAGGGCCTCTAAACCAATGGTCGTGGCAGTACGAAACCTGATAAAGCTTGCCTTTATACATGCGGACATCCGTGATTTCATATCCATTGGCATGCATACTGTAATCATCGACCTGAAATACAACAGGGGCATCGCCTTTTGTGATTTCCTGGACAGAAACCGTTAAAGAGTCTGCCGCTTCGCGCCACCTAAGCTTTTTGTGGCGTGAAGTAGGAAAATAGCTTTCGTAATATTTATAGTTCGATTTGATTTTCATTTTTTTACTCCCTTGTGTGTTATTTATCCTATATACAGCGAACCTCCCATTTATCTTGTATATAGTCTATATTTCAATATGTCAGGAATATCGGCAAAACAAAAACCCAAAGGGCGGCTTTTGTATACAACTTTAGCATGGTAAGACAAAGGGGTCTCCAGGCGATTCACGCACGAAATCTCTTATGATATCGCGTATGTTGTGTATCTGGCCTGCGGACTCATTGGAGGACTCAACAACGAATTCCGAGTCTTTACAACCCAATCCGGGTGAGCTTTTAACTGTGTTACGCAGCTCGCTGATTAATTCCTGATATCCACTCATTTCTGAAATTTCCTTTGTATAAGATTTAACCTATATGCTGATTTCACTCCGAATCATCAGCAAATGGCCTATAAATTATTATGAAAGAAATTAAAAGAGTGTAAAAAAGACGCCCTCCTCAAAAAGTAGGGCGTTAATAGGGGTGCTGCCGCGTTACTGTCCGGCTTCAATCTGACGTATCATCTTCGCCAGCACCGGTTTCTTTGACGGTGCCTCCCGATATGCCAAGGCGTTTTTCAACCTTCTCCAAAATTGTCTTTGGGCTTGCTGAAAGGATAATATCCCTGTCACGGCTTTTTAAAGTCACAAGACTCCTGGGTTTTTGGTCTTTCTCATCATACCACTTGGACGCATTGTTCAACGTTTTGTCGTCAACCTGATTGCAGCCGACAACCGCTACTATATCCAGCGGGTCAATGAAGACCATATTCTTGATGTGAATGAGAGGCATCTGTGGAGCTGGCGTTTGAAGCTGTGAAGCCCTGTCGCTTTTTTGATTATCTATTTTCGGCACCTTCTTTCTGTTTTATTATCCGCCTCGTTGTTGAGCGCTTTCTAAATATGTCAGAAACGACTTCCGACTTTCAAGCAAATTGTCATCTCCAAAGATTTTATTGGGAAGTTGAGACAGGTAAATATGGGCGGGATGCTCCCAGCCCCTTAAATTTGCCTTGTGGCTCGTTTGGATTATCAATGGGAAGAGGGGCGCAAAAAACCACTCAAGCACCGTGCAGGGGCCGCAGGAAGGCGGAGAAGCAGCTAATATTCTACTGAACAGCCTACCGTAAAACTACTATTCCGATTTTTATCTATTTTTGCTCGACCAGTACCCCTTGGGCGACATCCTCATAATAGCTTCCTTCGCAAGAACGCTGCGAACGCACTCTTCTTCATCAAACGTCACCTGCCAGCAGAGGGGAGACCCCTTCATGCGCTCGGCGGCGTAGCTCAGTCCATTCGTCCTGCTGTCAAGGCGGGGATTGTCAATCTGGTCAGGGTCTCCGGCAAGGATGATTTTCGAACCGATACCGGCGCGGCTGACGATAGCAAACGCCTACGTCGGGGTCATGTTCTGCGCTTCGTCGATAATAACCCAGGTGTCGGAAATGCTGCGGCCTCGCATATAACCGAGGGCCTGCATGTCGATAACGCCTCTGTCAAAAAGGTCCTGGACATAGCTGCTTGTTGGCGCTCCATCTTTATACTCGTCGCCCCTGCCGGTTTTCGTCAAAACCTCAAGGTTGTCGTATATAGGCCGGATAAGTGGGCCTATTTTATCCTTCTCGCCGCCTTTAAGGAATCCGATTTCTTCGTCCATCAGGATATTGGGGCGAGCCACAAGAATTCTCTTCATATCGGATTCGTTCTTCCCAAGAACGTGTTCGAGACCTGCGGCGAGAGAGTAGAACGTTTTAGCGGTCCCGGCAGGCCCTTTCAGGATAACAAGAGGAGCGGTGTCAATATGGGTCATAAGGGACTCCTGCGCAAATCTCTGCGCGACGTTGCGGGGCTTTACGCCATACGGCCTCATTTTATCAAATCGGAGAGGAACAACGTTTTCGCCGTCAAATCTGCCAATAGCGGCGCTGTTCTTTGGATTGCTGATATTTTGGATTGTGAAAAATTCGTTTGTTTCTGCGCATGTAAATTCCTCTTGTTTAAAAACCAGATTGCCAAAATCGTCCTTGCCATCTGCCATCAGTCTGTACATGATTTCCTTAAGGTCCAAAACACCATCCTTGTAAAAACTGTTTATTGCATTTTCGGATACGGCTATGACGCTGCGCCCTTTGTATTGCTCGGACGGCTTAAAAACCTGCTCCGTTTTATATTCCTCAGCTTTTACCCTAATCAGGTCCGCCTTGATTCTCATTGCGATATCGTTAGAAACGAGAATGGGTGTTTTGCCGTCACATTTCAGTCCTGCGCATACACGAAGGATACGGTTATCAGGCTTTGAAGAGTCCCACGACTCCGGGATTGCCGCGTCAAGATGGTTTACTTCAATCCTGAACGTACCGCCACCGGGCAGAGCAACGCCGTCCATGAGATTCCCTGTCTCTCTCAGGCCGTCGAGGATTCGTATAACCTCCCTGGCATTCGCGCCTGCTTCTCCGGGTTTTATCTTGTTTGCGTCAAGTTCCTCAAGAGTGATATCTGCTATGTATACATTGTGTTCGTCGAACGCATAGAGGGAGTACGGAGACGTCATGAGGACGTCTGTGTCGAGGACGTAAGTTTTCTGGATATATGTATTTTGCTTTTTTGTCTCTGGCATAATTCAGCCTTCCTTTCTTTTTTTTGCGTAGAGAATATTAAGAAAAATATAACGAGGAATTTTCTACTGTAGTGGCTTGAACATTTTTCTCCAGAGAAGCTTGAAACTATCATCATCCATGTAGATAATTGATACTGCCAATCTCCTCTGTCGTTGCTTGCGCATGCAGCCCTGGAGATAGAAGCTTGCACAATTCCCTCCAAGGGGTAAGAAGCTGTAGGCGTGTCTGGAGCTTGTCGCGGCTACCGGGGACTGTAGGTGCTGCCAATCTCCCCTGTTGATGCCTGTGCATGCGTCCCTGGGGATAGATGCTAACGCAATTCCCTCCAAGGGGTAAGAATCCTACACGGTTGCTCCCACGGTAGGAACTGGGGACCACACAACTTCAAGTTCCCTTTGTGTCAGTTTCGGAGTGTACGCGATATCCAGGATGTCTTTATTCAGGAACCCACCATCCACAAAATGTTCGTCATGGGCTGGGTCGATTTCTTTGAGGGTTTCTACTCCATCAAGGAACCACTGGCCGTAATGCTCAAAAGCCATGATGATGCATACTCTTATGTAATTGATTTTGTGGCGTATGGCTTTATTTTTCATCTTCCCTAAAAAAGAGGGGATAATATACTGCGCTAACCCGGCAATTGATGGATTCTCGTTATCAAAGAAGAGACTGTAATTCAGGCAACCCAGAATAGATGCGTTTGATGTGGTTCTCTTCAAATAGTGAGTTTCAGTACTTGAAAGCAACTCAATCAAGCAATGCCTGAATATATTGAGCGCTGTTTCCGCGCCTTCGTACTCTTTAACAAGAAAGTCCGTAGCGATATTGCTTGTGAGCGCAATCGTCAAACCTACCAACTTGGATTTGTTTTCAGGCAGGATGTAGCTGTCGTCAACCTGACCGGCGCTGTAGACCTGCCTCTTTAACAAGTCCATGTATTTTGCCCTGTTTTCGATGTAGCAGTGATATACAGCATCGCTGCCTAACTGACCGTCAAGCTCCAGAAGTTCATAGTCAGAAACTGTGAATGGCGATGCGTATTTATTAAGTCTGTTATTATTAGTGTATCGTTTTTTGGTGTCTTTAAAATATACATCTTTATTTTCGGGACTATCATTTTCTTTGCTATAATCTCCGAAATCGCTTATATCACAGGAAAATTCGATGTTTTGTGAATCTGTTTTTTTCTCCCGTTTTTTGGTGTCTTTATTCTTGTGACCTTTATTTCCCTTGAGTTTTGCGGCGACAGAAGGGTTGTGCTCAATGACAGCGTTTGCTTTATCGGGGCATCTCACCAACTCATAACTGACACCGGCAATTCCTTTCCTTCCCTCTTTCCTGTAGGTTGTGGCAACTACAAAGTTTTCAGCCACAAGCTCATGCATAAACCCTGTATGAGTATTCATCCCAATTTGGAGAAAGTGGCAAACCACGTCTTTGGATGGAAAGCAGACATTCCCGCCTCCGGCAAATGATGCCAGCAAGCAATAGACCGCCTTCGCTCCTATTGATACGGCGCTGTTCATAATCGCTTTAGGGATAAGCCCATACCCGGCAGTCTCTGTAGTAAAGCATCTTTCGTAGCGCTCTCCCTCGTAGGCTGTGTAGGACGCCTCCTCCGGGGTGTTATCCGGGCTCCCATTCAAGATATAGACATTGTGATAATGCAGCGAATTTTCTGCTTTTTCCTTTTCAACCTCTATATACCCACATTGAACAAGGCTGTTAATGTGCTGGTGGCAACTGTTTTTCCCTATACTCAAATCTTCTTTGATTCTGTTTATAGAGGGAAATGCTGAACATCCGCCGCCTGTGTACGAAGCGAGGTAGCCCCAAAAGGCTTTCTCCCTGTATGACAAATTAATGTCAAGCATTATACTCTTCGGAATGACTCCGTACCCTTCGGACTGTATTCCTTTTATCTTCAATTTGTCTGTACGACTATTAAAGCTTATGTTGCTCATGGCGACCCTCCCTGTGGTTCTGATGCTTCAATATGTCAGAAACCAGGAGCAAATGGAAACCATTGGTTATATGGAAATTTGCCGCATCCGTATTAATAATGCGAATAAATTGACAGATATTTGCATCTTCTTTTCTATACAATAGTTGTCTAACAAATAAAAACTGTTTCGATGAAAAATCGAGTAGGAGGCTACCCATTAGTAGAGTAGCCGACCTCTCACACCACTTATCCCGCAAAATGCGGCATCCCGAAATACGATCTCAAACCCTCATAACAGGCTCAACTCCCTTTGAAAAATCAGGATAATATTTAATGACTCAACCCATAAAGCCGTCGGATCATTTCCTCGTCATCTTCCCATTCAAGAGATGTTGTTTCATCGGATAACAATGGGTTAAGCATGGATGTAGCCTTCTCAATGGCTTTTCGCTTCATTTCCGTGTCTGCGTTCGCATATATCAGGGTTGTAGAAATTTGTGCATGACCAAGCCATTCAGCTAACAACACCAGCGGCATGCCATTTCTGTACAGATGCATGCTGCGACTGTGACGAAATTGGTGCGGGTGCAACATTTCTGGAGCTTCCGAATTAATAGCGTGTGCTGCGACACCGTATTTTCTGATGAATTTTTCTGTGTTGTCCGGCGACATGGCAAATCGCTTCCCATGACGCACCGTGTAAAACAGATAATCGTCTGAGCCTGAATCGGGGT
>Ga0153939_1000387_pt1 | contig 16286 bp, 13 predicted proteins | sample TSNJ023MetaG_FD_104734 | JGI IMG/M metagenome (GOLD analysis project Ga0153939, IMG submission 104734) | Attine ant fungus gardens microbial communities from New Jersey, USA - TSNJ023 MetaG | ecosystem: Host-associated > Fungi > Mycelium > Unclassified | place: USA: New Jersey, Brendan T. Byrne... | reverse complement strand
AATGAAAGGCGGCTTGATACATGGCAATAAAGGCACCGGGCCCTACTATTCGTATGGCGGCGGTGGCGTCCTTGTGTGGGGTGGAACCTTCATTATGGAAGGCGGTGCGATTACCGAAAATACCGCTTATGCCGGAGGTGGTATTCAATCTCTTTATGCCGATACTGAAGTTTACATATATGACGGAGAGATCAGCGGGAATACTGCCGATACTTATGGCGGCGGAATTTGCGTGAGCGGGATGCTTGAATTGGGCGACCTTACAGGCGCGCAAGCGGGAAATCAAATGGTCAAAGACAACACCGCCAGATATGGTGGCGGCATATTTGTAGACAAATCGTCATTTACGATGGGCAAATCCTCAGGCTCTGCAGCGGTCACTCCCGTCATCAAGGGAAATACAGCCTATCATAGCGGCGGCGGCGTATATGTTTCTTCGGGTACATTTGATATGCATAACGGCACTATCGGAGGCGCTACAGACGGTAACGAGGCATCGCTCGGTGGCGGTGTGTATATTTTGAGCTCCCCGATTAATATTTACGGCGGCGAGCTTGTCGGCAACGCCGCAACGGACGCATATACATCTTTATTACCCACTCCTCCAGGCAATCCCGGCCTCGGCGGCGGCATATGCTTGAGCTACGGTCAATTAAATATATATAGCGGAAAAATTAACAGTAATGCGGCAATCCTTGCAGGCGGAGGTATTTACAGCACTTTTGGTGCAAGCAGCTCTAACGGGACTACTACCTTCCAGTATTCTAACATCAATTTATATGATGGAGAAATTAATGGCAATACAACCGGCGGCAATGGCGGCGGCGTGTATATGGCCGGCGGCGCATTCCGGATGGAAAACGGCGAGATCAGCAACAACGGCGGCGCGGTCACTGTCAATAATAGCAGCTATGGACCCGCAGTAAACGGTGGCGGCGTGTATTTACCTCACGGCGATTTTGAAATGTGTGACGGCTCTATCACCAACAACATTGCCACGATGGGCGGCGGTGTATGCGCAGCCATCCAGATAGTTGACCGCACCTCATCAAACGGCGGACGTTATGTATTTGCCGGCAATTTCTTTATGGGTGACCCGTCAGGTGTTATTACTGCCGGTACCCTCGTCATTGACGGTAACATATCCGGCGGCAACGGAGGGGGTATATATCTCTCCGAAACAGAGGACAACGCAACTAAATATCGCGGCACATTCGCAACGGCAGCCGGAACAACATGTGCCGTCACAAATAACAGCGCGGTCGGCGACGGAGGCGGCATATACACGAATGATACAACTTATGTGAACCTGACCACCAATTCAAACACCATATTCAGCGGCAATACAGCCTCCTGTTATTATACGGACGCGGTGGCTTCCAGTTACCTCAACGTCCTATCTGCAAGCGTAAGCATCCCCGGAACCTTTGCGCTCAATAACTACGACATTAATTATACCGGCTATTTCACTCTTACCTATGACGCGAACGGAGCCACCTCCGGAACGGCGCCTGTGGACAACACAAACTACATGTTGGGAAATATGGTCACCGTAGCTGGGCCGGACACTCTAAACAGACCAGGCTACACCTTCGCCGGCTGGAATACGGCAGCGAACGGAAGCGGACAAGCCTACTTCACAACCGGCACTTTTACTATTACAGGGGATGTGACCCTCTACGCCATATGGAGAGTAAGCGGTGGCGGAGGTTCAAGTATCCACTACAATGCCAACGGCGCAATGGGATCCTATAAGGTTACGGGACTGTCCTCCGGCGCAAAGCATACGGTGCTTGCCGTCGCTGATACCGGCATAAGTTACAGCGGCCACACCTTCACCGGCTGGAACACGAAAGCAGACGGAAGCGGCACGGATTACGCCCCCGGAGATACTGTTACTGTGACCGGAAATATAACCCTTTACGCACAATGGGAAAAAGATGATGACGGTGGACAAGGAATTTTGGATAAAGATAACCATATCATCTACTTGTATGGTTATCCGGGTGGATCTGTTAGAGGGGGCAATCCAATCACAAGGGCGGAAGCGGCGGTCATATTCTTCAGGCTGTTGACAGACAAAGAGAAAAATGATTCTGCCGGAAGTTCGTTCAGCGATATCTACAGCAGCGACTGGTACGCACAGGCGGTCAATTACCTCGCCTCTATCGGTATCCTGAGTGGCTACCCGGGTGGAACTTTCCGGCCAAACGCTCCGATCACAAGAGCTGAATTTGCCACAATAGCGTCGCGGTTTGACAGCTTGGAATCTACCGGCAGCAATATATTCAGTGATGTACCGGGCAGCCATTGGGCAGTAAATTATATCAATTCCATCTATGCAAAAGGCTGGGTAAACGGCTACCCGGACGGCACTTTCCGACCGGGAAGCAGCATCACAAGAGCGGAAGCTGTAACAGTCGTGAACGCCATGCTGGATCGAAAGATTGATGATGAAGCGCTGGCATTCGTTAAAAATCCTTACAACGACATTTCCAGTAATCATTGGTCTTATCCGCAGATCATTGAAGCGTCCATAGCGCATGATTACGATAGGGATAACAGCGGCATAGAGATATGGCAGTCGTGGTAAGCATGATTGTGCTTCGCATTCCTTTTTGTGCATAGCTACGATCTGTAGACGAACAAAGAATTAGGAGAGAAAAACATATCGTCTTGGATAAACATCAATCTTTTCAATGATATCATTACATTGGAAAGATAGTGAAGTGCAAATCCTACCATTTCTCTAATTCACATAAATTTAAGAGGGGTGCGGGTGTTCAATTAGGATTTGAAAAAGCTGTGAAACCCATAATATCTATGGTTTGAGAAAAATCAAAGTCGTCAAATCCGAGAGGATTCGACGACTTTTGACATGGTCGAATAGAATTTTATGGGACTTGCCGTTTACAAACCCGTATGAATAAAAGAAAAATAAAATGCCGTCGATAAAAATCGACAGCATTTTAAATGGTGCGCGAGATGGGACTTGAACCCATACGTCGTAAAACACACGCCCCTCAAACGTGCCTGTCTGCCAGTTCCAGCACTCGCGCAAAGCCCGTGGGGATGATTATAGCATAAGACAGAAAAAGATGTCAATATGCATATCAAAAAATCATGCAGTACGTATAAATGACGACTTATATTTTGACGAAATCCTGTATGGTGACGTGATGCAGAATGTCAAAGCATTCGGGAAAGGCCTGTAAAAGATGCAGATGTTCTGTTTCAAAAGCGTCAATTGCTTTTTGGGACAAAGAAGAAGCGCCAATTCCGCGGCAGGCCCTGATTCTGCCATGCCAGGTTTCACGAGTGAAGGGAAGGGTAATATCATAGGCAATCAGGCTGCTGGCGGAAAAATAAGGGAAGGCCCACGTGGGCTCGGACAGAACCGGTCTCTGATAGCCCGCTCCTGTCCATGCGGGATTGTACTTTAGAACCAGTTTTTCGCTTGCAGCGGCAATTTCATCCTCCTGCGGAAGCCACGCCATCCATAATTCACAGAAATGGCCGCCTGTTCGCAGCAGCTGATGAAATTTTGGCAATACAATGCTTTTATTAAAGTAAAGAAAGCATTGGCATGCGGTTATCACATCAAAGCTGCCCGGCGGAAAAGACAGATCCTCTGCGGCGCATACAATAAAATTAATGCTTTTCTTTTCTTCTTCCGCGAGGCGTCTGGCTTCGGCTATTTGCTGTCCGGATATATCGGCTCCCACAAATTTAGCGCCATTTGCATAGAGCGCGCGCGGCAGAACGCCGGTTCCCGTCCCCAGGTCCAAAACATCCTGTCCGGCTGTGCATAAACCCAAGTCAAGGATGCGCTGATAAAACTCCGACGGATAAATATCGCGGAATTTGGCGTAGTCAACCGAAGCGCGTCCCCAATCGAAGGTTTTGCCTGCGTCTATATCTGTGTTTTTCATATTCTTCCCTCCCGCAAACTATAAATAGAACGCTGTGGCCAAGCGGTCATTTTTATACCCGATTCCGCCATGAGGCCCTCTTTGTGTTTATTCGACAATGATGATTATAACATAACGAAGAAAGCCGGTCGAGATATATTTTGAAGGTATCCGCGCACTTCGTCACAGCAGTTTCGGCAGTTTTTTCAATAATAACTTGTCAAACGCTGTAGCCTGTGATATAATCAGTTGGCTAAAAAACGCACGCCGCATTTCCGCATGGTGCCCGGTATCGGGTTTGCAGGAAAAATAAAAATGTGGCGGAGGCTAACCGTGGAGGCATAAAATGGCAGTAGTATCAATGAAACAGCTTTTGGAGGCGGGTGTGCATTTCGGACACCAGACCAGAAGATGGAACCCCAAGATGGCAACCTACATCTTTACGGAACGCAACGGTATTTATATTATCGATTTGCAGAAGACTGTAAAGAAGCTGGAAGAGGCCTACAATTTTGTACGTGACCTTGCAATGGACGGCAAGAATGTCCTGTTTGTCGGAACGAAGAAGCAGGCGCAGGACTCCATCCGCGAAGAGGCGGAACGCGCAGGCGCTTATTATGTAAATGCCCGCTGGCTGGGCGGCATGCTCACAAACTTTGAGACGATACGCAGAAGAATTGACAGGCTCAAGCAACTGCGCAGGATGGAAGAAGACGGAACCTTTGACCTTCTCCCGAAAAAAGAGGTCATCAAGCATAAGCATGAAATCGAAAAACTGGAGAAATTCCTCGGCGGGATTGAGGATATGAAGGAATTTCCGGCGGCACTCTTTATTGTAGATCCGAGAAAAGAGAGAATTGCGGTGGCGGAAGCCAGAAACCTGGGCATTCCAATTGTTGCCATCGTCGATACAAACTGTGATCCGGATGAAATCGACTATATCATTCCCGGAAATGACGATGCGATCAGAGCCGTAAAGCTGATTGCCGGAGCAATGGCCAATGCCCTGATCGAGGGTAAAGAAGGCCAGATGGGCGCGGCAGCCGCTAAGGAAGAGGAAGAAGATGCGGCAGAGGAAGCGGCAGCAAATAAATAAAAGCAGGAGGAATATCAAATGGCAGCATTTACAGCAAAAGATGTTGTAGCACTCAGAGAGAAAACCGGCGTGGGCATGATGGACTGCAAAAAAGCACTCACAGAGGCCGACGGCGATATGGATAAAGCAACCGACATCCTTCGTGAAAAGGGTCTGGCCGCTTCCGTGAAGAAGGCCGGCAGAATTGCGGCGGAAGGCGTTGCGTTTGCAAAGGTCAGTGACGACGGAAAAACGGCGGTTGTCATCGAAGTCAACGCGGAAACCGACTTTGTCGCAAAAAACCAGGATTTCCAGAACTTTGTCGCCACCTGTGCGAATACCGTGATCGAGAAAGGCCCTGCGGATGTCGAGGCCCTGCTTGCCCTGCAGGCAAGCGGCAGCAGCGATACGGTGGATGCCCTTCTGAAGGATAAGATTCTGACAATCGGTGAAAACATCAAGGTTCGCCGTTTTGCAAAATATGAAGGCGCCGTCACTTCTTACGTGCATGCCGGCGGACGGATCGGCGTCATTGTAAAGTTCGGCACTTCGGATGAGATTGCGGCGAAGGACGAGTTTAAGGAATACGCGAAAAATGTGGCGATGCAGATCGCGGCTGTTTATCCGCAGTATGTTTGCAGCAACAATGTACCGGCGGACGTTGTGGAGAAAGAAAAAACAATTTTGACCGAGCAAATCGTCAGCGAGGGCAAGCCGGCGGGTATCGCAGAAAAGATCGTGGCAGGGCGTATGCAGAAATTCTTTAAGGAAATCTGCCTGAACGAACAGGCCTATGTCAAGGATTCCGACCTCTCTGTGGCGCAGTATACGGAGAATACAGGCAAGGCGCTGGGTGGAGAGATCAATATTCTCGATTTCACACGTTATGAAAAGGGCGAGGGACTTGAGAAGAGAGTGGATGACTTCGCTTCTGAAGTTGCCGGCATGATACAGTAATAGATGAGGCAAAAGGGCAGTGCCAAACGGCACTGCCTTTTTTTCTTGATTGCCATATTTAGGGTTTCGCACCAATTTCGCGCAATTTTGGATTTTCGTTTGCGCCGGCGAGTGAAACGCTGTCTTTCAACATAAAATATAATTTACCGGATTGAAGTAAGTTCCATCACTGGCAGAATCTTTTTGACTCTTTATGAATTACGGTGCAACAATAGTAATGAGGTGATGATGATGTCAAAGGAAAGCGCATATTTTATCGCAAAATCCGTAAATTCAAAACAAGACTCAGCTTCAATTAAAAAACAGCTTGATAAGCTTCACGGTGTGATGTCTGTGAACGTAGATACCCTAAATGATCTGATATCAGTCGACTATGACAGCGCGGGACTTTCATATGATAAAATTGAAAATTGTCTGAACAGACTGGGCTACGAAATTGCCGCGGACGCGTCCAATATCCAGACCAGATAGAAAAGAAAAATAAGGATTGACAGAAATGATAGGGTATGGTAGAATTTTTCATGATATAGGGGAGTAGTCGGCGCAATGCGCAGCTGAATCAACAATCATGGGTGCAGTGCACTCTGGTTTAGCTTTAAATGACCAGACCTGTGTTCCGCAAGGGGCACAGGTCTATTTTTTTGGAGTATTCATATTGATTCCCCTTTATGCGAATAGTAGTACATAAAGGTTATTTTTTGCGGTAATTTCCGCCGGTTCAAGTGGCGGGGAAAAGAAGAATATGGAGGACAGAATATGGAATTTCTATGGGAGGGTCTATTGGCAATCACCTGGAAACAAGTGGTCATGTATGTGATCGGCGCACTGCTGATTTTTCTTGCCATCAAAAAGGACTATGAGCCGTCACTGCTGCTGCCAATGGGATTTGGCGCAATTTTAGTGAATCTGCCATTTTCCGGTGTGCTCAACCAAACAATGCAGGGCGTGGGCGAGACCCACGGCATCATTCAATGGCTTTTCGAAGTGGGCATTGAAGCCTCTGAGGCCATGCCGCTGCTTTTATTTATCGGTATCGGCGCGATGATTGACTTCGGGCCGCTCCTTTCCAATCCGCGTATGTTTCTATTTGGCGCCGCGGCGCAGTTTGGAATATTCCTGACAATCGTACTTGCGGCTTTGCTGGGCTTTGATATCAAGGATGCCGCTTCCATCGGTATTATCGGTGCGGCGGACGGCCCGACATCCATTTTGGTGTCGCAGGTGCTGGGTTCCAATTTTATCGGCCCGATTGCGGTCGCCGCCTATTCCTATATGGCCCTGGTTCCGATCATTCAGCCGGTGGCCATCAAACTGGTGACTACAAAAAAAGAACGCCGCATCCGTATGCCGTATAAACCGGCAAGTGTCACTAAAACCACAAGGATACTTTTCCCGATCATCGTGACAATCATTGCCGGGCTTGTGGCGCCGGCCTCCGTTTCCCTGGTGGGATTTTTGATGTTCGGCAATTTGATCCGCGAATGCGGTGTTCTTGCAAGGCTTTCAGAGACAGCGCAAAACACCCTTGCAAATCTCATCACACTCCTGCTGGGCCTCACCATATCCTTCTCCATGCGGGCGGAGCAGTTCGTCAACGTCAGTACGCTGATGATCATGGGTCTTGGGCTGTTTGCCTTTGTATTCGATACCGTCGGCGGTGTGGTATTTGCAAAAATCCTCAATATCTTTAGTAAGAATAAGATCAATCCGATGGTGGGCGCGGCTGGAATCTCCGCCTTCCCGATGTCGGCGCGTGTGATTGAAAAAATGGGCATAGCTGAGGATAATCAGAATCACTTGCTCATGCATGCCGTAGGTGCGAATGTGTCCGGACAGATCGCGTCGGCTGTGGCCGGCGGCATCGTTCTTGGCTTCTTTATGTGATCGCGGAGGATTAACATGAATTTATTTATCTTATTAACGGTAGTTTCAGAAAACGTGACAATGGCCCTTGGGATGATGGGCAAGGGCATGCTGGGGATTTTTGTCGTCATCGGGATTATCGCCGTCATCGTGGCAATTCTGATACGACTTTCAGGCGGCAAAAAGGACAATTGACAATAACATGAAAAAACTGTTGCAGGCAAACTTTTCTGCAACAGTTTTTTCATTTATTAAGCCGTTAATTGTTCAAATCAATGTCCCCATGCAAAACCAATTCAGAAAATATGAATAAACAATAATAATATACATAGAAAAATTTGTAAATACAATTGATTAATGACCGCTGAACGATTATAATGTCCACAGGAAGTTTTTGTCATTGATCCAAAGTCGATTTACAAAGGAGTATAGGAAAATGAGCAAAATCATTGTCAACACACTGGATAAAAAGAGCCGGATCAACAAGAACATATACGGGCATTTTTCCGAGCACTTGGGCCGCTGCATTTACGAGGGCCTCTATGTTGGAGAGGATTCCTCCATACCCAACACGAACGGCATGCGAGATGATGTGGTGCGGGCGCTGCGGAATATTCAAATACCCGTTCTGCGCTGGCCCGGCGGCTGTTTTGCCGACGAGTACCACTGGAAGGACGGCATCGGTCCCAAAGAAAGCCGCAAAAAGATGGTCAACACCCACTGGGGCGGCGTGGTGGAGGACAATTCCTTCGGCACCCACGAATTCCTGGAACTGTGCAGACAGCTTCATTGCGAGCCGTATATCAACGGCAATGTGGGCAGCGGAACCGTTCGGGAAATGAGCGAGTGGATGGAGTATATGACCTTTGACGGCGTGTCTCCGATGGCGCAGCTTCGCGCCGAGAACGGTCAAACAGAGCCCTGGCGCGTAAAATACTTCGGCGTCGGCAACGAGAACTGGGGCTGCGGCGGAAACATGCGCCCGGAATTTTATGCCGATACATACCGGCACTTCCAAACCTATGTTCGAAACTACGGGGAGAACAAGGTCTTTAAAATTGCCTGCGGCCCCAATGTGGCGGATTACAACTGGACCGAGAAGGTTATGGAAATCGCAGGTGGGTATATGGACGCCCTAACGCTGCATTACTATACGCTGCCAACGGACGACTGGCGGCACAAGGGCAGCGCCACAGAATTTGACGAAGGCTGCTATTACCAGACCATTAAAAAGGCTCTGTATATGGAGGAGCTGGTGACAAACCACACAGCCATCATGAGCCGTTTTGACCCGGAGCGCCGCGTCGGGCTGATTGTGGACGAGTGGGGCGCGTGGTATGATGTGGAGCCCGGCACAAATCCCGGCTTTCTGTATCAGCAAAACACCATGCGCGACGCGATGATCGCCGCGGCGACGCTGAACATCTTCAACCGCCACAGCGACCGCGTCATCATGGCGAACATTGCCCAGACCATCAACGTCCTGCAGTCGGTCATCCTGACAGAGGGAGAAAAAATGGTTCTGACGCCCACCTATCATGTTTTTGAGCTCTACAAGGGCCACCAGAATGCGGTACTGCTCCCGAGCTTTGCCGAGACGGACACGATTGAAACCGGTAAAGGCGGCATGCCGAACGTCAGTGTTTCCGCCTCTCAGAAGGAGGATGGGAGCATCCTGCTGACTATCGCAAACTTTACGGCGGATAAACCCTTTCATGGTGAATGCAAACTGGAGGGGATGCAGCCCGCAGCCGCCGAAGGCCGTGTTCTCACCGCCGCCTTTAACGCATACAATGACTTCGAGTCACAGGCGGTAGCGCCAGCTCCCCTTGACGGTGTGACCGTAGACGGCGATATGCTGCGCTTTATGCTGCCCGCATGCAGCGTGGCCGCCATAACGGTGAAATAGTGGCTTCCGCCGAGGAGAAAGAACTGCGGCAGTGTAAGCGCTGCCTGCTGCGGGACGGCCCGGATGAAGAGTATTACCAAAGCATTCTGGAATACATCGCAAGCCTGCCGGAGGCGGAAAAGGCAGACGAGGGGCTTTACAAGGAACGCCTCTGTCGTTGTACGGCCTGCGACGCGCTCATAAACGGCATGTGCCGACTTTGCGGTTGTTTCGTGGAGGTGCGCGCGGCAAAACTGCGGCAGCACTGCGCAAAATCATCTGAGATTTGGTAATGGTTCAATACATCCCTTGCGAATCTGACAGGAGAATTCCTGTTCCTCTCGTAAGGGATGTTTGATTTTCACGGTTAGCTCAGCATGACGTCCAGCAAAGTCATGAGGGCGAAGCCGATGATGATGCCCATTGTGGCGTGATAGGCGTTGGTCTTGCGGCTGTCGGCCTGGCATTCCGGTATGAGCTCATGTACGGCCACGATGATCATCGCACCCGCCGCGAAGGCCAGAGCGAAGGGTAATATGGATTCCATCGAGACGACAAGCAGCGCTCCGATGACACCGGCAATCGGTTCGACGATGCCGGAGGCCTGACCGAGCATAAAGCTTTTGAAGCGGGAATAGCCTTCGCGCCGAAGGGGCAGCGCTACAGCGGCGCCTTCCGGGAAATTCTGCAGGCCGATGCCCACGGCAATAGAGACGCTGGCCATGATGGCGTCCGGTGTGTTTGCGTTTTGATGCAGCGCGCCGAAGGCGACGCCGACGGCGAGGCCCTCCGGAATATTGTGCATTGTAATGGACAGGATCAGCATTACCACACGCCGCAGGCGTTCGTTTGGCTGAAGGCTGTCGGACGTGTTGGCCTTACGCTGGGCAAGGCCGATCAGCTTGTCGGAGACCCAGATGAAAAGCGCGCCGCATAAAAAGCCGCCGGTTGCAACGAGCCAGGCAGGGACCGGCAGGTATTGGTCGGCACGCTCCACCGCGGGCTGCAGCAGCGACCAGAAGCTTGCGGCGATCATCACGCCTGCGGCGAATCCCATTATGATATTTAAAATGCTGTCTTTTGGTTTTTTAAAAAAGATAACGGTTGCGGCCCCCAGCGCCGTGAGCAGCCAGGTTCCTGTGGTGGCGATAAGGGCCATTAAAACTGGTGAAATATCACTCACCTCCTCAGGCTATTATATTTAGAAGAGATAAATTGGTGTACGTCCTTATGCCGTTTCTTTCAGACCCGGCGCCTGTTTTTATTTCATGTTATGCCGACCGGATGAATCAAGCCGGCTGCCGGATTACGGTATATTCAGCTCGTTGAAAACAGCCCGAAAAGGTGCTATACTGATTTCTGTCAGTGAAAGGGAGGAAAGATATGAATATACCGGTAACATTTGCAATTTGCGGTTTTGGAGACAGGGGAAGCACTTATGCATCGATGCAACAGCTGTTTCCCGATAAAATGAAGGTCACCGCCGTGGCCGATCTGGACTCGCGGAAAGTGGAAAAGGCCAGAAAGCTTTATGACATACCAAAGGAAAACTGCTTCGGTTCAGCCGAGGAAATGCTGGAACGGGAACGCCTTGCGGACGTAATGTGTGTCTGCACGATGGACCGGCAGCATGTGGACCACGCCGTTCCGGCAATCCGGATGGGCTACCATATCGTTTTGGAAAAGCCCATTTCCCCGGAAACATCCAAATGCCGGGAGATTATGGAGGCCGCCGAAAAAAGCCATGTGAAAATCGTCGTATGCCATGTGCTAAGGCATACCGCTTTCTACAATAAGCTGAAGGAGATTCTAGCGAGCGGTGCAATCGGTGATATCGTGTCCGTATGTGCCAGTGAAAATGTGGGCTACTGGCATCAGGCCCACAGCTTTGTACGCGGAAACTGGCGGAACAGCGACGAAACCAGCCCGATGATCCTGCAAAAATCCTGCCATGACATGGATATCCTTTTATGGCTCACGGGAAAGAAGTGTCGGTCCGTATCCTCCGTGGGCGGCATACAGCTTTTCAAAAGCGAAAACGCTCCTGATGGGGCGGCGGAGTTCTGCCTCGGCGGCTGCAAGGTCAAGGACGGCTGCCTGTTTGACGCGGAGAAATTATACATCACAAATGAGCGAACGGGCGTTAAGCATGGAAAATCCTGGCCGAGCTCGGTGCTCAGCGTGGAAAACACCGTAGAGAGCACTTATGAGGCGCTGAAAAACGGCCAGTACGGAAGATGTGTCTATCACTGTGACAACAATGTGGTGGACCATCAGCAGACAAATCTGCTGATGACCGACGGCTCCACGCTGAGCTTTACCATGTGCGCCTTTACCGAAAGCTGTTACCGTGAGTTTAAGGCAATGGGGACACTGGGAGAGGTTTCGGCAGACATGAAAAGCAATACCATCCATGTCACCCGTTTTGGGAAAGAAACGCAGGTCATCGATATTACGCCTATCACCTCGGACCTCAAGGGACATGGCGGAGGCGACAGCGGTATCATCTCCGATTTTCTTGACATGCTGATAAGCGGGCAGAAGCCAAACGAGCGAACCACGACGCTTGAAGCTTCAATGGAGAGCCATTATGTGGCGCTGGCCGCGGAGCAATCACGTCTGTCCGGCGGAAGGGTTGTTGAAATCGATACACTGCGAAAAATTTAGCAGCAATTTTGAAGGGAAAATGCTTCATGAAATCCAATTACATATTGACGCCGGAAAAAGAGCACTGCGCTATAATATTTTGACATGCGAATAAAAAAGAGGAGGAATAAAATACGTGAATGAGCTTCTTGTAGTAAAGGACCTGAAAAAAACATTCACCCTGTCGGCAAAACAGCGAAAGCTTGAGAGGACCAATGAAACGCGGAAAGTCGCAATTAACGGTCTTTCCTTTTCAGCGTATAAAGGGGAAATATTCGGTCTGCTGGGTGCGAACGGTGCGGGGAAAACCACGACCCTTCGCATACTGGCGACACTGATCTCTCCCGATGCCGGCGACGCCTGGATGGACGGCGTCAGTGTACGGGAGAATCCGGCGAAGATACGCGGGAAAATTGGATTTTTGACAGGGGATCTGCGGCTGGAGGAATTTTTTACCCCAAATTACCTGTATGATTTCTTTTCAAAGCTGCATGGCATAGACGAGGACACGGCGGCAAAGCGTAAAAAAGAACTGTTTGGAAAGTTCGGCATCGACCAGTTCGCCGAGGTGAAAATCGCCAACCTGTCCACCGGTATGAAGCAGAAGGCGTCTTTGGTCATCTCCATTGTACATGACCCGGATATTGTGATATTTGACGAGCCCACAAACGGGCTGGATGTTTTAACGGCAAAAATCGTCACTGATTTTCTGCTGGAACTGAAGCAGTACGGAAAAACGGTGATTCTTTCCACGCATATTTTCAGCCTCATTGAAAAGGTGTGTGACCGGGTGGGCATCATCATCGACGGTAAGATGGCTGTCTGTGATACCCTCCAGAATCTGACAAAAGAAAAATCGATGGAAGAAAGGTTCTTTGAATATTATGAGAGAATGGGAGGTGATTTGAATGAAAAGTAATGTTATGCTGATCATTCAAAAGGAGCTGTACCGCTTTTTTACGGACAAACGGATGCTTGTCACCACATTGATTCTGCCGGGCCTTATGATTTTTCTGCTCTATACCTTCATGGGCAGCGCCATGTCGGGTATGTTTGGAATGGATGAGGATTACGAATACGGTGTGTCCGCTGTAAGCCTGCCCGCCTCAATCAAGCAGCTCAGTGAAAACAGTGGCATGAATGTGGTTTTTACCGAGATCGATACTGCCGCTGTATCCGCGGTAAAGACAGATGTATCGGAAAACCGGCTGGACCTTCTCATGGTGTTCCCGGAGGATTTCGACGAACGCATCATGGGCCGCGGTGATAACGGCAGCGTACCCAATATTGAGATCTACTTTAACGCAGCTTCCACGGCCTCTTCCGAGGCGTATGACAGGATGATGTTCGTTTTGGATACATATGAATCGGAGCTTACGAATCTCTTTGACATCAACAAAGACATTGAAGATGCCGATCTTGCCAAAGACGAAGATATGATGGGAAAAATCCTTTCCTCCATGATGCCGCTGCTGCTGATTATTTTCCTGTTCAGCGGATGCATGGCCATTGCGCCGGAATCCATTGCAGGTGAGAAGGAACGCGGCACCATTGCCACGCTGCTGGTCACGCCCATGAAGCGCTGGGAGCTTGCCATCGGCAAAACGGTCAGCCTGGGCATTCTGGCGCTGTGCAGCGGTGTTTCCAGCTTCATCGGCACCTTTGCCTCCCTGCCGAACCTGATGGGCATGTCGGGCTCGGAAAGTATGACTATGAACATATTCAGTGCGGCAGACTACATCTGGCTGGTGTTTATTATATTCTCTACGGTGCTGCTGCTTGTCGCTATGATTTCCATCATTTCCGCTTTTGCTAAATCTGTAAAGGAGGCCTCCACGATGGTCATGCCGCTGATGATCATTGTGATGCTTATCGGTGTATCCGGCATGTTCGGAGACGGCGCGCAGGAGTCTGTCATCTATTATCTCATTCCGGTCTATAACAGCGTGCAGGCCATGAGCGGTATTTTCTCACTGCATTACAATGCCGTGAATCTGGCGCTGACAATCGCTTCCAATCTCATGTACGCGGGCATCGGTACCTTTGTGCTGACCCGCATGTTTGGCAGTGAAACGGTCATGTTTTCAAAAGCGTAAAGGGATTGCCGAGTACATACAAAATAAAAGTAAAGACATGGACAGAGGCTCTCAAAAGAGTTTTCGTCCCTGTCTTTTTATTGACCGCCACCGCCACATGTGGTATCGTTATGAAATATTCATACTTCGTCCGGCAGCGTTCTGAATAAAGCATCCTTTGGTGAAGGATGAGAAAAGAGAGGGAGGAGCGATCATGGAACAATCACGGATTTTAATCAAAGCCAGCGGCCTTACAAAGGACTACAGACTGGCGGATAAGGAAAGCGGACTGCGCGGAGCGGTCAAGCATCTGTTTGCGCCAAAATACAAAAGCCGCCTGGCTGTGGATCAGATCGATCTGGAAATTGCCGAGGGCGAAGCGGTGGCCTATATCGGCGCAAACGGCGCGGGAAAAAGCACGACCATCAAAATGCTCGTGGGTATCATTAAGCCCACCGCCGGCAGCGTGGAGGTCTGCGGCTTAACGCCGAACAAAAGCCGCGTGCAAAACGCCGGAAACATCGGAGTCATGTTCGGCCAGAAAACTCAGCTGTGGTGGGATATTCCGGTAAAAGAAACCTTTTCTCTGCTGCGGGATATCTATGAGATCCCTGAAGGCCGGTATCAAAAGCAGCTGGCGTTTCTCACCGAGCTGCTGGACATGTCCTCCTTCATGGGGCAGCCCGCAAGGCAGTTATCGTTGGGGCAGCGCGTCCGGGCGGACCTGGCCGCTGCGTTTCTGCACGATCCAAAGGTTCTGTTTCTCGATGAGCCGACCATCGGCCTTGATATCATGGGGAAAAAGGCGGTTCGAACCTTTCTGCGTGAAATCAACCAAAGTTTACATAAAACCATTCTGCTGACCTCTCATGATTTGGAGGATATTCACGAGGTCTGTGAGAAGGTGGTGATTATCGACCAAGGAAAAATTATTTATCACGGCTCCATTCGGGAAATGCTTAGCACATACAGTACGAAGAAAATCATGAATGTGGAGCTGGAAGAGAAGAAGCGGCTTGTTTTTGAGGAGCTGCGGCAAAAAAGTGAGGCCATCTTCTCTGTTTCCCGCCGTACGGACGAACGGGTGCAGGTGGAATACGCTCCCGAACGCCTGAACACTGTCCAGCTTTTATCGCTGATTTCGGAATACGGGGATGTGGGGGAGGTTTCGATTCTCGACGAAGGCATTGAGGATATTGTCGAAAAGCTCTATCGCGGCAAGCTGGGTACGGGAGAAACATCATGAAACTGAAAAAATATCTCGCACTCATCCGCGTCTCTGCACAGCGGGCCATTGCCTACCGCATGAATTTCATCTTATCCACCGGTATCACCTTTGTGCTGTTTTTCTCCTCCTTTTATCTGTGGAAAACCATTTATCTCGGCAGGGACAGCATCGCGTCCTATTCATGGGATAATATGAAGACCTATCTCTTTATAGCCTTTATCTCCGGCGCGTTCCTGTCCTGGTACGCGGAGTCGGCGCTTTCCAAGAAGATTCTGGACGGAACGGTGGAGATGGACCTTGTGAAGCCGCTAAGTTTTCAAGGAGCGCGGCTCGCCGAAAGCATCGGCTCTACGATTTTTGAGGCGCTGGTGGTATTCATACTTGCGATACCGATCAAACTGATTTTTGACATACCGCTGCCGGAAGAGGCGCTGACCTGGCTGCTGCTTGCCGTGAGCCTGATGATATCCATACTCTGCAAGTTTTCTATTATTTACATTTTCAGCCTGTTCTGCTTTTATACCACCAGCTATGTGGGGGTCTCCTGGGCAAGGCAGGCCATCACGAATCTGCTTTCCGGAGCGGTCATTCCGCTGACATTTCTACCGGGGCCGTTCCGCATGGCGCTGTCGAATCTGCCGTT
>Ga0153939_1000386_pt1 | contig 16287 bp, 11 predicted proteins | sample TSNJ023MetaG_FD_104734 | JGI IMG/M metagenome (GOLD analysis project Ga0153939, IMG submission 104734) | Attine ant fungus gardens microbial communities from New Jersey, USA - TSNJ023 MetaG | ecosystem: Host-associated > Fungi > Mycelium > Unclassified | place: USA: New Jersey, Brendan T. Byrne... | reverse complement strand
CATCCTGGCAGAAATGGGAGATATTGATCGTTTTGATGACGTAAAGGAAATACAGAAGCTCAGCGGTCTGGGGCTTGTTGCTGCAGTTCAGGAAAGCATAAAGGAGAGACCAGAATCAGCCACAGAGGACGCAAGCGGCTAAGATACCGGCTGTTCCAGGCAGTAACATTTCTATGCCTTTGGGCTCATTTTTGTAGTCCGGCATATATAACAATACTGTGTAGAGATATTGGAACACATTGATTTTATTGGCTTTTGCCGTTTCTATCATGCTATACATAATGGCACTGGCTTCTGCCCCTGATACTGAATTATGAATGTAAATGTCAATCACTTTTACTTTTACTTGACAATCAACAACCAGGAACGCTTCCTCCTCATGGTGGCAGAAGATGGCATGTCTCCATTATGATTCAGAACGGGCCAGCCTGTTCTACCTCATTACGGGAAATGACGACCTCTACCAGAAACGGAGGTTCTATCTATGCCCTGGCAAACCACCGTAAAATTGCCTGCCTTGGCAACCCCGATATGGATCTTTCGTCAGGGATGAGATCACTGATGAGACTCTGTTTCAACCTGTATAATGCCTGGTCAGGCAGGTACACAACACTGCTGTCTCTTCTTGGCAGTCTGGGCAACTCTAACCTGCAGCTTGATACGGTTTAACAGACGGTTCCTGGAAGATACCTAAAATTCCCTTACAGACTCTCCTCATTAATAAGCTCATCAATAACTGAGCTTATTGTTTCTTTTTCATATATTTGTCTAATACTTGACCAGTCCTGCAAGAGCTTTTTATATTCACTATCAGTTAATAAATATTTATCGAAAATATAGAGAATCATTAACTCAATAACTTTCTGGTGATTCATAACCATTACAGAACGTTCAGGATCCCAAATCACATTTTTCCATATGGGATGTTGTATACATAAGATCTTTTCATCAAATGACTTAAATATTTCATCAAAGGTATAATCTGTTTCTAATTTTATACGTACAACGGCTTTAGTAAATGGAATTAATGAAACTGGCCTAAATAGTAAATGTCCTCCTTCTTTATTACGTGCTTTTCCAACGTTTACTGGGCTACTCTGAATATATTCAGGAAATAAATTTAACAAACTGAACCAATAGCTATTACACAGGCTAATGAACTGGTCAATTACTAAGTCATTTGGTCTATGCCTAATATAATACTTTATTTTACTACTGCCTCTAATCTTTTTACCCTCTAAATCTAATATTTCCATATGATTAATCATAAGCCACAATAATTCGCGATTGCACTCATAAAATGTTATTATAGTAGTGAAAGCCGATGTATTGTTATCTGGTATCGCTTTTGTTTTCGAATCAAGAATTCTATTATCACCGAATAAAGAGTTATTATCAATCAAATCCCTTGAGGCTATAGCAATTATATCATCTTCATCTAATGCAATAATATCCCTCATTGATACTGGCTTTGCATAACGATTCAAAGTACTAAACATCCGCCTAGTCCGTTGCATACCATCATCATTTTTTTTATGGCCTACAAATACAACTGGTACTTTTTCTGTTAACAAGTCAGGATTACCAATAAGAGCATGTTTAATTCCTTCAACTCGATGTTGACCATCTACAGGGAATATTTTCTCTTGTCCTGTTAACTCCAAAATTCCTAGATCAACAAATTCTTCACCGTCATCGTACTCCAATCTAACCTCATGCCATTCTGGCTCTCCATCATAAACCGCAAGTATCAGTGCATTAAAAAATCGATCATTTTGTGTTTTTATATAATCAGAAATACTTTTATAATTCTCAGTTATACTTCTTTGTAACATTTCTCTTAGTAATACTGATTTATGCAACTCGTCGTCAACCCGCTTAACATACTTATCAATGTCTTCAAATGATAATACTGAAACATAATATACCCAAATGCCTATCTGTGCTCTTATTGCAGGTAATTTCATACGCTCATCCTTCCCATGCTGATCTTTTAGGTAATTTATAGAGATCTGGTATTCTGTCGTTAAACGGAGGAATTATCACCCTTATTAGTTCTCGCTCAACCCGCTTAATAGTCTTATTATCATCAAGTGGCAAATATTTTATATATAAATCTTTCCCCCAAGTCTCACGCATAACTGCAATCTTTGGACGCATATCTTTCAAATATTCTTTGCACCGTGTTCTTAGATTTTTATTAAGAGTCAGTTGAGCTCTGCCAATATACATAATATATGTATGCGTATCGGGCAATATATCTGGATTTAATAAAAATACATAAATTCCACCACGGTTAGATGGCAGCTTTTCAATATCACTATTTAAGCTTCCATCCTCTGACAAAAACTTTATCATCTCCCAATTCGAATGTACTAAATCCCAGACTTCTCTATCGAGGTCATTCCATTTGTCAATATTTAAGCTAAACTCTATTAATGTTTCTTTATGTCGTTTACACATATCTACAACTGTTAACATGTTTTCATCTCCGTCCACAATGCATTATTAATAATAATCCATGAGGTTTTCTATTATTAAACCTCTGGGACTAATGGATTATCAAATAGCGCAATTATATTACCAATACGTACATCTGTAAATTCATCATCCATACTTAATGCTCTTTGAACTAATAATTCATGAAGAACCTCGATTCCTCCCCTTACATATAAATTAAAAAGTTCCATATTAGCATCAAATTCTTCTTTATTTGTCGGCTCTCGAAAAGCTCGGTCAATACGCTGTTCTTTTGTTAATCCAGAAGTTTCATCTAGTAGTAGTACTGTTCTCATTATCAAATTAAGATCTTCAATTTTACCTAACATCTGCTGAACCGGAACTGTACGCTTTCCCTCCTCTTGCGTATCTATCTGTGCAACCCTCTTAGTCCTTAATCCGATAACTGGAGCAATCGTATACAAATCTACTATCCTTTTAAAATATGACTTTTGTATTTGATTTTGTTCCCACATATTATCAACAAGTCGACTATGCTTGCCTATGATAAGTATCTCTTTATGAAAATATTCTAACTTTCCAGACATTTTTATACCTCCGCAGCTGCACAAATAGTAGATGAGTTACCTTCAATTTCTTTAACAGTCCTATACATATATTGTTTATCTGTATATTCTTGTAAACCACTCGGTTCCCAGTCTTTGTCAAGCATAAATATAATCACTTGATCTGAAACATCTGGCAAAACACTAGCGACCTTTGAAGTATTTACTGAACTCAATTTTGAAAATGGTCCATCTAAAACTAATGGGAGGGATTGAGCAATCTCATCTCCATCCTGCTTTATTTTATTTGCTAATTCAAGTATACTTACAATGAAAGCAAAATTTCTTGCGATTTTTTCACCTTCTGATAATCCTGTAGCTTCAAGCCCAGAATAACCATTGGTATTACTTATACGCTTATAAAACAAACGCAAGATGTAATCCTGACCAAGCTTCGCAACCTTTTCTTGTTCATTAAACATTTCCCTGAAATTCTTTTCAATAATTTCATTCAGTTCTGTAAGCAGTGTCCCTTCTTTATCTTGATAAATTTTACATGCCAATCGATAAAGTTCTTCCGCATATGCAATATATTTCTTTAATTTTTTATTAGTCAACGTTTTTTCATCTAATGTTTCCTTGGTTTTCTCTAATGAATTAATCCGCTCTCGATAATCATCAATATTTAGTCTTGATTTACGCACTTTCTCATTTTCATCACATGCCTGTTTTTTGTAACCATTCATTTTGATTCTTTCCTGTGCAAAATTTATCTTATTATCTATTTTTTTCTCTTTCTTTCCTAATGCCTCTTCATTGTCTAACATATCATAATATTCTAATTGATATAACTTTGCTTTCTCTAGCAGAGAAGCAAATAGGTCCGCACTATTCGCATTCCATTGTCTTATTTTGTCTTCATAGTTTCCAACTCTTGCCCCAATAACCGCTGGTGGTACTAATTTTCTAAGCTTTAATAATGTTTCTGCTTCAAACGAATTATCAATAATCTTATGACCGCATAAGCATTCATGACGTTGCATTAAATAATCGATAGTCTTATCTGTAACTCCTGGAATATCAACACCTTCTAACTCCACTTCTTTTAACAAGTCGACAATCTGTTCAAGTAATGGCGCAGCAAAATATGTATGAGACAAACTAAAATTTGTTACGATATCACCATAAAATGTCTTCATATGATTTTCATTTACTGTCATATTCTTCTTAATCTGTTCACAATCCTTTTGATCCTGTTCAATATTAGGATTGGAATTTAATAACTGTTCTATTTGGCTCGCTTTAGATTCATATGATTTCGCATTTTCTCCAGCCTCCTTAATATTCCGTTCTTCGACTTCAATCTTTTGATTATATCTCTCAATACTTTCTATTATCTTTACATATTCCTCACCGGAACCAGTTATTTTGCTTTTTAATTGCCTAATAACACTTAATCTTCCATTTTCTCCCAAATGTCTTTTCATTTCTCTAATTGGACTAATGCCCACTAATGTATATATAGAGTCCTTAATATCAGATTTAGTACTTTTTTCATTGCTCCATCGTTCCCCATCAAAAAGAAAATAGCTTGATAAATTCTTTGGCAAAAGTTCGCTAATTAATTCATCTACTTTTCCTTTATGTTTTCCGTTAATTCCATCATTATCATATGGTATAGTTTCACCAGTCTCTGTATTGGTTAAATATATTTTCAAAGTAGATGAGCGTTGCACTGCGATTAGTTGAGGGAATTTCCTAACAAACATAGCTTTTCTAATAATTTTATAATTATATAAAATCCCATTTAATCCTGTATTTTCAAGAATCAACTCAACCTCTACATGACCGTAATCGTTTGCAGTCATATCTCCTAACACTTCATTATTTAATATGCTAATATTTTTAGCATCTTCATACTGAGTACTAATTAGCTCTCCATATAACCCCCATCTAAAGGCTTGGGCCAACGTCGTTTTTCCTACTGTATTATCGCCAAGAACAACTGTAACATTTTTTTTGTCATCACAACTAAAATTAATAATATTTTCGTCTTTGTATCTCATGAAATTAAGCATCCGTAATCTAACAAATTTCATCTATTACTCCTCCTTAGCATAAATCTGAATGATTTTTGCAATCTTCTGCGCCATTATTTTATCATCATGTTTACCCGTCCTCAAGTTTTCACCTTCCAATATGCGAATTTCTCCAAACATCACACCCAGCTTACTACGATCAATATCACACTTCTCCATAATCCACCTCCATCAAATTTGACAAATCTTCTTTTAACACATCTATACTATATGCTGCTTGAATCTCATCAATTAAATCATCTGCAATTCTAGAATTAACAGAATATCTTCCAAATTCATAAACTCTCGCCATCTCTCCAATAATGATCGAACGATCACTTTCAAAATCACCAAACCTGATATTATTAAGGCTTCTTGGCAAAGTAACAAAATCATAAATAGTCGCTCTACTTTTTCCTCTCGCATTTCGCAAAACCCGCCCCCGCCTCTGTATAAACTCTTTAGGATTTCGACTACTGGCAAGAATAAATGCTATTTGAATATTAGGAATATTCACCCCTTCGTCCAAACATTTAATAGCTGTTAAGGCTTGGTACTCGCCATCAGCAAACCCCTCTTTAAGCAGCCTCCTGGTCTCAATATCTTCTTCTGAAGTAAACCTATGAGTTGTCATTCCTAGTTCTTTTCCAATAATTTTTTCAACGCGATCTATTTGCCTCTCTTTTTCCCCTGGATACTCTTCAAATCCCCTAGTTGCACCACAATATACTAATATATATTTATCGTCTACATAAGTTTGCATTATTTCCCTTAACTTTGTCAATTTTTTTTCTGCACCTGCAATGAGCCTTGATCGTTTAAAAATAATTTGTTGTCCGATTTCGGAAATTTTAGTTTTTCCTTCTTCAGTAATTAAGCATTGCTGAATTTGTTTAGTCATTCTTTGATATTGTTCTAACTCTATGTCGTTCAATGATACAATGATTGGGAAGTATTCGTATTCCACTAGCGATTTATTCAATATCGCTTTTTCAAGTGGATACTCTATACATTTTTTTCCAAAATAGTTCAAAATCCGTTCTGTCCCAATACTATCCATATGCCGTTCTACAGTTGCAGATAAGCCAAGTCTAAATTGAAAATTATATTTCAGAAGTTGCGATAAATTTTCAGCGCCGAAATTATGCACTTCATCTATTAGCAAAACCACTTTCATATCTGCCGAAATATTACTAACAATACCTTGAATACGATCATCCCGAAATGTAGCATTGGTCATTATACAGATAAATGACTTTCCTGTATTTTTAAATCTCTTATATGCAGCAATTAAAGACTGATACCATTTTTTGTTATCTGACTGCGAATGGGCTACAATAGGCAACGCTCCCCAATCCAACACATCTTCTTCCCACTGACTTACAAGATGAATATATGGACAAACAATAAAGACTGCTATGTTGGACATAGCTGTTTCCAAACATTCCAAACTTCCTAATGCGGTGTATGTTTTACCAGTTCCTGTTGCCATATCATAGATCCCGCGAAAATTCTGTCTCTTCCACTCTTCAATAGCTTCGAGTTGGTAATCTCTCAGTTGCGTCCCTATTGGAATATTTAATAACCTATTATTTAGTGCTCTTTTGGATATATTCATAAGATGGTTCCTATCTATATCCAGATCTAAGTTATTATCAGTTTGGTATTTTTCAATAATCAAATCGTTTATATATGGGAATTCAATAGTTTCGATATGTGGATCGAGGTTATCCCACATCGCCTCAAAAGCTTTTTTTTTGGTTGATACTCTTTCTGTTTCATTTTCCCAAGAACAAAATACATCTATTGATTCATAATTATTTGAAAAAGCATTGGCACTCTCATTCATAGAACCAGTAAACGCAATTATATTATCATCATTATCACACATTACCCCCATCTTCTCATGAAACATACCTATAGAATTATTATTCACCAAAAAAGCTATCTTAATTTCTAATATGTTTGAAGCTATCAAATTGGACAATAAATTCAGCCGTTTTATTTCATTTGTATTGCACGGTTCAGTTAAGGATCTCATCAAGCACGCCTCAATAACACTATCTCTTTTTCTATATCCTTCATTTATTGCCCTAATGTCGTCTTGCGAAAGATATGGTGAAGCTATTAATAATATTTTTCCATCATTACGAACCAATCCTGCTATTCCTCTAGTTAACTCTACTAATGCCGAAGATGAAAAAAAACCTACGGCCCTCTTATATATGATTGATTCTTGAAGCACAGGAATATAAAATTCTGCAACAACATTATCAAGCAAGGAACGATATTCCTTTTTCAGCTTTAGTGTACGAAAACTCATAATATCCCTTTCTAGAAGCTCCTAATAGAATCAATTAATGTATCAATCTCTTTTTCATTATTAAACTTACCTATGCCAATGCGAACTGTCCCCATAAACTCCTTATTATTCAAGTATTTATGAATATAAGGAGCACAATGGTAGCCGGCCCTTACTGCAATATCAAAATCCTGATCCAGAATCGTTGCTACATCTTCTGCCCTACATCCTTCAATGTTAATTGAAACAATGCTGATATGGTTCTCCGACATTGGCAAATACATTTTTACTTTATCAATGTCTCCTAACCGTTTTACCAAATACCTGGTCAAAAATTTTTCATGTTTTTGAATATCTGAAATATCCAACCACCTAACAGCAGCATTAAGGCCAGCCACCGCTACGATATTAGTACTAGCCGCCTCATACTTTGCAGGATATCTTTGTGGCATATCCAAATTCAGCGAATTACTTCCAGTCCCACCCACAATAAATTCATCTAACACTTCTTGGCAATTAATAATAAAGCCACCAATACCTAATGGGCCATACAAAGTTTTATGCCCTGCAAAAGCAACAAAATCCGCCTTTATTTTTTTTAGATCAATATCGAGTAACCCCATAGATTGAGAAGCATCCAAAAGTGTAGTTGCATTATATTTCTTAGATTCATTCATGATGTCTTCTACTGGCAAAATATATCCCGTCACATTACTCACATGTGTAACACAAACACACCTTGGCATATCTTTTGAATATAGATATTTCATTTTATCCAAATCAATTTCCAAAGTACCTTCTTTTATCGGCATCTCTTTAACAACAATACCTTTCCGTTTCGAAAGCAAATGCAACGTCCTTGCTACTGCATTATGTTCATAAGGCGATACATAAACTATGTCGCCTGCTACAAAGTGCATTCCATTCATAATTTGGTTTATAGCAATTGTCACTGATGGTACTAGCACGACTGAAGTTCCACTATTACCATTCACCAATTTAATAATTTCTGCTTTGGTTTCCTCAATTACCCTTGACGCATATTGGGCTAACTTATAAGAACCTCTTCCAGCATTAACTGCATAATTTCTATTCGCATTATCCATTTCCAGATATACCTTCTCTGGTTTTGGAAATGTCGTCGCTGCATTATCTAAATAAATCATGCGGCTCCTCCTCATTAACTCAATAATCTTTCCAACATTTCAACTAATATTGCAACTTGCTCGTTCGTACTCACCATATCACTATATGCATCCAAGGCTTCCTCAATCAGACTCCTCATAATAGTTCCATTATTTTCTGATGCCCGTTCATAGCAACGAGTGATAGTTTCTCCTTTACTATTTATAAAAGAGAACTCTCCACCATTTTCTCCATCAAAGAAATCAGCTTTTGTTTGTTCTATTTCTGCCTTAGTCTCCTGCAAACCTGCAAGATATATTTTTTTTGTTTCATCAGACCAGTTCTCAATATATGCCCCTGTAATAATTCTTGCAAGTTTTCTAGTAATCTCGCAATCATCAAAAACATTCAAACCGACGATGCAACTCATTAAGCCCGTAGCTTTGCTATTCGTCACTTTTCGTTTAGACATTTGGCTCTGTTTATCATACCATTGTTTTAGGATATGATGTAAATCATCAGTTTTATTTTTATTAAAGACCTTGATTGTCTCAACTGTTATTTCCTTAAGCCATGAATCCAAATGAGTTTCAAGAGCCTTTTTAATACCCTTAATGCTTTTTATTGTTTTTTTATAGCTATTTTCCGTATGCAAAATAGATGGTATTTCATTAAATATTACTTCATAAGGATTCGCATCTGCCTTTTGTAGTAGTGAACGCACACTCAAGATCTCACCATACAATACATTATCCTCGAGATATCCTGGTTGAACCCTAAAATTACGTGTACACAGTGGCAAGGACCTATACCACCTCTGCATGCTTACTAATAGATTATTTAATCTAGAGCCATTTAAATCAAAATTTCGTTCTTGCATAAACAGAGAAGTGAGTGCTGCTATATAGAATTCTTTTTCGGCATTCTCCGTAGAGATAAACAAATAATAATCATATTTTGTCTCACACATATTCAAAACGATATCTTCTGTAATATCAAACTCTTTATCTCCTAAGTATGCAACTACATCTCCCTGTTGACAATAAATTCCATATGCTACATAACATGGTATAAGACCTTTACGAATACCAAAGGGTGGCCTTTTCAGTATTTCCACTAAGTCTCTAACCCTTCCTCGCTCCTGCTCACAAAATTTAAAAAATTCCATAATTATTGAAATAACCTTGGCCATTTTTTCATTCTGATAATATTCATCTAATATGCCAGTACGAAAAAAAAGCGATCTGAAAATTGTAGCATCCGGACTAGAACCTTTCGGAAAAGAGTCATCCTTCATGCCACTAAGAATATACGCTATTATATTTTTTCTTGCTCTTTTAATCGGTAGTGTTGTAATTTCATGCCTATTAATAAGCTCATTCTTTATTATTGGTGTTTCAGAATAGTAGTTTTCACAGATATCACTTACTAATTCATCTAAATTATAGTTTCTAGATTCTATAATTTGGCCATCACTATATGATAAGGCGACACAACCAGAGTCCATACCATAGCATCTCCACATATAGTTATTAAGTTCTAAGCTTATATCATCCTCAAAAACATCTAACTCTGTTTCAAGTACCGCATTATCCTTTATAAATTGCAAATCCTGCTTTAAAGATTGTATAATTTCATAATCCTGCACTTGATTGAACATATCAAATGGTTTGTTTGGTACCAAAACAACTAATTGCTGTAATGCAAATTCTTTCAGTTTATCCTTGATTTCTGATATATGGCAATTCTCATCTTCATTTATTAAAGCAATCACCTTACCATCACAAAACTCGTTTGCATCAAATAGGCTATCCCCAATCATCAAAGAACAAAAACTATAGTATGTCATAAATTCATATCGAAAATATCTTGTCATAGCAAAATCCTGATTATATTTCTTGGGCAAAATAAAATCAGTATTAGATACCATTGATAAGACTTTTCCGGTATTGGCACGAGCTCTTAAAAGGGTTCTTTTATTCTTTATGATTTTTTCCAGGTCTATACCAATGCTTGTTCTGAAAACTATTCTTCCCGTTGAATTCTTATAATAAATCACACTTCCTGATTGAAGCATCTCTTCTAATGTCTCATTAAAATCCGGAATTTCAATTGCATATTGTAAAACTTTCCGATCTGCCGGCAATTCTTCCGGTCGGTTTATGATATTTATTACAGCTATTGCCTTTACAAGTTTAATCTGATTAGTTGATTGGCTCTGTGTTATAGCATATTCAGCCTTCAACCACTCATCATGTATAAATTTGTTTGTAATATCCTTTTTAAATATGCCTTTAAAATAATCATATATTAAATCAGCCCCTACTATCCACGGCATTGATTCTGAATGATTTTCAATAAAGCGTCCCATGCTATTGGGCTCATTTTTAGAAATAAAAGTAAACAATGTCCTTTCGTTTTGTGCCACTTTCTCACTTATGTTTAAAAGCATATAAGCACCCACAGGATTTAATGGATAACATCCACGAACCACAACATTATAAAACACTTTATACTCAAAACTAGAATGGAAATATGGAATATCTGCATGGATCTTTTTTGCTATTTTATCATTCACATATTCATTAATATAAGGTAAGGTTTTTTCATTATCATATTTTTTATTAATAGCATTTTGAATCAACTCATAGTTATTTTTTGAAGAAGTAATAAATAGTTTTTCTACTATTCTTCCTTCAATTCCAGTAAATGAATTTATAATTTCTTTAGATAAATAGTTACTGTATTCCTTTATGCTCTTATGTGCAACCATAGTGATAAAGATCTGTGAATTTTTAGATTCCTGTGCCAATTCACAAATTTCTTGAAGCAATTTCACATCACTACCTACAGCCATTTTATCTTTACTTTCAATAAACTTACTAAATTCATCGAAAATAATATAAATACCACCATAATTATATTCTTCATATAATATTTCACTAATATTTTTAAATATCGGCAAGATATCGACATTTATCATCGGATTAAACTGGCTACCGGATGTCAATTCAGGATAAATTTCTTTAAATGTACTAAGTGCATCCTTTTCACATTCTTTTAACGCCAAGACAAAATCTTGAATATTTAACTTTCTTCTTGACAATTTTCCCAAAAAACGTTCATATGTTTCGTGATAATAATTTTTCCAATTTTCTATATTCTCAATAGCCCTTGAATAAAAGGTATCTGGTGCTAATTCAGTTAAGTTTGCCCGTTTTATTGCCTCATTCAAAGCAACCAAAAAAGCTTGATCTAAGTCAGTATATGATTGTGATATAACAACTGGTAAAAATGGTCTTTTATTCTTCCATACCTTCCTGATATGACTCTCCGCCATGGAATCCACATTTTTTATTTTTTTTAGTAATTTCTGTATAATCTGCTCATTACCGGGAGTTCTTTCTAATGTTAGTACTGCAAGTAAAACTAGTAATAGATGCGATTTTCCCTTTCCATAAGGACCAATTAATAATGTCGCTTGCTCTATATTATTATTAACAGCTTCTATATATTGGTCAAGTATATTAATGGAAGATTTTGTAGGAATATAGCTTAATATTTTATCCGTTTTATTTAAGCTCAAATATATATTAATTGCATTTTTAAAATTGTCATTTACGTGAATATAATCACTTAACTTTGGCATTTTTTCACCCATTTAATGTCCTTTATAGTATTTTTCTATAATTTCATCAGCTGTTTCGTCAAACTGCTGATAAACCATATCTAATCCCGCTGTCCGATCAACTCTTATATAAGACATATTAGAAATTTTATCTAAATAATCATTTATTGCTACTCTCGATAAGTTATATATATTACCGATCCCATTTTTTTCACTATATAATGAATCAATGCTTACACTATTGCTTTTTGATTCATCGAACATATATGCTAATTCATATAAAATAACCCATTCACTTAATTTTGACAAGTCAGGTTGTTTTCTGTAATATTTATGTTTACTATTAGACAATAATCCTAAAGCAGATAAAGGACTTATATTTTTATCCTCAGGATCACTATCTATTGTTCGTTCTTTACAATACATCTGTAATAATACTGCAACATCATCATCTACGGAATTAGCTTTAATATTAGTAGCAATACCTGCATATTTACTTAATTCATCAAGCAATAATCCACCAATCTGTTCTTTTGTGTAATCTTCAACTTCAAGATTGTTGAAGAATATATGCCATGATGTCGCCTGTTTAGCATTTTTCACTAAATGCGAATGTAATAACCAAAGTGTAAACATATCTTGAATATAAATATCATTATCCCTAATTTGCTCGGCAAAGCTATTCAGTCTAGCACCAACGCCTGGAACTTCTGTTACAAGATCAAAAGCCTTTAACCAATACCGGATGGATTTAACCATATTGGTACCAACACCTAGTGTTTCCGGTGCATCTAATTGCAAAAATACCCTGGCATTATTTTCAACTGCCAAGATACCTTTGCTCAACCATCCTTCGCGTAAAACAAACTTCTCATGTCCTTTTATCTTAATATGAATCTTATCACTCACCATAATTAACCTCGCTTTATTCCTAAGACCTTTCTCATATAGCAGCCCCCATCAAAATGTCCTACACACTCTCCACAACGAATACATTTCTCATCATCAATTTTATACTCTGTAGAGCCATCTGACAAGTCTTTTACCGATATCGCAGAAAACTTGCATACCCCTTCACAAGCTCGACACCCCATGCACATTTGATATTTTGTTATCTGGCATTGAATCTTTTGCTCTGCTGCATGCATAGAATGTATCTTTGCAATACTTGTATCTTTAATTGTGACTTTCAAGTTATAGGAGCCAATTCTTCCCTGCAAGACTAATATTACACGTCCTTTTTTATCTAAAATATATATCTCTCCTAATCGCCTATTTCCTAGCTCTTTATTGATAAATCCAAAGGGGTTGAATAACTCATATAATTCTTCTGATATTGGTCTCTGCAATTCATAATTAAAAGCATCATCCTCCGTTGCACATGGCTCAAAGGAAATAATGGATTTTTCCGCCATTTCCACTCCATTACCACCTTGCCTTGCTTTCCACCAACCATCATCAATATATTGTTCCGGATCCTCTTTGTTGATTTTAACCGCAAAGTTTAGAAGTAACTCTCGCCATTTGTAATATTTATCTTGCATATGAACTTTAGACAAAAATTCTGACCAATTTCCGTTATTAGGACAACACCAACAACCTACACGGGAATACCCCAGTTCATAGGCTTCATTAAAATCAATTTGTTCTGTAAGTATATATAACCAAACATCAAAATCAATCCAATCAATAATAGGAGAGACGACTATTTGTTTTGCAATTTTGGGGCTATCACTTTCTCGATCATATTTGCTTCTACTAGCCGACTCGTTTCTTCTTATTCCATAAAATGTCAATATGCTTGTCTTCTTTTTAAAAGCTGCTGAGATCTTTCTTGTTATAGCTCCTGTCTTAAAAACAGTACAGCACCAACGCATTACTCTACTTGGAGGACCCACAACTTCACATAACTCCTCGAAGTTTTTTTCGTTGTTTCTTGCTGAAATCATAGGAATTCCCCTAGACTCCTCATTTTTAAGAAACCTCCCTTTATAATCATACGTCAAGTCGTGCTCTAGTGTAGTATCGCCAAATATATGTAATATTTTTCTTGTTCCCAAAGCCTTTGTCACCAGATGTGATATAACTGTAGAATCCTTACCTCCACTAAACGACACGAACATTTCATCAAGAGAATATTTATCCAAAAAACTTCTAATGTATCTTACTCCCTCATCATTAATCTCTTCATAACGAATGCGGTTGACTTCTACAAATTTATTTTTTACCTGATCAAAAAAATTATTATTTATTTTATTGACATGTAAATCATACTGACGCTTAATTTCAATAATATCCTCTAATGGTAGACTATTTAAATCAGTTGATGATAGCAGGATTTTTTTGCCATCAATAAAATAGCAACCAATTCCTGCCCACACCGAAGAATGTTGCAGCGCAAGCGGATTTTTTTTATCTAGTATAATACCAATTAATAAACTTTCCTTAGGAAATACTGGTCTAATATCTGTTGCTATATAATTCCCTTTGTTTCCACAACAAGGGCACTTCTTCGAGTAAATAGGCACATTACACTCTTCACACCAATACAATGTTGAAGACAATACTGTTCGTTCTTTACAAATACTACACTCTGATGTTTCCATCGGTACATTACATTCGTTGCAAAAATACTGAATCATTTTATTCCTCTTCTTCTAAATCTATGCCTTCCCATCAACGTAGATAAATTACATCTGATAGCCATTATATCTCGCCTCTTGATTTAATTTACATATCTAGCTATTAAGTCATTATTCATTATACCACAAGATTCTCGGGTCGCAATCAGATATCTAGTTAATTTGAACTTATTATGTGTACAAAATGACAAACAAAAAACACCTTGCTCTTATACGATACTTGTTCAGTTTTTTTGCTTTCTAACCCAACCCCAAAAACACAGGGGCAGCCGGGTACTTGCTTCTGCATATCAGCACTTCACCAGAAACTTGTGCTGATATCAGGGACTTGCACACCGAACCGGCACACGCCTCCATTAGTTCATTATATCACAGTTTGCACCATTTATAAACAATCATTTCCCTTCTTCTCTGTACTCTCAGTATCGTCCAATGGCCATCAACGCCTTATTAGAAAACTCAAAAATCCAGCCACAAGAGCATTTCAAGCCCCCATGACTGGATTCTTCATCACCACCACTAATAATTCAATTTCTCACTCAAATCATACCTCACTACAATCTCCTTCACAATATCCTCAGAAACCTCAGTAATCTTATCATAATAGGAAAGCAGATTCTCCCGCAGCCGCCCCATATCAGCAACCACCAACTCCTTATCCCTAACCACAATCCGCCCATTCACAATCGTAGTTTCCACATTAGAAGCATTCGCACTATACACAATAGCCCCATAATAATCATAAATCGGAGCCATGTTCACACTATCCGTCTCCAGAATAACAATATCCGCCTTCTTCCCACATTCCAAAGACCCAACCAAATGATCCAGCCTAAAGCCCTGGCCCCTTCGATCGTCCCCATCCGGACAACCTGCTCACAGGGAAGGGCACTCCGGTCTTTATAACGCAGTTTCTGGCAGGGTGAAGCCAAAGACATCTGGCTCAGGACATTCAAAGCATTATTACTCATTGGCCCATCGGTTCCCAACCCGACGACAATCCCTCTCGCCTGCATATCCATAACCGGCGCAATATCTTTCGCTGCCTTCGTATTTGCCCCAGGATCATGAGATACCGATACTCCCCTGGCCGCAAAAATATCCAGGTCTGCATCCTCGCCAGATTGGCATGCGCAGTGAGAAATCTATTATTCAAAATCCCCAGCTGATCCAAATGAGCAACCGGGCTCACCACATACTTTTCATAACTCTCCCGCACCTCATAAGCCATCTCCGACAAATGCATCTGCATCAAACATCATATTCTCAAACCATCTCGGTGCCTGCCCTCATGAACATTCTGCAAAAAGAACAACATTCTTATAATCTCTTTTTAACTCCAGCAAAAATTCAGACGGATTTTGCTCTGGTGAAATCAAACACTTTTGATGCATCAAATTGAAAATCATTTGGCATACACAAAACCATCTTCCGAAAAAAACACTTACAGTTACCTTCAGCTCATCACTGAACTCTTCGAGATCTTTATCTTCCTTTATTCTCTTGT
>Ga0153939_1000383_pt1 | contig 16308 bp, 16 predicted proteins | sample TSNJ023MetaG_FD_104734 | JGI IMG/M metagenome (GOLD analysis project Ga0153939, IMG submission 104734) | Attine ant fungus gardens microbial communities from New Jersey, USA - TSNJ023 MetaG | ecosystem: Host-associated > Fungi > Mycelium > Unclassified | place: USA: New Jersey, Brendan T. Byrne... | reverse complement strand
GGAACCCTTCTCATTCCCGGCTGCCGCATTCATGAACACTGCCTCAAATGCATAGTGAGCCTCCAGCATGATAAAACGTTCCTGCTTGACTGCGTTTGCCCCGGAACCGGAAAAAACAGCTGTTTTTAAATTGTCTGGATTATATCGTATACGACATATTTCAGATAATATTAAAGCAGGTGTGACAAGAAATACACGGTACGAGACAATCATTCCCCGTGCATACAGGGAAATGTCAGACCATTATGATACTGCGATCGTGCCTGCCAGATGTTGAACACCCGGATGGCAAGCCGAATGCAGAAGGCTCTGTGAAGTTTGCCACGACATGGATTCTGGCACGCACTGCGTAATCATCATTTCTTCTCTATCGAAGAAGCAAGGCAGGCTGTTTCCGAAAAGCTTGAAGAACTCAATAACCATCCGTTTCAAAAAAGGGCAGGAAACCGCCATCTCGCTTACGAAAATGAAGAAAAGGAATTCATTCAGCCGCTCCCGATTGCTCCGTATGAGCCTGCAGTCTGGTCCACTGCCAGGGTTCAGAATGATTATCTCATAAATGACGGAATTAATAAATACTCTGTTCCGTTTGACCTGATTGGTGAACAGGTGGACGTCCGTGTCACAAATGAGACTGTGGAAGTATTCTTTCATGGCAGCCGTGTTGCATCACATATCCGGCATAAAAAAGCGGAACCTGACCCTGTAAGAACCAAAGAACATATGCCGCCGGAGCATCAGAAATATCTGGCTTATGCTCCTGAAGAATTCTTGGCCTGGGCTGACGCTGTTGGCAAATCAACGAAAACAGTAGTCGATTACTTCCTGACATCCGGAAAAGAACCAGAGCAGGGATGCAAGTATTGTGTCAGCCTTATGAAGACAGCTGATCGTTATGGGCAGTTCCGCATGGAAAAAGCGTGTGAGCGTTTGCTGGAGTTTACTTCGCAGCCGTCCCTTCGGAGTATTGTTACAATACTTAAAAACGGTCAGGACAAACTCCCGTTGGAACGATCATCTGACAGTACTCCAAAAACAGAGAGGCGCAGCAGGGGAATTATCCGCGGCGCTGCATCGTTCCGGATCGGAGGTGATGCAGAATGATAAACATATCTACAATCGACACTTTAAAAGCGATGCACTGCGGTGCAATGGCTACGGAACTTGAAAACCAGTTGATTGATCCCAAAACATACACAAGTCTGGGATTCGAAGAACGTATCGCCCTGATTGTCGATGCTGAATGGAGCCGGCGTCAACAGAATAAACTCCAAAAACATATCAAACAGGCAGGATTCTCATTGGCATCCGCCTGTATTGAGGGGATTAATACATTCCTGACAGAAAACTGGACAAGTCTCAAATCCTGCGGTTTGCGACCTGCCAATTTATAAACGAGAATCATCATATCATTTTCAAAGGGGCGAGCGGTTCTGGTAAAACTTATCTTGCATGTGCCCTTGGAAATGCAGCCTGCCGGAAGCACAAAACAGTCCGATATCTCCGAATGCCGGAACTGCTGGATGAACTTAGCATGGCTAAAGCAACCGGCACTTTCCGAAAAGTCATCAAAACTTATCAAAAAGTGGATCTTCTGATTTTTGATGAATGGCTGATACGATGTCTTACGCCACAGGAGACATACAATCTTCTGGAGGTGATAGAATCCCGGATCAACAGTCCTAAGGGTTCCATGATCTTCTGCACACAATACAATAATGAAGAATGGTATGCCATGATTGACCCTGAATCTGATGAAGGAAGTCCTATAGCGGAAGCGATTATGGATCGCATTGTTCACAATGCGTACGATGTATTTGTTGAAGGCCGTATCTCCATGCGGAAGCGTCATGGATTGAATGCCGGTCAGGAAGGTGGCAAAAATGAATGACCGGTGCCCCTTTAAGAATAACGGCAACTGCGATGGATGGATGGATTATCAGATCGCACTCTGGTCTTTGGAAGATGCCGAAGAGCTGTCACATGGAAACTGTATTGAAATCCAGCACCTTCGTGACAGAATTGACCTCTTGGAAGATATCCTTAAAAAAGCAGGAATAAATATCCCACCAGAGTATTAATCAATAGTAACTGCACTCCCTTCCAGAAAAGGACATATTTTTTTCTGGAAACGGGGTGCTCAACAGACCGGCAAACATGCACTTTCCGAGCGGCGCAGCTGCTCAGAACGGGCGTGCAGTGTGCTCTCAATTGTCGTTATATACACATGGGGGGTTATGATTTTTACTTATCAAACACGCTCTAGTATACCTTTTGCTTTTTTAAATACTTCATCACCTAATCTTGGAGATATCAACCCTGTTTCAAATTTAATTTTTGGTGTTAAAAAGCTAGCTTCAGGAAGAAAAATATCGAATAAACATGGCTCATCATCTTCAATCCATTCCTTGTAATTATCAAGTTCATCATAGGAAGATAATGTCGCAGCCTTTATCCCGTATGCTTCCGATATCTTCTGAAAATCAGGAACTGTATAACCGCCACTTGCTGCAGTAATAGCAAACCTATCACCATGATTAAAATGTTGAGTTTCATTTATCTTTCCTAAGACTCTATTATTAAGTATAAAAATCTTTATTGGTAAATTTTCTCTCTTGACAGTTTCTAGTTCTTGAATATTCATTTGAAATCCACCATCACCGCATATGCAGAATACTCTACCATTATTTTTAGAAATGGATGATCCAATGGCGTAAGGTAGACCACATCCCATTGCGCCAAATCCACCGCCAATATGGATTCGGCATTCATAGCCTTTTAAATGTAGAGATTGCGCAGCCCAACACTGGTTCATTCCGACATCTATTGCAACAATCGGATTTTCAGGTAAAAGAGAAGAAATTTTCTTGACAACTAAATTACCAAGCTGAATATCGTAATTACTAAGAAACGCTTTTGCTTCAAGGCATTGATTTCTCCAAGATGAAAAATCTTTTACATTCTCACTTAATAGAATCCTCATAAAATCACGTGCATCTGTATGATACTTTTTCTCGTTTGGTTTAATATTTCTACTAAGCTCATATTCATCGATATCAACACGAACCAAATCTGCTTTAGGCGCAAACCCACTTGCGTCTCTACCAACTTGTCTGATACCTAAACGTGCTCCTACTGATACAATTAAATCGCATTCATTTAACATCATATTGGCAACTCTATTCCCATGAGTTCCAATATATCCAATATGCAAATCATCTTGTGCTAGATCAACACCGTTCATTGTTGTCAAAACCGGAATGTTTGTTTTTTTTGCAAACTCGTGTACCATTTCAGTCGCACCAGCTGATCTAACTCCATTACCGATTAACAATATCGGCTTGTTGTATATTGAGTGGAAAATCAATGATAACACCCCCCTTTCTTCCTAGTGTAGCCATATTATATGCTCTGCTTACAATATCAGCAAAGCCCTCACTAGTATTCGCTGTAACAGAATATTTAGTAATGTTTCTAGTCATTGATACTAACTCCATTTCTTGAAATCCATTCTGTCTTATGCCAGAAAAACCCTTCATTTCGTTAGTTGGAACATTGCCGCAAATCCCCATCACTGGGAAACTATCAAACCAAGCATCAGCTAATCCACTAAATCCGTTAATTGCTCCGGGACCGGATGTCGTAAAGTACACTCCTATTTTCCCACTTGTACGAGCAAATCCAACTGCCGCGAACGCACACCCTTGTTCATTATAACAAACATGTGTTTTGATTTCATCTTTACGTTTATAAAGTGCATCCATAAAAGGAACAATATACCCACCCGCATAACCAAATACATCCGTTACTTCTTTACTTATTAAAAATTCCACTAAATATTCTGAACAATTCATTAGACCAAACTACCTCCTATTCTTTACACCAACTATTCGCTTAACAGCTGATCAACATTTTGTTTACGTACCACAATGTGGCTTCCAGTTTTATATTCTTTCCTAACAGCCTTCATTACAACCTTAGCAAAATCTTCAGGTGCCAACAATGTGGATTGATCTTCATTAGGAAATAGTGATTTCCTCATTTTCGTTTTTGTTCTTCCTGGAGAGATTACAACTGAATATAAACCATCATCAGCCCAACATTGGGTTGCCATTACAATGGCTGCTTTTGTTGCACAATACTCACTCCAAGTAGCGTGTACTTCTATCGCAGCCGCAGAACCAATGTTAACTATATCTAAGTTAGGATTGTACTTTAGTGCTATTTCCGTGCAATAGAATGTACCTCCCAGATTAATCTCGATGTGCTTTCTTGTGCTTTCCACATCAGCATTTTTTACTGACTGAGGAACAACATAACCAGCATTGTTAACTAAAATATCGGGTACAAATTCTGAAATTAATCTTTCAATTGACTCAAAATTGGTTACATCCATCTCACTTCTATTTGGAGCACAAACAATATAGTCTTCATTCTCTAATTGGGCTTTAATTGCAAGAGCAATCCCACCATGCCCTCCAGTTATTAATACTTTTCTATTCATTTTTATCACCACCTTTCTACAACTAGTGTACCCAGGACTCAATGCCCTGGTAACAATGCATTTCTTGTTCGGGTACTTCGGGTACAATACCTTAGGTACACGATTTATCTATTTGATTTTGGTAAATCGACTCTATAATTTGTAAATCACCTAGATAAGTAACTTTAAATAAGTTATTTTCAGTTTCAATAAAATATGGTTTAATGCCATGGTATTCATACATAACTCTTGTTTCATCAGTCATGTCATTAAATTTCCCACTATTATATGCTTCCAAAATTAATTTATAATCAAAGGCTTGTGGTACTAATAAATCATATAACTCATTACGGTTTATATACCTACCATCTCTAAAAACCACGGTATTTACTAACGGTCTAACATAAGATACTGAAGGATGTGTATCATTCAATATTTGAGTGATTTGTTCCGCAGTTACCATTGGTCTTGCAGCATCCAGTATAATAACTCTATCTGTATCTTTTTTAAGTGCGTTCAACCCTTTGATAACCGATTTTGTTCGTGTCTCTCCTCCTGGAAAGTCTTTACCAACAGCAACTATTCGATCTTTACCAACTATGCTTAATGCTGTTTCATATGCATATCTCCATAATGCTTTACCGTGAAATTCAATATCTTGTTTTTTTTCTTTATATCTTGTACTACTACCTGCGGCAAGAACTATAGCTCCATGCTTCATACACATTCTCCTTTCATATCACTTTAGTATTGAATGATTAATTCCTGTTAATCACCTCTCTTTGTCTTCGCAAAATACAGCTCCCTGTCTATTTGCCCAAACTACATAATTGTGTCGTTCTCAATGACGCGCTTCTTTATATCTTTTACTTAACTTAAAAATCATCTCTTTTTCTTCCTTATTCAATCCGATTAACAACATACTTATGCCATAAACGAGCGCATAGATTGCTATTATCGCCAATAACATCCCCCAGCCAGAGATAGAGACAAAATAATTTGTCAAATAACCAATAACTAAACTTGGAACTAATGAAGGGATAAAAGAAACTATGCTCTTCCAGAACTGAATCATATTTAATCCAATCCGTTTATGATAATATATATTCATAAACACCCAAGTTCCGCACAATAATGCAACCGTTGTTCCAAGTGCAGCACCAATAGCTCCAAGACACCTTATCAACGGAATACTTAGAACAACATTTCCAACAGAAATAACGGCATATACAATTGACCTTGTCTGGTGCATATTTTTGGCTCTTTGAATTTCTATACCCAAGTATTGAATCAGTTCCATCGTAGCAGGTATTAAAAGTAATAAGCCAACATAATAGGATTGTTCATATCCATCGCCTGCCCATAATCTAATAAAAGGTTTTCCGAAAAAAATATATCCAGATACAATCAAATAGGCCATTGTGAATTGGATGCGCCCCACCTTCACAAACAAGTTGGTCAGTTCATTATCATCATTTTTCTGCATTACAATACGATTTACTTTCGGGGTAAAAACCGAAGATATAGCTAAGAGAAGGCTTTGATACATCAAATTCAAATTAGCCGCAACACCATACACAGCCACTTCCACTGTTCCACAAAATCTTCCCAGTAAAAACTTATCTAAGTTCCAATTAATTTTGTCAATTATTTGATTTAAGAATATAAAAAATGTGAACATACCTAATTCTTTGAAAAGTCCAAAATTCAAATTTGTAAAACAGAATTTTATATGCAATTTTCTTTTACAAAATGTAAAATTCACCAAAAATTTCAGAATAACCAGTGAAATCGATACAATAACCATGCCTACGGAACCATAGCCCATCAGAAGTAATGGCAAAGTAATGAAGGGATTCAATAAGTTCTGAAATACTTCCAGCAATCTTTGAAAGATGAATTGCTCATGGGCCGTAGCGTAACAAGTAAAAACCGTACTAAACATAGTAGTTGACACCCCTGTGACCATAAGCATCATAAGTATTTTTGCTTTAGGGTACTCACTCGCTGTTAAACCGTTTCCAAAGACAATGGTAATATTGGAAGTCATAATGACACCACAAAACATACATATCGCTGCTATGATGGAAAACGCAGCAAAAAACATTCCATTAAGGCGTTCAATTTCTTTTGTGTCATTATCCTTCTCATATTTGGCATAAAATCTCATGTATGCTCCTGAAAATCCAAAACTAAGCAAGCCCAAATATGAAACAAATGAATTTACTAACTGGTACAATCCATATTCACTTTGACCAAGCAGACGAAGCATAATAGGCGTATACAGCAGTCCCGAAGCCATATGTATTCCCTGGCTCACATACGCCAATATAACACCAAATTTTTTTTGATTTAAATTTTTCATTTTATATACCTATCTTGAATTACAGTTTAGAAATCATATATTTTGCAACAATTTCACAAGCACTGCCCTGCTCATAACTACCCAAATCAATATAGTGTTCGTTAACTTTTTTTCGATATGCTTCATCATCAAAATGTTCAATGTTATCTACTAACTCGTCAATGCTTTCCGCCAACGGAAAAGGCCAATCTGTAATTGGTGTATAAAAATTACGATTCTTTAGATATTTAGGTAAATCCATCGCATATATAAAGCATGGCTTATATGCTAAAGAGGCATCCCATATACAAGAAGAATAGTCCGAAATCATTATATCGGATGCATATATTAGCTCCTGCATATCTTCAAAACCGTTTGCATCCACAACATCTGATGTCCAGATATTTTCACCATTGCTCTTTGTAAAGCGATGGTATCTTATGGCAAAGACAAAATCTCCACCAAATCTTTTCTTATAAGCTGTCAATAATGTCTCCATGTCTATTTTGTAATTTTCATCTGTCACATCATCTCTAAAAGTTGGTGCGTATAAGACTAGCTTTTTTTCTGTTGAAATCCCTAATGCTTGCTTTACTCGTAGAGCAATTTCGGAATTGTTTCGAAAGAAAATATCATTTCTCGGCAATCCACTATCCATGATTTTTTCAGGGTGCGATTCTTTAATTGTTCTCAAGTTACAATTAGAAAATCTTTCGCAGCTTGATAAAAATACAGTGGTTTCTCGATTCATTTTTTCTAGATATTTAATATGCTTTTTAGAATGGTTTGCATAAGATTTTTTATATGAGCCGCCACCATGCCAAGTATTGATGACTTCTTGTCCTTTTCGCACCGGTATATAAGATTGTATCCCATGATTATCAATCAAGAATTTAGCGGTGATGATATGGAATAATCCCTTTAACGATTTTTCTCCATAAACTTTAATTTCCATATTCTCCAGAAATTTATATTTTTCCGGATTATCAAATACCCAAACCAATTCAAATTTGTCTGGGAAATACTTTCTTAAATACTCGGAAATATACTTAGGGTTGCAATTATATTTTGTCCCCTGTGAACTCCTAAATACGACTCGATCTTGCTTTATTGGAAAAATCCAAAATATTTTCAATATCTGTTCCACTATAATTCGTCCCATTTAGCTCACCTCCCATTCAATACAATAGTAAATCTGAAAGATGACTTCAAAAATAGGAGGATACTATATTTAGCGTAATCCATCACATCGTTGATGCAATGTTGCCATAAGTATACATTTTCCGCATATCGTAAATTATTATCACTTGTTAAAGCATTTTCCTGATCTTTATAATATGCCCTAAGAGAAACATTTATATAGCGCGTTTTATATTTACGCGACATCCTTTGCCATACAACCGTCTCGGGATAAAATTTCAGTTTTTCTTTTGGCTCGGGAAATAGAAACTCTCTTAAGACATCTATTCTAAAAAAGCTCCACTTTTCAAAACGAAATTGCAACTTGAATCCAGCATCTAACTCATTCGCATCAATTCTGTTTCCTTGAAAATCTCCAATATTCTTTCCAGAAGAAGCATCGTAGCACTTACAAATAATACCCTGGTATTCTTCACGTTGATTTTCTGGAATCAGAGTCCATTCATTTATGAACACTTCCAACGATTCTGGCTTAAATGAATCATCTGAATCCGCAATAACAAAAAATTTTGAATCTGTCAAAGATACAGCTTTATTAATTGCGGTATGTTTTCCGGCGTTAAATTGATAGTAGTATCTGATCGGAAATGTTGCGTCATGCTCAAAAGCGGACACAATCCCTCTCGTATTATCAAATGAACCGTCATCTATTATCAACCATTCAAAGTCTCTAAATGTCTGATCGGATAAACTTTGATAGACTCTTTTTAATATTGCCCTCCTATTATATATAGGCGTAAACACCGTTATTAAACTCATCCTAAGTACCTCCTTATTAAATCTCGTGGTCTGAGCCTGTCAGCCCAGTAACCACGGCGTTTCTTACTTCGACTACATGTAGTTAAAGTAGATAAACTTGTCGCCATATCAATCCCTATAACAGTAACAAATTTGTAGGCTATTAAAATCTTGACTTCATGAACCCGACTGATAGCTTATACAGGCTTGGGAACAGTCTTCACACAATATGGGAAATACATCCAGACCATTGTATAAAGCCTGTTGGCACTCTGTGCCAGCCTAGCAATCAACATCAGTCCCCTAAAGTAAAGACATGAAAAGCCGTGATTTGATACTATCTCTTCTACTTCGACTACTTTAACTACTATGATTTTTTATCACGAGATTCCTAATTCCTTTCTTCTGATTTTCAAATAGGCTGTCCCAAAGCAGTATATCAAAGCCACCATTCTCGATAGATATGAAACAGATAACATATCATGTATTATCATAAATACCATATAGCAAAAAAGCATTGATCCAAGCTGGTCATCCATTGTATATCTTTTAAGCTGCACAAAAAAAATAACGAAAAAGCTGTAATAGATTAACGCAGCACATATTCCTCCAGAAAACGTCAACTCAACCAGCATATTATGCGACCACGAGCCAATTAGTCCTGGCCAAGTTGACCACGCTCTCAATCCATAGCCCACCAATGGACTTTCTTTTATTAGCTCAATTCCGATAGTTATCATTTTATTTCTTGAAACCGATGATGTTTCTTCAAATTTCCCCGATATTAAACCAATAAGAACATCCTGGAATTTGTATCCGATAATATTATATAAGTAGTCAATTTTTATCATTGCTATATACACAGCAACCATAGCTAACATAACGATACATATTCTTAGCAGCTTAGACGAAAACGACCTTCTTTTACTTCCGTATAGATATGGATAAACTACAATAGCAATCAAAGCACCTATTAGTGACTTTCTAGCTCCAGAAAGAATGATAAATATCATGAAAAATGCAATGGCTGCCAAGCCAAGTTTTTTACCAATCCTTTTTTCAATCAGAAAATACGCGATAAAGAACAACGCTATTACTGCATAACCTGGAACATCATTATGAGCATATTCTTGATTTGAAAACAATTTAATGCAATCTCGTGTTAGCTCACCTGAAAACAACGAATTTCGTTTTACGATAACCACATATACACAAACTAAAATGGCTGATATAATATACCATTTCATGTACTTTTCAACTTTCTGCCTACTATCACTCAATATATTTATGCAACAAACCGCAATAAGCAAATTTAAGCAGAGTGTTTTTATAGCTTCCCATGAAACTGCATTGTCTCTGGAAAACCCTAATACTGTATGAACCACAAAAAACAATATAAAAAGTGAATAAATATATATATATGGCTGATGTTTTAGAGATATCATACCATTATTTAACACCAAAAATCCAATAATAAGCAAAGCAAAAGCAATTTTACTTCCAACTAAATAGTCCCAATACATTAACGAAACTGTATATATAACAAGTAATCCAAATAGTATTGTCCCTTTTGAAATGACTCCTTTTCCATCTGTAATCATATTGTAAAACCTCCTATTGCAGTTGCAAAAATTGACCTTGACAATAATATATGTTTTCGTAATACTGAAGCCTTTCTATATTTAATGTTGACTATACAAGTTGTTACGTCTCGTAGATACTCCCCCCTTTGCAGAAGGTAAAGCAAAGCAAATGCAATGGCACGCGATCTCAATGTGGAACATATATTAAGCAACGATAATAAGACAAACCACAAACTTGACTTGTTTTTTCTTATGTAATACTCGACTGTAAAAACTATAATCCAAAGAATTGCAGCTCCGTATAGTTCTCCAACTCGCGAAAACAGAAAATTATATGCCCTGATTCCGTATCTATAATCTGTATACATTCCAACATTTGCAAGCAGATTTAGAATCATAAATACCAATAATAATGTAACTAATATTTTCTGCATTTTTGCCAGATATATAATTATGTAGTTTATCCCCACATCTGAAGAAAACAAAAATTCAGCTCCTAAAATCGCCAATACAATAATATTAATAGCATCAAATAATAGATATATAAGCGCAACTTCCACTCCAGAAAACTGCTTTCCTGAAAATTCGATTATAAGTAGTACAACTACAAGACCAATTATTTTTAAGTCAGATTTCTTTGCTTTATATGTCATAGTCCAAACAATATAAAATAATCCAAACAGTATCGCTGCGGCCTCATCCATATAATCTGCTATGCCTATATATTGTCCCAAAATATCTGAACACACAAAAAGAAATAGTAAAAATGCCAATATAAAAGATTTCAATCGTATTCTCATAATCTTCCCATCTCCTCAAATGGATACAAAAACTCTGGCAGCTGTGTGCTAATCAACTCTGCTGCACTCAAAAATTCAGGGTGCTTTTTCCACATCTGAGTGTTTTTTATCGAAATATTAGGATTAAACAATTTCATTTTTTTAATATGGTGTTCCTCGGTCTCTCCGACAAACTCCATAATTTTTTTTGCAGTTTCCTCATATCTATAAATCAAATCTTCAAATTTTATCTGTAAAACCGGCATATCTGAAGAAATAGTTCCAATCATTTTTCGCTGATCTCTATATACCGCAGCAAATGTTTCTGGATCTTTTGGAAGCACATGATCGTCCACTAGAACCTGCTGGATATATAAATCTCTTGGATCCCTATCGACAACCACCACACGCAAATCCTTCACATAATCTAAATACCTTCCGACATTAGAAGTTGCTACAAGTTGGTCTAACAATATAAAATCTTTATACTCTGGATTGAGCAAAGAGCATAATTTATCAATATAGATCTGTGTTTTTCGCAAAAAGTTATCTCTCGTGAGAAAGCAATGCCAATAGTCCATCTGCGGGAAGTAATTGTAATATCCTGGCTTACGCATTTTTTTAGGCAATACCTTATTAACCGCTCTTTGGAAATAGTATAGTATTTTGGGGAACGGCGGTAAAAGCCACAAGTCGCCATGCCAATATCCTTTATATTCCGTTGTAATTAAACTCTTAATGTATTCCTCGGAATATTCCATCCATTTATTTCCAAATATTTTCCCATAAGTCCATGACATTTTCTTAGCAAAACGCAAATAACGTTTCAAGGCATACCCTGAATTAAGCCTATGAGGATTATCAATCAAATTATATTCCAAATCAGATATGCCATCTGGATCCTGCAAAAATCGGCACTCAATATCACTTGGTGCAGATGGGCAATTATCAAATTCCTTGAAGAAGTCGTCCACTGCTCCAGAACCTGTTCCATGAAAACTGATACAAGTAATAACCCTCATTATTTAACTCCTTGTCTTGCAATATCATCATTAACAATCTCTTCGCCAGTTTTATATTTTAATTTGCTCTAACAATGCTGCACTAAGACTGTTATACACTTCAGCACACATATCGCAAATTGAACATTTATCTAGTAAGCCACAATAAATAACTTTATGATTCAGCGATAGAAACTTATTCCTGTTTTTGGCTTTTAAGCTTTTTAGAAACAGGTGCATGTTTCCCTTGGTTTGAGAGGCTTGCTGATTTTGCATTTACAACTTCGTAAATGATTTTGTTAACATACTCTATATTCGTATGTCATTTCTTAAAAAACCACATACGAAGCCCGCCAATACACCAACTATTAAAGCTTTTTTCTGCATATCCGTGTGCTCCTCTATTTCTTCATTTGTGCTACAATATCAGCCTCCACGATCTCTTCACCTATCCTGCCCTTCAACTGCTCCTTTGATGCTGCGCTTAAACCATTGTTAATCACAGCGCATAAATCACAGGTAGAACATTTATCCAGTTCATCCTTTGATACTTTGCCATCTTTGTAGTCTCGGCAAATCTTGTTTTCATACATTGAATACATATGCTTGCTAAATAGTGCCTTTATCTTATGAACCACAACCCAAGTTGCAGGCTTCCAGATATATTTGTGCATGGCTGGTGATACAGAACCGATCATCCAGCAGTCACGGTCACAGCATCTAACTTTCTTCCGCACCGCTTCCGCCTCCGAGCTATTCCACAACTCACCCCAGGTCTGACAGTACAGATTCCCCATAACCTCTTTGTCTTTAGTTCCATTACAAGGCATCACATCCCCATACGGATCAATGAAGAAGTTGTCAAAACTCATTTCACACGGCAACAGTCTCTTCTGCCCATAGATATAATTTATAAGACCATGATTAAAATATGCTCGAAACCACTTCTTCGGGCTATTAGATTTCAGCAATTCATTCACTAGATTCTCAAAGTTCTTTGCGACCATCGGGCGATCATGAATGATATTCTTTGCTTCCACAAAGTAAAAACTATTGTGTAGAGATGCCGTAGCAAACTCCATCCCCAATTCATCAGAGATCTTATACAGCGGCACCAAATCAGGAGCATTCTTATCCTGAACGGTCATACCAAAACCAACATCCTTCATACCCATCTCTCGCAACTTTTTCAATGTGCCATATCCACGCTGATAACCATTGTCCAGTCCACGAATCTCATTATTGGTCTGTTCTAATCCCTCAATAGAAATACGAATACCAATGTTCGGAAACTCCTTACAGAGATCTACAATGCGATCAGTGAAAAATCCATTTGTTGAAATAACAATGCGGTCAGACTTTTTATATAATTCCCGGACAATATCCTTGAGATCCGTACGAATGAACGGCTCGCCACCGGTAATATTTGTAAAGTACATTTTGGGCAGTTTCTTAATAGTTTCAACAGAAATCTCTTCTTCCGGTTTAGATGGAGCCTTATAACGATTACACATAGAGCAACGAGCGTTACAACGATAAGTCACAATTACTGTTCCGTTCAATTTCTTATCAGCGTTGTTATTTGGTCGAGACGGCGTGAATTCCTTTTTACCGCCCCGATATATTCTCTTCAGCTTTACATAGTACTCATCAATGGTATCAAAGCTAATGTCCTTGCAATTGTTACTATATTCATCCGTAAGTTTTATATCATTCCAAAGTTTTTGGATTTTTGTTTTCAAATCAGTTGCATCTCCTGATTCGAACAATTCACCCGTTCTTCCCACTGAAATCAGTTCTGGTATCCCGCCGATATTTGCTCCTAACACTGGCGTACCATACATCTGACTTTCCATAACAGAAAATGGACAGTTTTCATACCACTCAGATGGACAGATAGAAAACCTGGCTTCCCGAATCAGCTTTTCTAGTGCAGCTCCCTTTTGGAATCCTACATTCTTGATATTGGCTATTCCATTTACCTTCTGTTCCAACGGACCAGTACCCGCAAAAAAAAATTGAATTTCTGGTAAAGCCTTACAAACCTTTAACAGAGTACCAATCCCTTTCTCTGTACTATACCGTCCAAAGTAAAGGACATAATCCTTTTTCTCTGTTTCCTGCCACTCAACTTTATCAATAAAGTTATGCAAAGCAACCGTTTTCTTAGCAAACAGCGGATTAGTATCAAGCTTTATTTTCATAAACTTGGAGCAGCAAATTATAGTGTCAATATATTTATAAGCACCATTCAATTTCCAAAACTCCGCTTCCATTGTTCCGATTGCTGATTTTGCTGCGCTTCCATGAATACACTTGCCTTTTGTGCAATTCAAAAACTTTCCACCAAAACATTTCTCGCAATTCTCATGTGTCATAGGATTATTGCACATATGATTAGGGCAAATAAGCTGGTAGTCATGAGCCGTGAATACTATTCTGCACTTGCGTCCCGTCTCTTTGCTCCATTTTTTTATTTCGAGAATAATAGAAGGTGTCAATTGATAATTAAAGTTGTTAATATGACAAACATCTGGCTGGAAATCATCAAGCACCAATCTGATTTTCTTTCTAGCCTCAAAAGAGTAAATCGTTTTGATTGGATAAGCCAGCTTTGAAAATTTACTGCCACCATGAAAATCCATATCCGAGGTATACGAATTCACTCTGTTGCTAACACAGCGGCCCTCATGCTCCATGCCAAAGTATTGTACATTGTGACCCTGCTTCTCCAGATATTCACCTAATTTAAATATATATGTTTCTGATCCGCCGTTTGGAAACAAGAATTTATTTATTATCAGAATCTTCATATACTCCTACCCTTTATATATTCTTATTGTTTTTTCGACCACATCGTCCCAGCTATACTTCTTACAAATGAATTCAGCTGCTGTTTTCTTGTATTTTTCAGCCATTTCTTTATCAGCACAAACAGCCTGCAATTTCCCTTGCAATTCATCTACAGAACTCTTCCTGAACACGATTGCCTTATCTTCCACAACTGAAGCACATTCATCTATATCAGAAACCAAACAACAATTCCCATAACTCATTGCTTCCAAGAGACTGAGGGGCATACCCTCTAGGTCACTCGGTAATGTATACACATAAGCATTGCTGTATAGCTCATCTAACATTTTTCCTTGGACAAATCCAGTAAAAATGATTCTTTCATCACCCTTAGCCAGTTCCTTCAATTCTTTCATAAAAACATCCGTATCTGAACTGCCGCCAGCAATTACCAGTTTTTTATTCGTCTTTACATTTCTAAATGCTTTAACTAAATATCTAAGTCCCTTTTCTGGAACAATTCTTCCGAGGAAGAGTATATAACTGTCTTTCTCCAGGCCAAATTGATCCTTAATCAGCTTTGCATCCCGGATGACCGGTCGATTGACACCGTTTGGAATAAACCTTGTTTTTCTTCCATAGGTATTTTTGAAATAATCTTGTACTCCTTTCGACAACACAATAATCTCAGCAGCATGTTTTACCGCGCATTTCTCACCAAACATGATGTAAGTACTGGCAAGTTTTCCCCATTTAGCTCTCTGGTGATCCAATCCATGTATGGTTGTGATACACCTTTTCCCAAATAACGTTGGTAGCCATAACATAGCACAAGGTCCTTCCGCATGGAAATGAACCACATCATATTTTCCCAAAGCAACCGCAAACGCTCCAGTAACCGAAGCTGTCATAGCCGCAAACCCTCTTCTATTAATTGTGAAAACTGTTTTTAGTTTCACACCCTTATATTCATTTAATTTACTGGCATCAAATTCCTTACCGCTTACATGATGCCCTCCTCGGTTGTAACAGGTTACTTTATACCCTTGCTGAACCATCCGTGTAGATAATTCTTCAACAACAATCTCTATGCCGCCTTCACGAGAAGGAATACGTTTATGTCCAAGCATAGCAATCATCAATTGTTTTTTAGAATGCCCCATATTCTCTTCTCCTTCTCGTAATTCTCCAACCAAACACTATCATCCTCCCACAACTCTACTCCCCCCCACTCCCACTAATCACCACCTTCACCGTCTCCCACACAATCCGCACATCCAGCCCAAGACTCCACTCACTAATATACTCCGTATCCAACCGCACCACCTTTTCAAAGTCCACAACCTCACTTCGCCCGCTCACCTGCCACAATCCCGTCAATCCCGGC